>Ga0247819_10000725_pt1 | contig 18599 bp, 18 predicted proteins | sample 13C_Xylose_Day6_FD_193428 | JGI IMG/M metagenome (GOLD analysis project Ga0247819, IMG submission 193428) | Soil microbial communities from agricultural site in Penn Yan, New York, United States - 13C_Xylose_Day6 | ecosystem: Environmental > Terrestrial > Soil > Agricultural land | place: USA...
TTTCGCGGTCAGCATTACCGGGTTCGGCCAGTTCCGCGGCCAATAGAAAACCGAGCCGTCATCCAGCGTCTTCCAGTTCCGGGCATTGCGCGGCGGTTTGAACGGCTCGGGCGCCTGGGATGATCGTCTGGCTCCCGCAAGCATCCATTCGATCCGACGCTCTGTGCGGCGGAAATAGAGGTAGAAGGCCGCCACCCCAAAAAGAAGCGCGGCGACAGGTATCGCAAGCGAGACCTCTCCATGGCCCGCGAAAACGCCGAGCACAACCGTTGGAATCAAGGTCAGGAACGACACAAGCGGGATCATGAACCTAAACCGCACGATGCGGCCGAGTGTCTGCTCATCGATGATAAACGTCGGCCCGGAAGGCGACCGGCGATAGAGGATCGTTCCGTCCTCTCGTTTCTCCCAATTCAAGCCGCGGTCAAACATGAAATCTTCTCCTCAAACGGCGCATAGGCCGGTGCCACGCCTCGACACACGTCAGAAGGCCATTCGGCCGCACGTCCAGGCTGCAATCACCATTCAATGCACCTAGAGGATTACTAATTTCTTTCCTTTTTTCCGCGGCGCCACGCCTTGAGATGGACGCGCAGCACGTATCCCGAGACGATGGCCAGTGCGGCGGCTTTTATCGAGCTGCCACCTTTATCGACGAAGTCCGGATGGCCGACGATCTTGGCGATGACAACAGTAGCGTAGGTGAAAAAAACCATTCCGGACAAAACGATGCCGCATAGCATCGTCATTTTGTCGTCGAACCAAAGTTCCCGAACGTACTCGAGGGTCGATGGCTGCACCGATAGTGGACCACTCTCAATATGGCGCGGCGCATTCGCCAAAATTTCTCGTAACCGCTGTCGGGCAGTGACAATAACCCCTGCGCTCACCACGACAGCAAACACAACGAAAACGACGGGTATTGCAGGTTGCTTCGCCCAAAGGCCAAAGAGAGGCGCCGCGAAAAGGAAGAAAGCAATGGGCACCACCCAGCACTTCCCAGTCAACCGGCTCAGCTCATCGAGCTCGTCTTCCGTAACGACAACCGCGGGCGCTCGCAAATTTTGCCGATAGCTTATCCTGCCGTCATCATGGCGGCGTACCAGTTTGAATCGATCGTCCACCGACATAGGCATATCCTCAACCAGTCAAACCATAGCCGATGGTCGTTACCGACGGGTCGCGCCGGCCTTTAGGATTTTACCGATGCATCATTCGATCGCAGCGCCCAGCCCGGCCATTAGCTCCAGAAACCCGGGAAAGCTGGTGGCGATCATCGTCGCGTCGTCGACGGTGACGGGGTGCTCCGAGGCAAGGCCCATGACGAGGAAGCTCATGGCGATGCGGTGGTCGAGATGGGTGGCGACGGCGGCGGCGGCATTGCCGAGACCCTTGCCGCCGGGGCGACCGTGCACGACGAGGGCGGCAGGTGCCTCCTCGCAATCGACGCCGGTGAGCTTGAGCCCGGCAGCAACGGCGGAAAGCCGATCGGATTCCTTGACGCGCAGCTCCTCAAGACCGCTCATGATAGTGCGGCCCTCGGCGAAAGCCGCCGCAACGGCCAGCACCGGGTATTCGTCGATCATCGAGGGAGCGCGATCTTCCGGCACCGTGATGCCCTTCAACTCCGAGTAACGGACGCGCAGGTCCGCCACGTCCTCGCCGCCCGCAGTCCTCGCGTTCAGGACATCTATCTGAGCGCCCATTTCCAGCAGCGTCACGATCAGTCCGGTGCGGATGGGGTTCATCAGCACGTTGAGAATGGTGATGTCGGAACCCGGCACGAGAAGCGCTGCCACCAGTGGAAAGGCCGCCGAGGACGGATCGCCGGGAACATCGATGTCCTGGCCGGTCAGTCTGCCCTGCCCTTCGAGCCGAATGATGCGTTCGCCCTCATTGCCAGTCTCAACCGCCAAGTTCGCGCCGAAGGCCTGCAGCATTCTCTCGGTATGATCGCGGGTGATCACCGGCTCGATCACCGTGGTGATGCCGGGTGCGTTCAGACCCGCGAGCAGCACGGCGGATTTCACCTGGGCCGAGGCCATCGGCACGCGATAGTTCACCGGGTTCGCCGTCTTCGGTCCGCGCAACGTCACCGGCAGGCGGCCGCCTTCGGCCGACGCCACCTGAACGCCCATCTGGCGCAGCGGATCGAGTACGCGGCCCATCGGACGTTTGGAAAGCGAGGCATCGCCGACGAAGGTTGTGGTGAAATCATAAGCGCCGACGAGCCCCATGGTCAGGCGGCAGCCGGTACCGGCATTGCCGAAATCGAGCGGGGCTTCGGGCTCAAGCAGCGCACCGTTGCCGAGACCGTCGACGATCCAGGTGCCGCCTTCCTCGCGCACCGTAGCGCCAAGCGCCCGCATCGCTCGTGCGGTGTTGATGACATCCTCGCCTTCGAGCAGGCCTGCAATGCGCGTCCGGCCGGCCGCAAGCCCGCCGAGCATCAGGGCGCGATGGGAAATCGACTTGTCGCCGCGGATACGCACCGTGCCGCCGAGTGCCTTGGATCTGCGCGCAATGGCAGGCTTTGCGATCAAGCCAGCGGACATATGAACCTTCCTCAAACCTGCGGCCGGAACCATCCATCGCCACAGGCGAAACGGCTACGGAGGCGCGACCACCTTCCGTTGCGTTGCCTAACACAATGCGATTGCGCGATCATCCTCCCGGGCGCAAGAAAAAGCAGGCGGCGCAGGGCTTTCGAGTTTTATCTTTGACAGATGCGGCCAAGATGATTATGGGGACCGGCTAATCATCATAGGCTTGATATCCTTTCCACCCGCCGGCTTTCCGGCAAGCGCCGGTTCGGCCGGCCATTCAAGAGGCTTTGACTGTGGCAAAAGCGGAACTCGGAACAAAGCGCATTGACCCGGAAACGGGGCGCAAATTCTACGATCTGAACCGTGATCCGATCGTTTCCCCCTACAGCGGCAAGTCCTACCCGCTGTCCTTCTTCGAAGAAACCTCGGTTGCCAAGGTGCTCGAGAAGGAAGAGGAAGAGGACGTCGCTGAAGTCGACACCGAGAACACGGAAGTCGAACTCGTATCGCTCGAGGAAGCTGACGACGAAGCAGCCGGCGGCGACGAGATTCCGGATCTGGGCGACGACGAGGTAGAGATCGACGGCGACGACGACGATACCTTCCTGCAGACCGACGACGAAGACGACGACGACGACATGAGCGACCTCATCGGCGTGTCCGACGACGACGACGACGTCTAAGCGCTTAAAATATTACGCGAATGCCTCCCGTCCCCTGCCAAATGGCGTGGACGGGAGCAAATCGGGCCGGAGCCAAATTATTTCCACCGGCCTGACATTTTCGGCTTGCTATCCGCGAAGAGCAGAAGTAATAAGCCGCCACTCGCCGGGCACAACAGCCCGACAAGTTTCCCGGAACCGGCCTTGCCGGACCCGATATGGGGCTATAGCTCAGCTGGGAGAGCGCTTGCATGGCATGCAAGAGGTCAGCGGTTCGATCCCGCTTAGCTCCACCAAATTTCTCCTGAAATACAAACCTTTGAACTGACCGCCTTTCACCATGTTTGGGCCAAACGTCTGCGCATGTCGGCCGGTATATTCCTTTCCGCTTTTTTTCTGGTACCAACGGGAAAATCGAACGGTTCGCTTGCGCAACCGGGTCGAATGCAAGTGCCGGGGGATCAGATGAGTTTTACCGAAACGACCAGAACGTCGTGGTTCGCGCGCCTCAAGAACGGTGTCATCGGCATCTTCATCGGTCTGCTGCTGGTCTTCGGCATGATCTGGCTGCTTGCCTGGAACGAGGGCCGTTCGGTCAAGACCTATCGGGCACTCGTCGAGGGCGCCGGCGCTGTGGTCGACATCGACAGCGGCGCTGTCGAGGCTGGCAACGAGGGCAAGCTGGTTCACATCGCCAGCCGGGTCGAGCCCGTCGGCACGCCGGCCGACAGCCAACTCGGGATCTCCGCGAAGGGGGCTGCGGGCCTGCGCCGCTCGGTCGAGATGTACCAATGGGTCGAGGAAAAGAAGAGCGAGACGCGCAAGACGCTCGGCGGCGGCGAGGAAACGGTCACCACCTATTCCTACACCAAGGAGTGGCGCAGCGACCGCGCCGATTCAGCCGACTTCCGCGACGGCAACGGGCATCAGAACCCGGAAATGCCGATCTCAAGCGAGCGGTTCACCGTCGACCGCGCGATGCTCGGTGCGTTTTCCGTCAACGGCAGGGCCGTTGCCGATCTCGGCCGCGACAGCCCCGTGCAAATGGCGGACACTGACCTGCAGCACCTCGCCGACGCGCTCGACACCAATCGCCCCGTCAAGACCGACGGCCAGACGATCTTCGTCTCCGCCGATCGCCAGAACCCGGCCGTCGGCGATCTGCGCATCGGCTTTACCCGCGAAGACACGGAGACCGCGAGCTTCGTCGCCGCACAGAAAGGTGGCAGCCTTGCCCCCTACCGCACCACGAACGGTCGCGACCTGTTCCTGAGCTCAGCCGGCATCACCAGCGCCGCCGAAATGTTTGACGCCGCCCAGAGCGAGAACACGCTGATTTCCTGGCTGGTTCGGGTGGGCGGACTGATCGGCCTGTTCATCGGCTTCACGCTGATGCTGTCCCTTATCTCCATCATTGCCGACGTCATTCCGGTGCTCGGTTCTGTGGTCGCTTTCGGTACCGGCATCATCGCCGCGATCCTAACGTTGCTCCTCGGCCCTGTCGTCATCGCCGTCGCCTGGTTTGCCTATCGCCCGCTGTTGTCGCTGGCGATCGTCGCAGTCGGCGCGCTCATTGCTTTTGGCATCGGCTATCTGCGTGCCGGCAAGGCAAAGCCGATGTCCGGCGGCGTGCCGGCCTGATGAGCGGCGCAGGGTGTTGATTGGAGCAATTCCAGCAAAAATGCGGAGCGGTTTTGCGTCCGGATTTGCGTAAGAATAACGGGATCGAGCGGCTCCACGATTGCCTGGGTACGGGAGCGCTTTAGCCGGCCGGCCGATCGGCTTTGCGAAATATTAAGGGATCGTAGCGAAGAACACGGGCCTGATGTTTCTGCTTTCCAAGATATTCTGGCTCGTCGCGCAGCCCCTTTCCCTGGCGTTCTTCGCCGTCCTTGCCGGACTGCTGATGACGGCGGCCGGCCTCAGGCGCAGCGGCGTCGCCTTCGGCCTGCTCGGTGCGCTGGTGCTCTTCGTCAGCCTGTTCACGACCTCAGGATCCTATTTCCTGCAGATGCTCGAGGACCACTTCCCGCGGCCGACGGTACCGCCAGCAACCCTCTCCTGCGTCATCGTGCTCGGCGGCGCCTTCGAGAACGAGGTGATGGCGAGCCGTGGCGGCATCGAGTTCAACCAGGCGGCTGACCGCTTCATCGAGACGGCCATGCTGGCGAAGCGCTACCCACAAGCGCGCATCCTGATTTCCGGCGGCGACGGTTCGTTCAGCGGCGCCTATGACGGCGACGCCAAGGCATCGGAAGCCTTCTTTGCCACCTTCGGCATCGGCCCTGAACGGCTGATCCGCGAGGAGCAATCGAGAACGACATTCGAGAATGCCCGCAACACTGAGGCGTTGCTGACGGCAAACAGCCTTGCCAACTGCGCCCTGGTCACGTCGGCCTTCCATATGCCGCGTTCGGTCGGGCTTTTCCGCAAGCTCGGGCTGGAGGTCACTCCCTGGCCGACGGACTACCGCACCAGCGGCACGGTCACGCCCGGCTTCGATTTCACCCAACCCTCGCTCAATGCCCAATTGGCGACGACGGCGGTGCGCGAATGGATCGGGCTGGCGGCCTATTATTTCGGCGGCCGGACGGACAGCCTGCTTCCCGGCGTTTCACCCCCCAACGCTTCACCCCGTTGACGCGGCGGGCCTGGATGCTCCAGCTTGCGATGCGACCGATAACAGCGATGCGCCTATCAACGGAGCGGCCATGACGATCCTGGAAATCCTCGACTATGCGGGTGTTGCCGTCTTTGCCGCAACAGGAGCGCTCTCAGCTTCGCGCAAGCAGCTCGATATCATCGGCTATCTGTTCCTTGCCTCGGTCACCGGTATCGGCGGTGGAACGATGCGCGACGTCATCCTTGGCGCAACGCCGGTGTTCTGGGTGCTCAACCCGACCTACCTTCTGGTTTGCGTCTCGGTGAGCGTCATCCTGTTCTTCACCGCCCACCTGTTCGGCTCGCGTTACCGGGTGCTGGTCTGGCTCGATGCGATCGGCATGTCGGCCTATTGCGTCATGGGTGCTGCCAAGGGGCTGGCGGCAACAGGCTCGCCCGGGGTCGCGCTTGTCACCGGCATGTTGACGGCGACCTTCGGCGGCATATTGCGCGACCTCCTGGCGGGAGAGCCGTCAGTGCTGCTGCGTCCGGAAGTCTATGTGACGGCAGCTCTGGTCGGCTCCGCCGTGTTCGTCGTCGCGACGATGATCGGACTGCCGCTGGCCGCAACATCGGCGCTCGGCGTGGTCTCGGCCTTCACCGTGCGCGCCGGCGCACTCAAATACGGCTGGACGCTGCCCATCGGCAAAGCAAGCCCCGGCCGCGACCCCAACGATGTGATGTAGGAAAAGGTCGCTACGACCGTTCGCGCTTGCGGCGGAGACGAATGACCACGTCAACATGGGCAATTTCCATGCCTTCAGGCGGTTCCGGCAGATTGCCGATCTCGATATTGCTGACGGGAATATCGAGGACTTCGTTCTGGCCCTCGATGAAGAAGTGGTGATGGTCGGAGACGTTGGTGTCGAAGTAGGTCTTGGCGCTTTCCACCGCGAGCACGCGGATCATGCCGGCCTCGGTGAACTGATGCAGCGTGTTGTAGACGGTTGCCAGCGAAACCGGCACGCCGGCGACAACAGCCTCTTCATGTAGTTCTTCAACGGTCAGGTGACGGTCGCCCTTGGCGAAGATCAGATCGGCAAGCGCGACACGCTGACGCGTCGGGCGCAGACCCGAGCTGCGCAATCTCTCTTCCGAACTCACTTCGGTTGCTTTCGTCATCAAGGAGCGTTCCATGGATCCCGTAAAATTTACAATACTTCCGCTGCGATATAACTTTTGCACGCTGCTCTTTCAATAGATTCTAAGGTGCAGAACGGCTGGAATGCCTGAAAAACCGGCCTATTTCAAGGAAGGCTGGTATTTAACTCTGGTCGGACCCACATTGATCCTGTAAGCGACGGCGGAACGATATCGCAATCGAAATGGGCGACGCCGACGTCGGAAACATCGAAAACGGCCATCGGTGCGCTTCATTTCACAGCGAACTTGCTCTAAAGCAGGTCTGACAACACTTTATGTTACTCGGGGAAACAACCATTGATGACGACCAGGCAATCCAGCTTCAGCTATGAGGAAATCCTGACCTGCGGCCGAGGTGAACTGTTTGGCCCCGGCAACGCGCAGCTGCCGCTGCCGCCCATGCTCATGGTCCATCGCATCACGGAAATCTCCGAGACGGGCGGCGCCTTCGACAAGGGCTTCATTCGCGCCGAGTATGACGTGAGCCCTGATGACTGGTACTTCCCCTGCCATTTCCAGGGCAACCCGATCATGCCCGGCTGCCTCGGTCTCGACGGCATGTGGCAATTGACCGGGTTCTTCCTGGGCTGGCTCGGCGAACCGGGGCGCGGCATGGCGCTGTCAACCGGCGAAGTGAAGTTCAAGGGCATGGTTCGCCCCCATACCAAGCTGCTCGAGTACGGAATCGATTTCAAGCGGGTCATGCGCGGTCGCCTCGTGCTCGGCACTGCCGATGGCTGGCTGAAGGCCGACGGCGAAACCATCTACCAGGCAACCGACCTGCGTGTCGGTCTGTCGAAGGAAAAGACCGACTAAGCCGCGGGTTCTCCGCACCGAATGAGATAAAGAAAAGGTCATTACCATGAGACGGGTTGTTGTCACGGGCCTCGGGATCGTTTCCTCGATCGGGAATGATGCCGACGAAGTCACGGCATCGCTGCGCGACGCCAAATCGGGCATCACGTTTTCTTCCGATTTCGCCGAAAACGGCTTCAAGTGCCAGGTCTGGGGCGCACCGACGCTCGATCCGAGCGATCTCGTCGACCGGCGCGCCATGCGCTTCCTGTCGCAGGGCGGCGCGTGGAACCACGTGGCCATGAAGCAGGCGATCGCCGACTCCGGCCTCGAGGAAGCGGTCATTTCCCGCAACGAGCGCACCGGCATCATCATGGGCTCGGGTGGTCCGTCCACCCGCACGATCGTCGAGGCGGCGGACACGACCCGCAAGAACGTGAGCCCCAAGCGCATCGGCCCGTTTGCCGTGCCGAAGGCGATGTCGTCGACGGCTTCGGCCACGCTTGCGACCTGGTTCCAGATCCACGGCGTCAACTACTCGATCTCGTCGGCCTGCTCGACGTCTGCCCATTGCATCGGCAATGCCGCGGAGATGATCCAGTGGGGCAAGCAGGACGTGATGTTCGCCGGCGGCCACGAGGACCTGGACTGGACGATGTCCAACCTGTTCGATGCCATGGGCGCGATGTCCTCCAAGTACAACGACACGCCGTCGACCGCATCGCGCGCCTATGACGTCAGCCGTGACGGTTTCGTCATTGCCGGCGGTGCCGGCGTGCTGGTGCTCGAAGAGCTGGAACATGCCAAGGCGCGCGGCGCCAAGATCTACGCCGAAATCGTCGGCTACGGCGCGACTTCTGACGGCTACGACATGGTCGCCCCATCAGGCGAAGGCGCGATGCGCTGCATGCGCCAGGCGCTGTCGACCGTGAAGGGCGACGTCGACTACATCAACACGCACGGCACGTCGACCCCGGTCGGCGACAGCAAGGAAATCGGCGCCATCCGCGAAGTGTTCGGCGCGAAGATCCCGCACATCCAGTCGACGAAGTCGCTCACCGGCCACTCGCTCGGCGCTGCCGGCGTCCAGGAATCGATCTACGGTCTCCTGATGATGCAGGGTGGCTTCATCGGCGAGAGCGCCCATATCAGCGAACTCGACCCGGAATTCGATGGTGTGCCGATCGTGCGCAAGCGCATCGACAACGCCAAGATCGATACGGTTCTTTCCAATTCGTTCGGCTTCGGCGGAACCAACGCAACGCTCGTCTTCCAGCGCTACAACGGATAACACCATGACGGGACTGATGAATGGAAAGCGTGGCCTCATCATGGGTGTGGCCAACAACCACTCTATTGCCTGGGGCATCTCGAAGGCGCTGGCAGCGCAGGGCGCGGAACTGGCCTTCACCTACCAGGGTGAAGCGCTTGGCAAGCGCGTGAAGCCGCTGGCGGCCGAGGTCGGCTCCGACTTTCTGCTGCCTTGCGACGTCGAGGACATCGCTTCCGTCGATACGGTCATCTCGGCCATCAAGGAACGCTGGGGCAAGCTCGACTTCATCGTCCACGCCATCGGCTTTTCCGACAAGAACGAGCTGAAGGGCCTCTACGCCGACACGACGCGCGACAACTTCAGCCGCACCATGGTGATCTCGTGCTTCTCCTTCACGGAGATCGCCAAGCGCGCCGCCGAACTGATGAACGACGGCGGCTCGATGCTGACCCTGACCTATGGCGGCTCGGTGCGGGTGATGCCGAACTACAACGTCATGGGCGTTGCCAAGGCGGCTCTCGAAGCCTCCGTGCGCTATCTTGCGGCCGACTACGGCGTGCGCGGCATCCGCGTCAACGCGATTTCTGCCGGCCCGATCCGCACGCTTGCAGGCGCCGGCATTTCCGATGCGCGGGCCATGCTCTCCTGGCAGCAGAAGAATTCGCCGCTTCGCCGCACCGTCACCATCGACGATGTCGGCAGTTCGGCGCTCTACCTGCTTTCCGATTTGTCGCGTGGCGTCACCGGCGAAATCCACTACGTGGATTCGGGCTACAACATCACCTCGATGCCGGCGCTCGACGCGCTCAGGACCGCCGACGCCGAGTAAAGCTGATGGGTGGGCACAGCCCAGAGATGACGAGCCCCGGTGCGGTTATCGCCGGGGCTTTTTTGTTGGCGTGTTTTCCAGTTTGGTTGGCTCCCGCGCCCGGCGCCTGCCGCTATTCCAGATCCATCGTGGTGAAGACCCGGCAATTGTCGGGCGCAGGCGTGCCACGGCAAATATCCGCATCGACCAGTTGGCCGACGGGCAGCTCGCTCGTCAACAGCAGCACCGTGGACAATTGATAGCGGCCGAGATTGCCGTCCGCGCTGCGCAGGCGTTCGACCAGGGACTGGTATCGCACGCCCATTTCACCGTAGTAAGCCACGAGTTTCCGGGTGTCGGCCTCGTTTCCGGCTAGCGTCGGAATGTCTTCGACGATCGCCCCCTCTCCCGCGAGTCGTCGATTGCCGGATGCAAGGACAAGCGTACATGCCTGTGAGCAGGCTCCAAGCGAAACTGCCTTGCCGATATACTCGGCCGCCTTGCGGTCGTTTGCGGTACAGTTCTTCTGATCTCGCTGACATCCAACGAAAATGGTCGTGCCCACCGCCACGCTCAGCTTGCTCTTGCGGATGAGGCGGCCGAGTGCCATCGCAGCCGCCATATCGCCACCGGGCGATCGCAGGACCAATGGTAGCTTGCGGCCTGCGAGCGTTTTCAAGGTTGCCTTCAGCAGTGCCGGCGTCTTCGGACCGATGGTGCCTGCGGCGGAAATCCATTCCGGACATGTCGGCTCGCAACCGACCTCGTTCGAGCGCACGACGACAAACCGCATCTGCTGCTCAGCCGCCATTGCCGGCCGCTCCATCAACAGGCTTGCGGCCAGCAGACAGATCAGCAGCACTACTCGTCGCAGGCGGGGCGTGGCGCAGCCGACGGGAGAACTCCATATGCGCATTCCGGTCTCCAACCCAGATCCCCTCGTCTAACGCTTCAGGTCCGACATAACGAAAACCCGGCAATTGGCGGAGGCGGGCACCGTCTTGCAGACCCCGGCCGCGGTCAGCAGCTCGACCCCGCCCAGTTGCGTGATCAACTTCATCTCCATCATCGCCACAGGTTCGATCTTGCGCATGTCGGCAGCGGGCGTGATCTTCATCTGATCGATGACCGCACGCCCGACGCCCATTTCCGCTAGGTATGCGGCCAGTTCGCGCTCCATCGCCTTGCTCATCTCGTAGGTCTTGCGGTTGCCAACATTCTTTTGGCTGACGACTTTCTTGCTGATTATCTTCTTCCTGCCGTTCACGATCCGATATTTCTCCTGGTACCGTGTCTGGACCTGAGCGTAGACAGCGGTGATCTGGTGAACGCCCAGATATGCCCACTGGCCGACCACACGCCGGGCACCGCCGGCAAGCATCAGCGGGCAGGCGGAGTTGCAATAGGCTCCGCCCGAATAGGCAGTCCCGATGAGGCGGGCACCCTTGCCGTCATTGTCGCGGCAATCCTTCTGCTGCGGCTGACAACCGACGAAGCGCGTCTTGCCGACCGCCACTTCGAGCTTTCGCGCCCGGATGATCCGTCCGAGCACCATGGCGGCATCGACGTCGCCGCCGAGCGACGTCACGACGATCGGCAGGCGGCGGTCGCCGATCGCCTTGAGCAGCTTCTTGAGATGCGTCGGACTTTCGCGAACGATCGTCCCCTCGGCCGATATCCACTCCGGGCATGTCGGCTCGCACCCCGGCTGATTGCTGCGAACCACCAAGAACTGCATGTCAGCGCCGCCGGCCGGCGATGCCAGAACTGTCGAGGCTGAGGCCAGGAGCCCGGCCAACAGACAGAGAATGGCCACGGAATGCAGGAAGACGTCGCGTAGAAGTGTCGTGCCGAGCAAAGAAGTCCCTCATCCCGACTGTTTGAGCGTCGATCAGAACGCAGCGCTTTCGCTGGATTCCAGTCTCGCAGCCCCGCCCGGCGCCGGGCTGAAGAAAATGTCTAGTCCGCAAAATCCATGCGGCAAATGTGACTGTCGAAACAAATGTCAGGCGACAATTCTGGTTGCGTTGTCATGGAATAACACCAACGATAGCACGACACGAAAACGGAGGGCAACAGCACTCACATCGTGGATCGCTGGGCCATTCCGGACGACGGGGCTGTCTCGATAGCCGACGTTTGCGACGCCACAGCCGCTCCAGGGGGCGTAACCGGCAATGCCGTTCAAAAGCGCCGCTGGGGCGCCTTGTATCGACGCCCCTTCCGAGACAAGCGTGAGAAAAGAGAGGTTTTTTCCGCTGGCGATCGCGTCAACGCCGACGTCACTGGCTGCGGGCGTCGTCATGGACCGAAAGGTTCAAGGCCAGAGAAACAGGACAAGCAGGACGACGATGATCGCCAGCACGACCAGGCCGGTATGCGTGCGCCGCGCCGGATCCAGCGGCAGACGGTAGAGGCTCTTCAGGAACGACAGGGGCACTTCCGAGGTGGCTCCGTGCCCCTCGGCGTGCTTTATATCCTTGGCGATGGCTTCGGCCGCATCCTCGGTCAAAGGCGGCCTGTTCACTCCCCACGTCATGGCACCCATCCTTCGACGAGACACATCGGCAGCGAGCATGGTGAGCCCGATCAAGGATGATGGCAACAGGCAATCTTTTGCCTTCACGCCGACGGATGAGGCGCACACCCAAAAACGAAAGAGCCGGGCGACGAACCCGGCTCCTTGCTTGACTTCGATTGCGGCTCAGCGCTTGCCCCAGAGAACCTTGAAGCGTGCGTTGCGGCAGGTCTCGCCATATTCCTTGAAGGTCTCGGCGAGCACCTGCTCATACTGCAGGCCGCGATTGGCGACCAGCATGACCTTGCCGCCCTGCTTCAGCGCCTTGTGCGCCGCCTTGATGATCGCCACGCCCAGCGCCGGTTCGGCGGCATGGCCTTCGTGGAACGGCGGGTTCATGACGATGAGATCGTATTTGTCGCGCGGCTCTTCGCTCGTCAGGTCGAACCAGTAGAAGCGCGCCGGCATGCGCGGAGCGTTTGCCGGCATGTTGACGCGGGCCGCCTCCAGCGCATCGTGGTCGGCCTCGAAGAGGTCGATGCCCTTCGTGCCGGGCGACGCTTCGGCGAGCTTGACCGCGAGATAGCCCCAGCCGGCGCCGAAATCGGCGGCATGGCCGTTGAAGTCGCGCGGCAGGCGCGAGGCCAGCAGTTCGGAGCCGGCATCGATGCGATCGTGCGAGAACATGCCCGGAGAAGCTGCGAACAGGCCGTCGACCCGGACCGGCACCTTGGCAAGTTTCTGAACAGCGTCGGTGACGTCTTCCGGTCGGGTGAACCAGAAGGCGACGCCGTGATATTTCGGCAGGTGATCGCCATCCCATTCGAACTTGGCGATGCGCTTCTTCAGCGACTGGATGCCATCTTCCTTGCCGCCGGCAACGACGATGAGCGCGCCGTCGCGCGTGCGCTTCAGCGCCTCGGCGATGCGGTCCTCGTTTTCACCCTTGTGCTTGCCGCACAGGATCAGCGCGACGTCGTAGTCCTCACCGGTGACCACAGGCGCCACGTCGGCGCGCTCGGCCTCAAGGGCGCGATACAGCGGCCTTAGCGGCTGGACGGAAGCGATCGACGCCCCGAAGCCCTCGGGCAGCCTGTAGCCCGCCTCAGCACCGAGGAAGAGCACACGCTCGCCCTCGCCCGGCGGGTCGATAACCCCGGTTTCGAACGGGTGGAACAGGGTCTTCAATGCGTCTCGGCTCATCGGTTTCTTCCGTCGATATCAGTACAAGAAAAGGGCGCGGAGCGATCCGCTCCGCGCCCCGAATGCGTTCGGGTAGAGACCGCTTATTCAGCGGCTTCGCCGTCACCCTTCTTTTCTGCAGCAACTTCCTTGCCGGTCGCCTGGTCGACGACCTTCATGGAAAGGCGAACCTTGCCGCGCTCGTCGAAGCCCATCAACTTGACCCAGACCTTGTCGCCTTCCTTGACGACGTCGGTGGTCTTGGCAACGCGCTCCGAGGCAAGCTGCGAGATATGGACGAGGCCGTCACGGGCGCCGAAGAAGTTGACGAAGGCGCCGAAGTCGGCGGTCTTGACAACGGTGCCTTCGTAGACCTGGCCGACTTCCGGCTCGGCAACGATCGAGTGGATCCACTTGCGGGCCGCTTCGATTTCCTTGCCCGAAGAAGAAGCGATCTTCACGGTGCCGTCGTCTTCGATGTTGATCTTGGCGCCGGTCTTTTCGACGATTTCGCGGATGACCTTGCCGCCGGAGCCGATGACTTCACGGATCTTGTCGACCGGGATGTTCATCACTTCGATGCGCGGTGCGAATTCGCCGAGCTGGCCGCGGCTTTCGGAGATGGCCTTGGCCATTTCGCCGAGGATGTGGAGACGGCCGCCCTTGGCCTGGTTGAGCGCAATGCCCATGATCTCTTCGGTGATGCCCTCGATCTTGATGTCCATCTGGAGCGAGGTAATGCCGGCGTCGGTGCCTGCAACCTTGAAGTCCATGTCGCCGAGGTGATCTTCGTCGCCGAGGATGTCGGAGAGAACGGCGAAGCGCTCATCTTCCTTGATCAGGCCCATGGCGATACCGGCAACCGGCTTTGCCAGAGGAACGCCTGCATCCATGAGAGCGAGCGAGGTGCCGCAGACCGTCGCCATCGACGACGAGCCATTGGATTCGGTGATCTCGGAAACGACGCGCAGCGTGTAGGGGAACTGCTCGGCTTCCGGCAGCATCGGGCGGATAGCGCGCCAGGCGAGCTTGCCGTGACCGATTTCGCGGCGGCCCGGGGAGCCCATGCGACCGGTTTCACCGACCGAGAAGGGCGGGAAGTTGTAGTGCAGCATGAAGCGTTCTTTGTACATGCCGGTCAGGCTGTCAACGTACTGTTCGTCTTCGCCGGTGCCGAGCGTGGCAACGACGATCGCTTGGGTTTCACCGCGGGTGAAGAGCGCCGAACCGTGGGTACGCGGCAGAAGACCGACTTCCGAGACGATCGGACGTACGGTTTCGAGATCGCGGCCGTCGATGCGGCTCTTGGTGTCGAGGATGTTCCAACGAACGATCTTGGCCTGCAGGTGCTTGAAGACAGCGCCGATAACCTCAGGCGTATGCGCCGGCTCGATGCCTTCCGGCAGGAAGTGCGCCTTTACCTTCGCCTTGACAGCGTCGACGGCAACGTAGCGAGCAACCTTCTCGGTGATCTTGTAGGCATTGCGCAGTTCGTCTTCGGCAAGCGAAAGCATGGCGTTTTCGAGAGCGGAATGATCTTCCGGTTCGAATTCGCGCGGCTCCTTGGCGGCAACTTCAGCGAGCTTGATGATGGCGTCGATGACCGGCTGGAAACCCTTCTGGCCGAATACGACGGCGCCGAGCATGATGTCTTCGGCCAGTTCCTTGGCTTCCGACTCGACCATCAGCACGGCTTCCTGCGTGCCGGCGACGACGAGGTCGAGGGTCGACTCGTCCATCTCATCGAGATGCGGGTTAAGAACGTACTGGCCGTTGATGTAGCCGACGCGCGCGCCGCCGATCGGGCCCATGAACGGGATGCCGGACAGCGTCAGCGCAGCGGAAGCTGCAACCATCGACAGGATGTCGGGATTGTTTTCGAGGTCATGCTGCATGACCGTGACGATGACCTGGGTGTCGTTCTTGTAGCCATCGGGGAAAAGCGGGCGGATCGGGCGGTCGATCAGACGCGAAACCAGCGTTTCGTTCTCGCTCGGACGACCTTCGCGCTTGAAGTAGCCGCCCGGGATTTTGCCGGCGGCGTAGGTCTTTTCCTGGTAGTTGACGGTCAGCGGGAAGAAGTCCTGGCCCGGCTTCGGCGACTTGGCCGAAACGACGGTGGCGAGAACGACGGTTTCGCCGTAGGTGGCGAGAACGGCGCCGTCAGCCTGACGGGCGACCTTGCCGGTTTCGAGCTTGAGCGGACGCCCAGCCCATTCGATTTCAACCTTATGGGTATCGAACATGTTCTGTCCTTCGTGTGCGGCAGACCTTTCCGCGGCTGTTGCAGCGCGGGTGGTCGAAAAACCGCCTGGTATGGCGCATCACGGGCAAGACAACGGGAGGCTTCAAAAGAGACCGGCCGCTTTCCGCTTTGCAAGACCTGGCTGCTCTGCAGCGGGTTCTGCAAGCAGGCGCCGAAGCATCCTGCAATCCTGCCCCATGACGGGCCATCGGTTGATCCGCGGATCCGGCCCATCCGGCCCGCTGGATACCTCTCCTTGTGTGCGCCTAGTGCGCTTGCGGAGAGTTCATTTCCTGAGCGCTCTGCGCTCCATAATAAAAAAGGCCGGCGGACCGCATGCGATCCGCCGGGCAAGTCGCTTAGCGACGGATGCCGAGGGCACCAATCAGCTTGGTGTAGCGCGCTTCGTCTTTCTTTTTCAGATAGTCGAGGAGCGAACGACGGCTGGAAACCATCGCGAGAAGACCACGGCGGGAATGGTTATCCTTCTTGTGGCCCTTGAAGTGTTCGGTCAGGTTGTTGATCCGTTCCGTCAGGATAGCTACCTGGACTTCCGGAGAACCGGTGTCGCCTTCAACGGTTGCATATTCCTTGATGAGCTGAGCCTTACGCTCTGCAGCAATCGACATCGGATGATCCTTTCGATTTCGAGGATTTAGGGACGCCTTCAGCCGGGATGTCGTCCAGCTGCGGCCGTGAATGCAACGGGCATGCGCCTTTTGCTGGCGTGCCTATAACCGAATTGGATGAAAAAGGAAAGGGTCATGAAAATGGCTCTTCAGCGATGGCCGGCCGCCTCTCAATTGCCTGACGGTCGCGGGCGCATCGGCGCCGACTTCAGCTGGTCGCCATCAACCGGGACACAGTCGAGATAGGCGGCAAACACCCATCCGAGTTCGCCGGCAACGCTCGAAACCAGCGCCCAGCCCCTGCCGGCATGCCGGCGTTCGCCGACCCGGCGAACCTTGCTGCCATTGGCCAATGTCATGACGATCCGGCCGTTCGGTTCCGTGCGGACATTACGGCGCCGCGCGTCAAATATGACGCGCAAAGGACGCTGTAACGCTTTAGACCTGCTGCATAATTTTATCCTTAAATCGGATCCGATTTAAGGAATTATGCAGTAAGCGGCGTGCCGGTCGGGTCTGAGACGACACAGGCCACATCCTGGCCGGCGGCGGGTGCCGCAGCCATCAGGCTCAACACGACTGAGAGAATGCCGATGCGACCTGTCCAGCCCCGCATTCCTGCCCCTTTTCAAAACCAACCGTTCAAAACCGAATGCGTCTCAAGGCTCCGCGTCGTCCCCTTCGCCACCCTTGGCATTCCGCGGGATGTTGATCCGCCACTCGATGCCGTCGGGATGCATGATCCGTTCTAATTCGGCCTTCAGCGCCATGCCGAGCATACGCTCCAGCACCAGCGTTCCAAAGCCCTTGCGGGTCGGGTTCGTCTGCGCCTCGATGTCGGCCCCCTCCTCGCGCCAACGAACGGCGATGCCCTCGTCGGACAGCGACCAGCTGAGCTTGACGACACCGGTGGTATTGGCAAGCGCACCATACTTCGTGGCGTTCGTGGCCAGTTCATGCAGCGCCATGCCGAGCGTTTGTGCGCTCTCCGTGTCGAGCCTTAGGGGCGGGCCCGACAGGACCACACGCTTGGGATCATCCGGGGTGAACGGCTGCAGCTGGTTCTGGGCAAGCTCGCGGAAATCGACGCCCTGGGCGGCGTTGGCAATCATCAGATCTGTCGAGCGAGCAAGGCCGGCGATGCGCTTGCGGAAGGAGTCCGCGAAGTCGGCGACGCTTTCGGCCGAATGCACCGACTGATTCAGCATCGACTGGATCACCGTCAGCTGGTTCTTCGAGCGGTGGGCAACCTCGCGCATCAGGAAGCGGATCTCGCCCTCGGCCTTGGTGCGCGACGCCGCGGCCTTGGCAAGGGCTGCGGATACGGTCTCGACTTCGGCGATCATATGCGGGCGCGGCTCGATGCGCTCGCCGGCGCCGAGGCGGCGTGCGTCGAGCGCGACCAGTTTCACCCCTTGCGACAGAAGCCTTGCGATCGCCAGCGATCCCGCAATGGCAATGCCGGCAAAGATGATGCCGCCAAGCGACAGCCACAGGAAGGACCAGGTGGCCGGCGCATCGACCGTGGTGCGCGGCGCCCAGGCGATGATCCGCCAGCCGGTCACGACGGAGAACTCCGTTGCCACCCGATAGGCGGTACCGTTTTCGGTGATGTTGCGCACGCCGATGCTGATCGCCGGCACCTTGTCGAGGAAGAACGGTTCACCCGCCTTGACCCCGGTGTCGGAGGAAATGATGACCTTGCCGTTGCCGTCGACCAGAGCGGCGTTCCAGCCGGGCGACAGCGTTTCGCGGTTCACGGCCTTGGCCATGCTCTCGGCGTTCTGCGTCAGAGCGAGCAGGTATTCCTCGCCGGTTGGAAGCTTCGCCGGCAAATAAACGTTGAAGACCCACTTTTCGGCCGTCTGGCCGAAGAAGACGTTCGAGACCAGCGGCGCACCATTGTTGGTGAAGGCCCGCTCGACGGAGGCGGGATCGGAGGCCTTGGCGAGCGGCGTGCCAAAGGGCACCCGGGTGTTCATGAGCTGATTGTGCTTGCGGTCGATGACGATCAGATAGGAATCGGTATCGGCGAGCGCCGTCGAGGCCCTGCGATAGAAGGCCTCCATGTCGCCGCCCTCCATCGCCGGTGCGGTCGACAGCACCTTCAGCGTCGTCAGCATTCCCTCGACATCGC
>Ga0247819_10000727_pt1 | contig 18596 bp, 14 predicted proteins | sample 13C_Xylose_Day6_FD_193428 | JGI IMG/M metagenome (GOLD analysis project Ga0247819, IMG submission 193428) | Soil microbial communities from agricultural site in Penn Yan, New York, United States - 13C_Xylose_Day6 | ecosystem: Environmental > Terrestrial > Soil > Agricultural land | place: USA...
GTCCTGGCAGTTCCTCTTCGTCATCGGCATCGTCTCGATGACCGCGATCCGCCAGGGCGCAGTCCTGCCGCGCAGGCCGCTGCTGATCGCGATCGCCGCGATCTATCTCGTCGTTTCGGCGCTGTGGGTTCTCTTCTCCTGGTGGAACATCGACCTGTCCTTCGGTCTTCCGGCGGTGCTGACCGGTTTCGACAAGACCTTCCTGTCACTGACGCGGCTAAGCCATGTTCTCGCGATCGCCTATCTCGTCGCCGTCATTCCCGCCGTCAATCGCCTCGCCCGGCTCGATGCCGACCACCCGCTGGCGATGGTCGGCCGCCATTCCCTGCCGATCTTCATTTTCGGCACTATCCTGGCGATGGTCGGTCAGGTGCTGTTGTTCGTGACCGGCCGGAACCCGATCGCCGGCACGCTCTTCGTGATCGTCGGCATCGGCCTGCACTTCGTTTACGGCTACTATCTGGAATGGTTGCGGGGCGTCGTCAGCGCGAAACCGATGCGAGCGACATGATGAAACGATAAGGACGACCAAGGGTTTGCATCAAGGCTCGGCCGCCGGTTCAAATGTGTAGGCAGCCGGCCGCGGAACTTGGGGGCCCCTACCCTCGAGTTCGATCGTCTTGCCATTGGCGCGCAGGACAGTAATTCCGCCTGCTTCGCAGGGCCCAGAGATACACGCGGTACCGATCATCGCCATCTACTGCATGTTTCCTTTAATCTTATTCGATTGAAGGACAAAAACTGCAGCCATTCAAAGGGCTACAGCGACCTTTGCGCGTCTAATAAAGACGCCCGGCGTAGGCCGACGTCACTCAGGGTGCGAAGTCCGGTCGACACGACCATGGCGTCCAGATGCCCCGCAGGAACGCGAACATGAACCTCTTGAAGATAGTCAGTTAGCCCGGCTATGACGATTTGGCCTGACGTGTGGAGCCGTCCGATGACGACATGATCCGCATTTTCGATGTCGATCTTCGGCATCTGTTCGTGCAGTTCCACGATAACCGCAACATCCCTGTTCCGAGCAGTCACGACGACCAGCGCATCGTTGCCTGCAAGCATTCGGATCTTGAAGTCTTCGTCTGTCCAGTTCGATGGGAGATGTAGGTTGTTGGAAGCGTCTGCGAGCTAGAACTGATGATAATCAGCCATGACCCGACCATCGAATAAAACGGTCAATCGTGACCTACCTTCCGAAGGATGTTCGCTGGCCTTCGCTAACGCCGAATTCGCTGGCCGTTCTGACCGAGAACCCATGACGCCAATGGCGGCTGCATGCAGTGCCGTCCAGCAAACGACGGCGCAGTACTTGAACGGGATTGCAAGAGCCAAGTCAATGCGAGCGGCATGAACGAAAAAAGCCCCGGAGGGTCCGGGGCCTTTTGCATTGCGTGATCTATAAGGCGTCGGCTCAGGCCGCCGTGTGGCTCATGCGGACGTCTTCGTCCGTCAGGATGCCGCTGGCGCGAAGCAGGGCGGCGAAGCGGCCGTTGCTCTGGCTGAGCTCGTTGAAGCCGCCCATCTCGACGATCCGACCTTGATCCATGAAGATCACCAGATCGGCCTCGCGCACCGTCGACAGGCGGTGGGCGATGATGAAGGTGGTGCGGTCCTTGCGAAGCGCATCGATCGCATCCTTCACCCGAGCCTCGGTCTCGACGTCGAGCGCGCTGGTCGCCTCGTCGAGCACCAGGATCGGTGCGTTCTTGAGGATGGCGCGGGCAATCGCAACGCGCTGGCGCTCGCCGCCAGACAGGCGGTTGCCGCGTTCGCCGACGACGGTGTCGTAGCCATTGTTGCGGCTTTCGATGAAGTCGCTGGCGGCAGCCGCTTCGGCGGCAGCCATCACTTCGTCGAGCGACGCGTCGTCGCGGCCAAGCCGGATGTTTTCGCAGATCGAGCGGTTCATCAGGCCGGCGTCCTGGAAGACGGTGGCGATCGAGCGGCGCAGCGACTTGCGCGTGACCTTGGCGATATGGACGCCGTCGATCAGGATCTGGCCGTCACGCGGTTCGTGAACGCGCTGCAGCAGGTTGACGAGCGTGGTCTTACCGGCGCCGGTCGGGCCGACGATCGCGATCGTCTGGCCGGCCTTGGCCGTGAAGGACACGTTGCGCACGCCCTGCGTGGTGTTGGCGAAGTCGAAGGACACGTCGCGGAATTCCACTTCGCCCTTGACCGCGCCCAGGTCCATCGCACCGGCCGGCTCTTCGCGTTCGCGCACCGAATCTTCGAGCTGGAAGAAGTCTTCAAGCTTGGCGCGGGCTTCGAAGATCTGCGTAACGAAAGCCTTCATCTGGTCGAGACGGCCGATCAGCAGGTTGGCAAAGCCGATGAAGGCGATGACTTCGCCGACGCCGAGTTCGCCGCGCTGGACGAGCACGGTGCCGATGACGAGGATCGTCATCATCGAGATGGTCGAAGCGACGCGGTTGAGCGCGCTTGCCAGCGCCCACCAGTCAAGCACGGGGAACTGGGCGGAGATCAGGCGTTCGGTGAACTTCTTGAGTTCGCGCGTTTCGGCTTCGATGCGGTTGTAGCTGTGAACGACCGAAACGTTGCTGATGGCGTCGGAAACGTGGGAGAAAACCGTGTGATAGTGGTTCTCGACCGAGGCCTGGCCTTCCTTGGTGCGGTTCATGACAGCCTTGCTGACCAGCACATAGGAGACACCGAGGACGACGAGCACCAGCGACAGGCGTACATCCATCGCAAACGCGGTCGGGATGAGCAGGACGAGCGCTACCGCCGTTGCCAGATGCTGGCGCATGAATTCGAGCCAGAGACCGAACAGCGTTTCACAGGCGCGAAGCAGCGTATGCAGCGCGTTCGACGTACCGCGCTGGCTGTGCCAGGAGAGCGGCATCGAGACGATGCGGCCGAAGGCTTCCGTCAGCAGCGTGGCGCGACGGCCATGGGCCAGCCGATCCGCTTCGCGGGCGACGAGGACGAAGGCGACGGTGTTGAACACACCCAGGCCTGCCCACATCAGCAGCATCGGCGTTACTGCGCCTTTGGAGGAAATGGCGTCGATGATGCGACCAAACAGGATCGGCTCCGCAATCGTGATGACGGCGAGCACGACGTTGGCGAGCACGATCGCCGAGACACGGAACTTGTGAACCGCAAGATACTGAAGCGCTCTTGCATACACTTGGAACAATGACACTGTCTCACCCCTTCCGGGTACCGGATTTTGCGCCGCACCAAACATTCGTGCGGCAAATGCGTCACGCCTCAACACCTCCGGCCGTCGGGCACGAGGCCGCGATTTGCCGGCCGCCAAGGCCGCTCTGGGACGGTCATTTGCGATATTTTAGGAAAAACAGGAGCTTGAGGCGGTTTTGATAGCGAAACTCCGTTCGCCCGTCGTTGGGCTTGGCGAGAGTATTCATAGTCTGCTATCTTTTCCGTCCAATTCCGATTTCTCGCGATTTTCGCACAAGACCGGGCGTGGTATGTCGAATTATCGCGGGTGCAACATGAATGGCCCCTGAACGGTTCATTCATGTCCGGTTTCCGGCCCTCGCACACGTGTTCTACCTGGAAGGTGATCCATGAATATCACGCTGCTTGTGCAATTTCTTGCGCTGATCGAAGAGATGAAGACGCGCGAAGAAATCGTACCGGAGTTCGAACGGTTGCTCGACCGCTGCGGCTTCGACTTCTACGGGGTCGTCAGGCAGCCGAAGCCTCACGAAAACCCGTTGAGGCTGCTGCTCGCCGGTCGCTGGCCGGAAGGCTGGCCGCAGATCTACATCCGCAAGAAGTTTGTCGTGATCGATCCGACCATCCGCTACCTCGGTCACGCCCAGCGCGGCTTCCGCTGGCGCGACACACTGTTTGCCTTCCGTTCCGACCCGCATCGCAAGCGCATGGAAAGCATGATGATCGAGGCCCGCAACCACGGCCTCTATGACGGTTACATCTTTCCGGTGCACGGCCGCCGCGGCCTGTTGGGCAATCTCACGGTCGGCGGCCGCGTCGTCGATTTGAGCCCTATTGAAATCAGCCTGTTCGACCAGATTGCCAAGCGTCTGTTCTGGAAACTGCTGGAACTGACCGATCCGGAGATTTCAGCCGAACTCGCATCGCGTGTCGAAGTGCAGATGACGCGGCGCGAAATGGAAGCGCTCAACTATCTCGCCGACGGCATGACCTCGAACGATATCAGCAAGGTGCTCGATATTTCCAGTCACACAGTCGATTGGTACATGAACGGCATCCAGGAGAAACTGAAGGGCAAGAACCGTCACCACGTCGTGGCGATCGCCTTCCGGCTGGGGCTCATTTCCTGATCCATTTCTCTCGGATTTCCGCTCGACTCTGAAATTGCGCTTCATTCCGCGACCCGCTAATACTTTACTTCGCGGGTGCAGCATTTCCCGCGTTTCAAGTCTTGAGGAGTCCGACTTGCCCATTTCGAAGATCCTTGTTGCCAACCGTTCCGAAATTGCAATCCGCGTGTTTCGCGCGGCCAATGAACTAGGTCTGAAAACGGTCGCGATATGGGCTGAAGAGGACAAACTGGCGCTGCACCGCTTCAAGGCGGACGAAAGTTATCAGGTCGGCCGCGGCCCGCATCTGTCGCGGGACCTCGGGCCGATCGAGAGTTACCTGTCGATCGAGGAAGTGATCCGCGTCGCCAAGCTTTCCGGCGCCGATGCCATTCATCCGGGCTACGGCCTGTTGTCGGAAAGCCCCGAATTCGCCGAGGCCTGCGCCGAGGCCGGCATCACCTTCATCGGCCCGAAGCCGGAAACCATGCGCCAGCTCGGCAACAAGGTTGCCGCCCGCAACCTGGCGATCTCGATCGGTGTACCGGTCGTGCCGGCGACGGAACCGCTTCCCGAAGACATGGCTGAAGTGGCGAAGATGGCCGAGGCGATCGGCTATCCGGTGATGCTGAAGGCTTCCTGGGGCGGCGGCGGGCGCGGCATGCGCGCGATCCGCGACCCGAAGGATCTCGCCCGCGAGGTGACGGAAGCCAAGCGCGAGGCCAAGGCCGCCTTCGGCAAGGACGAGGTCTACCTCGAAAAGCTGGTCGAGCGTGCCCGCCACGTCGAAAGCCAGGTTCTCGGCGATACCCACGGCAACGTCGTGCATCTGTTCGAGCGCGACTGCTCCATCCAGCGGCGCAACCAGAAGGTCGTCGAGCGCGCGCCGGCGCCTTACCTCAACGCCAGCCAGCGCGAAGAGCTTGCCGCCTATTCCAAGCGCATTGCCGAGGCGACTAACTACATCGGCGCCGGTACTGTCGAGTATCTGATGGATGCCGACAGCGGCAAATTCTACTTCATCGAAGTCAATCCGCGCATCCAGGTCGAGCACACGGTGACCGAGGTGGTCACCGGCATCGATATCGTCAAGGCGCAGATCCACATCCTCGACGGTTATGCCATCGGCACGCCGGAATCCGGCGTGCCGTCGCAGGAAAATATCCGCCTCAACGGCCACGCGCTGCAGTGCCGCATCACCACGGAAGATCCCGAGCAGAACTTCATTCCGGACTATGGCCGCATCACTGCCTATCGCGGCGCAACCGGCTTCGGCATCCGGCTCGATGGCGGCACCGCCTATTCGGGCGCGGTCATCACCCGCTACTACGATCCGCTGCTGGAAAAGGTGACGGCCTGGGCGCCGAACCCCGACGAGGCGATCCAGCGCATGATCCGCGCGCTGCGCGAATTCCGCATCCGCGGAGTGGCCACGAACCTGACCTTCCTCGAAGCGATCATTAGCCACTCGAAATTCCACGACAACACCTACACCACGCGCTTCATCGACACGACGCCGGAGCTTTTCCAGCAGGTGCGCCGCCAGGACCGCGCGACCAAGCTCCTGACCTATCTCGCCGACGTTACCGTCAACGGCCATCCGGAAGCCAAGGGCCGTCCGCGTCCGTCGGATGAGATCGCCGCCCCCGTCGTGCCGTTCATCGGCGGCGAGATCAAGCCGGGCACCAAGCAGATGCTCGACCAACTCGGCCCGAAGAAATTTGCCGAATGGGTCAGGGCGCAGCCGCAGGTGCTCGTCACCGACACGACCATGCGCGACGGCCATCAGTCGCTGCTCGCCACTCGCATGCGCACCTACGACATCGCCCGTGTCGCCGGCACCTATGCGCGGGCTCTGCCGAATCTGTTTTCGCTCGAATGCTGGGGTGGGGCGACCTTCGACGTCTCGATGCGCTTCCTCACCGAAGATCCATGGGACCGGCTGGCGCGCATCCGCGAGGATGCGCCGAACCTCTTGCTGCAGATGCTTCTGCGCGGCGCCAACGGCGTCGGCTACAAGAATTATCCTGACAACGTCGTCAAATACTTCGTCCGCCAGGCGGCAAGGGGCGGCATCGACGTCTTCCGCGTGTTCGACTGCCTCAACTGGGTCGACAACATGCGCGTCTCGATGGAGGCGATCGCCGAAGAGAACAAGATCTGCGAAGCGGCGATCTGCTATACCGGCGATATTCTCAATGCCGCCCGGCCGAAATACGATCTCAAGTACTACACCGCGCTTGCCGCCGAACTGGAAAAGGCCGGTGCACATATCATCGCGGTCAAGGATATGGCTGGCCTGTTGAAGCCGGCTGCAGCCCGCGTGCTGTTCAAGGCGCTGCGTGAGGCGACCGATCTGCCGATCCACTTCCACACCCACGACACGTCGGGCATTGCCGCCGCGACCGTTCTGGCTGCCGTCGATGCCGGCGTCGATGTCGTCGATGCGGCGATGGATTCGCTCTCCGGCAACACCTCGCAGCCCTGCCTCGGCTCGATCGTCGAAGCCTTGCGCGGCTCCGAACGGGACCCGGGCCTTGATCCGGAATGGATCCGCCGCATCTCGTTCTACTGGGAAGCGGTGCGCCATCAGTACGCCGCCTTCGAAAGCGATCTCAAGGGACCGGCATCGGAAGTCTATCTGCACGAAATGCCGGGCGGCCAGTTCACCAACCTCAAGGAGCAGGCCCGCTCGCTCGGTCTGGAAACCCGCTGGCACGAAGTGGCGCAGGCCTATGCCGACGCCAACCAGATGTTCGGCGACATCGTCAAGGTGACGCCGTCCTCGAAGGTCGTCGGCGACATGGCGCTGATGATGGTCAGCCAGGACCTGACCGTTGCCGACGTCGAGAACCCGGCCAAGGACATCGCCTTCCCGGAATCGGTTGTGTCGATGCTGAAGGGCGACCTCGGCCAGCCTCCGGGCGGCTGGCCGGAAGGCCTGCAGAAGAAGGCGCTGAAGGGCGAAAAGGCCTATGTGGTTCGCCCGGGCTCGCTGCTCGAAGCTGCCGATCTCGATGCCGAGCGCAAGACGATCGAAGAGAAGCTGGAACGCGAGGTCAACGACTACGAGTTCGCGTCCTATCTGATGTATCCCAAGGTCTTCACCGACTATGCGCTGGCGGCGGAGACTTATGGTCCCGTCAGCGTGCTGCCGACGCCGGCCTATTTCTACGGCATGGCGCCGGGCGAGGAGCTGTTCGCCGACCTTGAAAAAGGCAAGACGCTGGTCATTCTCAACCAGACCCAGGGCGAGATAGACGAGAAGGGCATGGTCAAGGTGTTCTTCGAACTCAACGGCCAGCCGCGCCCGATCAAGGTTCCCGATCGCAACCGCGGTGCTTCCAGCGCCATCCGCCGCAAGGCGGAGGCCGGCAACGCTACGCAGCTCGGCGCGCCGATGCCGGGCGTGATCTCGACGGTCGCGGTGCACGCGGGCCAGGCGGTCAAGGCGGGCGACGTGCTGCTGTCGATCGAAGCGATGAAGATGGAAACGGCCTTGCATGCGGAGAAGGACGGCACGATTGCCGAAGTTCTGGTGCGCGCCGGCGACCAGATCGATGCCAAGGACCTGCTGATCGTTTTCGGCGCCTGAGGTTTCGGGCAAGAATAAATAGAAACGGCCGGGCGTGAGTCCGGCCGTTTTCGTGAGAGGGGATAGGCCGCCATCCCTGTCGTCATCCTCGGGCTTGACCCGAGGATCCAGCCGCAAGCACGGCCCTCCGCCGCGCCTCAAGACGCCTTGGTACGCAGTTCTTGCCGGTGAGCTCCACCCTCTCCTCCGTCATCCTCGGGTCAAGCCCGAGGATGACGGAGGAGAGGGTGGAGAATGGCGAATGAGAGATAGTTCGCCCTCCACCGACCCTGGCCCGCTATCAGTCACCCGGGCGATCGGCCCCCAAACGTCGCTCAGATGTCGTAGCTGTGCGGCGCACTCAGCGAGGCGATGAACTTCTTGGTGCGTTCGCGCTCGGGCGTCGAGAAGATCGTCTTCGGCGCGCCGCTTTCGACGATGACGCCACCGTCGAGGAAGACCACCTTGTCGGCGACGCGCGAGGCTAACCTCAGGTCATGCGTCGCCATCACCATGGTCGTGCCTTCGCGGGCAAGCCGGCTCAGCACTTCGACGACTTCTTCTGCCAGCTCCGGATCGAGCGCCGAGGTCGGCTCGTCACAGAGAAGAACGCGTGGCGACGGCGCCAATGCGCGGGCGATCGCCACGCGTTGCTGCTGGCCGCCGGAAAGCGTGGCCGGCCAGGCATCGGCCTTATGGGCCATGCCGACCTTTTCAAGCAGCTCCATGGCGCGGGCGCGCGCCTTGTCGGCGGGCCATTTCAACACGGTGACAAGGCCTTCCATGACGTTGCCGAGTGCGGTCTGGTGCGGGAAAAGCTGAAAATTCTGGAACACCATCCCGGTCTGGCGGCGCAGGCGCTGGATCGCCTGCCAGCCGGTCTTGCGCCCGGGCTGAAAGTCCAGCGCCTCGTCGCCAAGTCGAATCGAGCCCGATGTCGGGATCTCCAGGAGATTGATGCAGCGCAGGAGCGTGCTCTTGCCGCCGCCGGAAGGGCCGACCAGCGCCGTAACCGTGCCTTCGGCCAGCGTCACGGAGATGTCCTTCAGCACGAGATTGTCGCCGAAGCGTTTTTCGATGTGGGAAAGCTCGATCATGTCCGGGCCTCCAGGAAGCCGCCATAGCGGGCGAACCGGCGCTCCAGCCGCACTTGCAGGGCTGACAGTACCGAACTCATGGCGAGATAGATCAGCGCTGCCTCAATATAGAGGATCAGCGGCTCGTAGGTGGTGGCGACGATGCGCTGGGCGGTCTGGAAAAGCTCTGGAACCGTGATCGCGGCGGCAAGCGAGGTATCCTTCACCAGCGAGATGAAGGTGTTCGACAGCGGCGGCACGGCGACGCGGGCTGCCTGCGGCAGGATCGTGCGACGCATCGCCTGGCTCCAGCTCATGCCGATGGAATAGGCCGCTTCCCATTGCCCGCGCGGCACCGAGGAGATCACCGCGCGAATGATCTCGGAGGTATAGGCCCCGACATTGAGCGTGAAGCCGATCAGCGCGGCCGGGAAGGCGTCGAGCAGGATACCCATGCTCGGCAGGCCGTAGAAGATCACGAAGAGCTGGACGAGCAGCGGCGTGCCGCGGATGACCCAGACATAGAACCGCGCGACGGCAACGACGGGCGCCGGCCCGAAGAGGCGGGCGATGGCCGTTGCCAGGCCAAGCGCCAGGCCGAGAATGAACGAAAGCAGCGTCAGCGGGATGGTGAACGTCAGCCCGGCCCAAAGCAGGGACGGCAGCGAATCCAGCATGAGTTGAAGCCAGGTGGGCAAGGGATGGGCCTTTCGAAAAAGCGCGATCCGCTCCGGAGGCCGGAACGGATCGCGATTCATACTGCATGATGCCTTAAATCGAAATTGGTTTGAGGCGGGGGCATGCAGCGAGCTTGAAGTGTTACCGCGTCCTTTGCGCGTCATGTCCGACGCGCGGCGCCGTAGCGAGCAAGGCCGGGGGAGAAGCTGCCGGCCTTAATGTCAGGCGGGTGTTACTTCGAGACGTCGGCGCCGAAGTACTTCTGCGAGATCGTCTCGTAGGTGCCGTCGGCCTTGATTTCGGCAAGCGCCTTGTTGACGGCTTCGAGAAGTTCCGGCTCGCCCTTGCGGATGATGATGCCGGAATAGTCGGCGTCGGCCTGTTCGGCGGCGATCTTCACGTTGGCATCAGGCTTCTGCTTCTTGAAGTCGAGGAAGGAAAGGCTGTCGTTGATGGTCGCATCGGCGCGGCCGGTCAGAACCAGCTGGATCGATTGGTCGAAGCCGTCGGTGCCGACCAGCTCGGCGCCGGAAGCCTGCGCAAGCTTGCCGAAGTTGCTCGTCAGCGACTGGGCGGACTTCTTGCCCTTGAGGTCGGCGAAGTCCTTGATTTCGGCGTCGTCGCCCTTGACGATCAGCACGGCCTTGGAGGCGATATAGGGCTCGGAGAAGTCGTACTTCTTCTTGCGCTCCTCGGTGATGCCGACCTGGTTGATCACCGCGTCGTAACGGTTGGCGTCGAGGCCGGCGATCAGGCCGTCCCACTTGCCTTCCAGGAACTCGGCCTTGACGCCCAGCTTCTTGGCCACTTCCTGGCCGATCTCGACGTCGAAGCCGACGAGCGCGCCAGATTTGTCGTGATAGGTGAAGGGCGCATAGGTGCCCTCTGTGCCGATCTTCAGCACGCCGGCGGACTTGATCTGGTCGAGGTTCTCACCGGCCATAGCGGGGACGAAGGCGGCAACCTGCAGGAGGGCGGCGGCGAAAAGCGTGGGGAGGAGTTTCATCGTGTCTTTCCATCTTTTTTGTGTTCCGGCCCGTCGTCCGGATTGAGGAGAGAATCTCATAAAAAAATCGCCGCTTGAGCGCATAAAACTCCAATTGCTGAGCGTTTTTGTGAAGATTTTTCCCCGGACCGGTAGAATTTTCATCCGAAACACGCGCCTGTCGGCAAATCTGGCCCTTTTCGATTTTGTCGCCGGATCGCGGTTGAAATCGCTTTCAAAATTCGCTATGCACATTTACATCGATTCATGCACGTTTATGCACGATTGGCCAAATGTCCACGGAACTCCTTCTTCGCGAACGAAAGACACTCATCCAGGAACGGCTGAAGGCCGACGGCCGGGTGCTGGCGGCCGACCTTGCCGCCGAGTTCCGGGTCTCCGAAGACACGATCCGGCGCGATCTGCGCGAGATGGCCGCGGCCGGCCTGTGCGAGCGGGTCTATGGTGGCGCGTTGCCGCTTGCGCCAAGCGCCCTGTCGCTCAGCCAGCGCGTGGCGATGGCGCCGGAGCGCAAGGCCGCGCTGGCGCGCGCCTCGGTCGGCTTCATAGCGCCCGGTAGCACGGTATTCCTCGACGCCGGCTCGGCCAATCTTGCTATCGCCCAGCTTATCGAGCCGGACCTGAAGGCGACCATCGTCACCAACACGCCGTTGATCGCCGCCGCCTTGATGGAGAAGCCGGGCATCGACCTCATTCTCGTCGGCGGCCCACTCAACCGCGCCGTTGGTGCTGCCGTCGGCGCGCGGGCGCAACGGGATATCGAACAGCTTCGGCCCGACCTTTGCATCCTCGGCACCTGCGGCGCCGATGCTGATGCCGGCCTGACGGCGATCTTTTTCGAGGACGCCGAGTTCAAGCGGCTGATCGCATCGCGCAGCCGCGCCCTGCTTGTCGCCGTTACCAACGACAAACTCGGCACGGCCGCATCCCACGCGGTTGTCGGCATCGACCAGGTGACGACGCTGGTGCTGGAGGCCGACGCGCCGGCGCACCAGCGTCGTCACCTTCGAGGCATCTGGGACGACCGTGATCATGGCTGGAGGGAGCGAACGATGAGCATCGCGCATGTGGCTCTTTGGACCAGGGATCTGGAGGGGGTCGCGTCCTTCTGGTCGCGTTTCTTCGGCGCGAGCGTCGGAGACGCCTATGAGAGCCGGCGTCGTCCGGGGTTTCGCTCCCGCTTTCTGACCTTTGGCGATGGGCCGGCAATCGAAATCATGGAGGGGCCTTGGGTGGCTCCGGCCGAGCCCGAAGGCGTCGAGCGTACGGGGCTCGCGCATGTAGCCCTGTCGCTCGGCAGCGGAGCGGCGGTCGACGCGATGGCGGCCCGGGCCTCGGTTGAGGGCATTCTGGTATCGCAGGCGCGGTGGACGGGCGACGGCTTCTACGAGGCGGTGCTTCGCGACCCCGACGGCAATCTGATCGAAATTACCATTTGAGCCGGCGGCTTCCGGCATAGAGGCACAATCATGGACCAACGTTCCGCTCCCACCGCCGTTCGGCAGGGTTACATGACCCGCGACCGGCTTGCCGTGTCGCTGCTCTTCCTGATGAACGGCTTCGTCACCGGAAGCTGGGCACCGAAGATCCCCGAATTCAAGGATCGGCTGGGCATCAGCGAAAGCGTGCTCGGCCTGCTCATCCTGATGTTCGGCGTCGGCTCGCTGGTGCTGATGCCGATCGCCGGCGGCTTTATCGCCCGGGTCGGCTCGCAGAAGGTCGTCAAGGTCACCGCCATCCTGCTGTCGCCGCTGCTCCTGCTTCTGACGCTGCTGCCGAATGTCTGGGCCGCTGCCGTCGGCATGTTCCTGCTCGGCGGCTTCGTCGGCGCGATGGACGTGGCGATGAACGCCAATGCGGTCGAGGTCGAAAAATCGATGCGCCGCGCCATCATGTCCTCCTGCCACGCCTATTGGAGCCTCGGCGGCCTGATCGGTGCCGGCATTGGCGGCTTCCTGATGGCGCGCTTCGGCGTTCTGCCGCACGTCATCGTCGTGACCTTGCTCAGCCTGGCAGTGCTCGCGATCGCCTGGCCGATGATCCTGGCCGACAAGCCGCACCCCGCCGCCACCAAGGAAAAGCTGCGCCTGCCGATGACGCCGCTTCCCTGGCTGATCGGCATCATGGCGCTGTTTTCGATGGTGCCGGAAGGAACCGTGCTCGATTGGGGTGCGCTCTATCTGCGCAACGAACTCGGCGCTTCGGTCGAACTGTCCGGCTTCGGCTTTGCCGCCTTCTCTGCGACGATGGCGACGATGCGTTTTGCCGGAGACCATGTGCGTGATCGTTTCGGCGCCAAGCGGACGCTGCGCATCTGCACGGTCACAGCGCTTGTCGGCATGGTGCTGGCGGGCCTCGCGCCGAATGCCTACCTCGCCATCCTCGGTTTTGCGATTGCCGGGATCGGCATTTCCAACATGGTGCCGATCGCGTTTTCGGCCGCCGGCAACATGCCGGGCCTGCAGCCGGGTATCGGCCTCTCGGTCGCAACCTTCATGGGCTATTCCGGCATGCTGTTCGCACCGTCGCTGATCGGCTTCGTCGCCGAACATACAGGCTTTGCGATCATCTTCGCCTCGGTGCCGGTGCTGTTCATCGTCGTGCTGATGCTGTCGCACCATGCCGTTCATGCGGACCATGGAAAGGGCCATTGAGGTCGGGCGCCTGCCATCAAATCGCCGTCAGGGCATGATGTCGCCGTTGACAACGATGCTTTCCTCATCCACCTGATGGACGAAAAGCAGGAGCGGAACGGGAAAACCCATGCGGGTTTCCGTCTGCATCCCGCGCTGAAACGATGAGACCAGGTCACCGGCGTGACCTGGGGGACCAAGAGGCCTTCATGTCTGCCGCCTTTGATTTTGATCCGCAGCCCCGCCGCGCGTCCGTCGCCGTCGATGTCGGCGGAGTCATAGTCGGCGGCGGTGCGCCGGTGGTCGTCCAATCGATGACCAATACCGACACCGCCGATATCGACGGAACGGTGGCGCAGGTGGCGGCGCTTCACAAGGCCGGCTCGGAGCTGGTGCGCATTACCGTCGACCGCGACGAAAGTGCGGCTGCGGTGCCGAAGATCCGCGATCGGCTCGAGCGCCTCGGCCTCGACGTGCCGCTCGTCGGCGATTTCCACTATATCGGCCACAAGCTGCTTGCCGACCATCCGGCCTGCGCCGAGGCGCTGGCGAAGTACCGCATCAACCCGGGCAATGTCGGCTTCAAGGACAAGAAGGACAAGCAGTTCGCCGAGATCGTCGAGATGGCGATCCGCTACGACAAGCCGGTGCGCATCGGCGTCAACTGGGGCTCGCTCGATCAGGAACTGCTGACGCGGCTGATGGATGAGAACCAGGCGAACGGGTTTCCGCTGACGGCCCAGCAGGTGACGCGCGAGACGATCGTGCAGTCGGCGCTGCTTTCGGCCGAACTTGCCGAAGACATCGGCCTGCCGCGCAACCGCATCATTCTTTCGGCCAAGGTGTCGGGTGTTCAGGACCTGATCGCCGTCTATGCCATGCTGTCGACGCGCTCGGACCATGCGCTGCATCTCGGCCTCACCGAAGCCGGCATGGGCACCAAGGGCATCGTTGCCTCGTCGGCCTCGCTCGGCATTCTCATGCAGCAGGGCATCGGCGACACAATCCGTATTTCGCTGACGCCGGAGCCCGGCGGCGACCGCACCCGCGAGGTGCAGGTGGCGCAGGAACTGCTGCAGGTCATGGGCTTCCGCCAGTTCATTCCCGTCGTTGCCGCTTGTCCCGGATGCGGCCGCACGACGTCGACGGTGTTTCAGGAGCTCGCCCAGAAGATCCAGGACGACATCCGCCGCAACATGCCGGTCTGGCGCGAGAAATATCCGGGTGTCGAAGGCCTCAAGGTCGCGGTCATGGGCTGCATCGTCAACGGCCCCGGCGAAAGCAAACATGCCGATATCGGCATCTCGCTGCCCGGCACCGGCGAAACGCCGGCCGCACCCGTCTTCATCGACGGCCAGAAGGCGATGACGCTGCGCGGCCCCAACATTGCCGGCGATTTCGAGACGCTCGTTTCCGACTATATCGAAAAGCGTTACGGCCAGGGTCAGGCCGCGGCCGAATAGAGCGTTTCCGGTTTAAGCGGAATCACACAAGTGCTCTGTTTCTTTGTTTCTACGCATGTCCTGACGGAAAACCGCTTCACACTTTTCCTGGAAATGCTCTAGCTCAGAGCCGCGTCGTCAGCAGTTTCAATCCTGCGAAAGCGAAGAAGCCTGCCATCAGGCTCTCGATGATGCGTCGCGACTTGAGATAGCCGCGATGCACCGGCGGCAGCGAGAACACGATCGCAAAACCGCAGAAGGTCACGAGACCGAGCAGCATGCATCCGGCGATGAAGGCGGCGGTCACGGCCGTCGGCGCGCCGGCGGGCATGCCGAGCGAGACCAGCATGATCCAGGAGAAAATCGCCTTGGGATTGGTCAGGTGGATGCCGAGCCCCTTGAGATAGTGCTTCTTCAGCAACGCCTGTGGTTGGCCCGGCATCGCCTTTGGGGGCGCATGTCCGCGGATGGCGGCGCGTAGCGCGTTGTAGGCGAGCCAGAACAGGTAGCAGGCGCCGGCGATCTTCAGGACGATCAGCGCCTGTCCGTAAGCGCCGATGAGCGCAGAAAGGCCGGATGCCGTTAGCATCGCCCAGGTGTAGCTGCCGGACAGTACGCCGAAGGCGAGCGCCAGGCCCGCCTTGCGCCCCTGGCTGATCGAGGTGGTGATGATTGCAAGCACCGCCGGACCTGGCGATGCGGTCGCAATCATATAGGCCGTCCAGGCGACCGCGAGTTGCGAAAGGTATGGCGACAGGTCGAACATGGAGAGGGCTCCGGCGTGGATCGCCGGACCTTAGCGAATGTGTCTTTCGCGGCCAAGTGCCTGAGCCAAGTCTGAGAGCCCCCGTCTCGGGACCAGATCTCAGAGAATGTCGTCGAGCGCTTCGATCAGCCGGGCGCATTCGGCATCGGTGCCGATGGTGATGCGCAGGAAATCGGAGATCCTGGGCTTGGCGAAATGGCGCACGAGCACGGCACGCTCACGCAGCGCCTGCATCAGCGCGTCGCCGGAATGGCCGGGATGGCGGGCGAAGACGAAGTTTGCCTGCGATGGGAGGACCTCGAAACCGCGCTCGGCGAGTTGACCGGTGAGGCGTTCACGGGATGCCATGATTTTCTTGCGGGTCGTTTCGAACCAGGCTTCGTCTTCGATCGCAGCGGTCGCTCCTGCCTGGGCCGGGCGGCCAAGCGGATAGGAGTTGAAGCTGTCCTTCACCCGCTCCAGCGCCTCGATCAGCGGCCGCTGACCGATGGCGAAGCCGACGCGCAGGCCCGCGAGCGCACGCGACTTGGAGAAGGTCTGGACGACCAGCAGGTTTTCGTATTTCGGCACCAGCGCGATCGCCGACTGGCCGCCGAAGTCGATATAGGCCTCGTCGATGACAACTGGCTGATCCGGGTGGGCGGCAACGAGCCGCTCGATTTCGGCAAGCGGCAGGCCGATGCCGGTCGGCGCATTCGGGTTTGGCAGGATGATGGCGCCGCAGGACCTGTCGTAATCGGCTAGATCGATGCGGAATTGAGTGTCGAGCGGGACTTCGACGGCATCGATCGCAAACAGCCGGGCGTAGGTCGAATAGAAGCTGTAGGAGATGTCGGGATAGAGCAGCGGGGCGTCGTGCTTCAACAGCCCGGCAAAGATGTGGGCCAGGACCTCGTCCGAACCATTGCCGACGAAGACCTCGCCGGCGGTGACCCGGTGACGGGCCGCGATCGTTTCACGCAGGCGGAGCGCCAGGGGGTCGGGGTAGAGCCTGAGATCGCTGTTGGCCGCTGCGGTGATTGCGCTCAGAACCTTGTCCGAAGGGCCGTAGGGGCTCTCGTTGGTATTGAGCTTGACGAGGTTGGCGATGCGCGGCTGTTCGCCTGGCACATAGGGCTTGAGCGTCGAAACGATGGGCGACCAGTATTTGCTCACGATTCAATTCCTGCGATTGGCGATGAAGCGGGCGGTTTCGGCAAGGATCGACGAGCGCTCGCCATAGGGTTCGAGCAGCGCCTCTGCCTCCGCCACCAGTTGTTCCAGCCGGGTCTCGGCCCAGGCCTGTCCGTGGAGCGCGACGAGCGTGCCCTTGCCGCGTGCGGCATCCTTGCCGGTTGCCTTGCCCATGGTCTCGGCGTCGGCGGTGAGGTCAAGCAGGTCGTCGGCGAGCTGGAAGGCAAGGCCGATCTTTTCGCCGAAGCTGCGCAGACGGTGACGGTCGTTCGCGTCTGCTCCGGCGACGATCGCGCCCGCCTCGCAGGCAAAGCGCAGAAGCGCGCCTGTCTTCATCGCCTGAAGGGTGACGATGCCGGCTTCGTCGGGAGTGGATTTCTCCGCCGCAAGGTCGAGCGCCTGTCCACCGGCCATGCCGCCATGGCCGGCAGCACGCGCCAGCGCGAGGACAAGCGCCGCCTTCTGTGCGTCGGCAAGCGGCGTCTCCGGCGATGCGATGATGTCGAAGGCGAAGGTCAGCAGGCTGTCGCCGGCAAGGATCGCAGTCGCCTCGTCGAAAGCCTTGTGTACGGTCGGCTGGCCGCGCCGGATGTCGTCGTCGTCCATCGCCGGCAGGTCGTCATGGACCAGAGAGTAGCAGTGGACGCATTCGAGCGCCGCACCGACCCGCAGCGCTGCATCGAAGCGTCCGCCCAGCAGGCTGGCGCATTCGATCACCAGAAACGGGCGCAACCGCTTGCCGCCGTTGAGGACGCCGTGACGCATCGCGCCGAGCAGGTTTTCCGGGCGGCCGATCTCGTCGGGTTCGATGCTCAAACCCAGCAGGCGCCCCAGCAGCGTCTCGATCGCGAGCGCGTTGCGTTTCAGTTGGGTCTCGAAGGTCGGTGTTTCCTGTCTCATGAGCGCTCTTTGACATGCGCGAAAGGCGCTTTCAACGGGCTTTCGTGTCGCGGCAGTGCGCTTTGTCGAGGACAGACCTGTGAGTGCCTTGCCTTTTGCCAGAAAGCCCGTTCAACTTTGCCAGCCCATGCACTAAGAGAAACGGATGGACAGAGAGGTGGACAGTCAGGCCGTGGACATCGTTCCCGAGGCGCGTGAGGAGGGCGATATGCCCGCCAGTCGCTGGTCGTCCCTCCGTCGGACGTGGCGCCTGCATCGCCGTCGCATCATTTTCGTCGTTCTTGGCCTGTTGCTTCTGCCCTATGCGCTGATTGCGCTCTATCTCATCGACTTCATTCGCCCGGTTTCGACGCTGATGCTGCGCGACCTCGTGCTGCTGCGCGGCTATGACCGACAGTGGGTCGAGTTCGACAAGATAGCGCCGGTGCTGGTGCAATCGGTGATGATGTCGGAGGATGGCCAGTTCTGCATCCACGACGGCGTCGACTGGGGGCAGATGCGGGGCGTGGTTGAGGATGCGCTCGATGGGGAATCGACGCGCGGCGCCAGCACCATCCCGATGCAGACGGTGAAGAACCTCTTCCTCTGGAACGGCCGCTCCTTCGTGCGCAAGGCGATGGAACTGCCGCTCGCCATCGCCGCCGACTTCGTCTGGAGCAAACAGCGGATGATGGAGATCTACCTGAATGTCGCCGAATGGGGTGACGGTATCTACGGCATCGAGGCTGCCGCCCGCCACCATTTCGGCGTTTCCGCCGCCAAGCTTTCCAGGCGCCAGGCCGCTCTTCTCGCCGTGTCGCTGCCCAACCCGAAAGAGCGCAACGCCGGAAAACCGGGGCGCGGACTGAAACGCCTGGCATCACTGATCGAGCGCCGGGCCAGCCGATCGGGCGGATACATCACCTGCCTTTATGATTGAGATGACGCCTATTCATTGGTCCTGATGCTCGCCGTGGCCTACTGCATGTTTCCTTAAATCCTATTCGATTTAAGGATAAAAACATGCAGCAGTTCAAAGTGCTACAGCGACCTTTGCGCGTCTAATAAGACGCGCGGCGCTGTAATGGTTAC
>Ga0247819_10000728_pt1 | contig 18579 bp, 20 predicted proteins | sample 13C_Xylose_Day6_FD_193428 | JGI IMG/M metagenome (GOLD analysis project Ga0247819, IMG submission 193428) | Soil microbial communities from agricultural site in Penn Yan, New York, United States - 13C_Xylose_Day6 | ecosystem: Environmental > Terrestrial > Soil > Agricultural land | place: USA...
TCGAGTCTTCTGACTACTTGTCAACTCTGTAAACAGCATGGTTAGCGTGCTATTTAGCATGTTTAAGGTATTGAAATCATGTGACATACGGCAAATTCTGATAATTCTGCCGGGGGGAGTTTGTAGCCAGGATGAGCCAAATATGTAAACGGTGGGCTATTTTGTATCTCCATCGTTTACATTTTGAAAAAGGGGATTTAGACCCTGTTTCGGTGCAGAATCAGCGTAGTTTCCCATTCCTAGTGAAAGCCCGCTGGAGACCAGTGTCGTGTTGTGCCTTTTTGTCTCGTGATTGGGATTTTATTTCAGGTAACCTTACCAACCCGTTACGCAGCCTAAAACTGAGTGGGCGCGCTCAAATCATCTATTGCTTAGCTAATCCAATTCTGCTGAGGGTTGTCCGATTGTTGCTCCTACCCAAACTATCTACCGCACGACGGCGATGGGACTCTGCTTGCCTATATGGGGCTACCAGCCAAAGCACTTAAAACGCATGGAGTGTTTTAAGTGCAGAGGCCTATCCACGGTGCAAGCATCGGAATATATGAGTGTTGTTGTTTTGTAAATAAGCGGGTGACATTCATAATAAAGCAGGTGACAAACGAAAATAAGTATATGACAACCGGGTACAGGGCGTAAAATCAGCGGCTTGCGTCGGCTCATCAGTAGCGTAAGCATTGATCCGAATCGGTTTTATGCCCTAAGGTCAATCCCGCAATGACTCCCAATCAGCCCCCGTCTCTTCCATCAGCGTTCAATTCGCGTCGAGGCAAGCTGGTCACTAGGGAGTACCTCGACAAGCTGATAATAAAGTGGCGTCGGTAGCGGCGAACGTGAGGCGTATCGTCCGTGGCTGAAAATAGGCTCTTTCCCCTCCAAAGGTACGTCTAGGATCATTCCTGCGGTGCGGATTGACGTTCAGATATTGCGTCACCAGTCCTTCAAACGCGCTCAGCTTTCCGTCTGGAACGGAAACAGTCGCGAAATGAGTCTGGGTGGCTCCGTCGTAGCGTAGATTCAACAACTCAATTCGCTGCTGACCTCGGGCCAGCCCCTCAAATGCCAGTTCAAAGCCTGGCTCACTTACAAACTCAAGTTGCAAGCCAAAGCCACTTTCCTGACCTTCAGAGCGCTGCAGCTGAACAGCTTTTGCCATTCGTCCTCGGAATTGCTCCGGTTGGCTCAGCAACCTTGCGCCATGTCCTCTTCAATCACGTGGAGGGAAGATTGGATCTCGGGTTGGGGGACGAGGTTGATTGGTATCGTTCCGGTCGCCCTGTGCGTTGTAAATGAAAGTGTCGTCGCTGCCCTGCGTTTGGTTCCGTCATCGAAAAGCTCTACCGGCTTATAATCGTTGTCTTCCGTGGAAAGCCTTCCGTTCTTCGAGATGCTTTGCCACGTCCCTAGCGTCGACCTCGCCACGATCATGAATGATCGCGTCTTTAATAGCGTCATCTGCTGCCCGAACCAGCTCTGCGTAGCTCAGGCCACTCGCAACAATAGTGAGCTCCTTCCAGCTTTTAATCGATTTCGAAAAGTTTACGAGCCGATTTTTAAAAACAGCGCAAATCTGTTCCTGGTTGGGTAGCCCGTATTCGATAGCATCATCAAAGCGCCGGAACAAGGCATAGTCGAGAATTTCCGGATGATTCGTGGCTGCAATGATCAAGCTGTTTGACTGATCTTGCTCAATCATCTGCAAAAAGCTGCTGAGTGCACGACGAATTTCACCAACGTCATTGGCCAGGCCACGCTGAGATCCAATTGCGTCAAATTCGTCGAAGAAGTATATCCCTCGAGTATCTCGAATGGCGTCGAAAACCTGCCGAAGCTTGGCCGCTGTTTCACCAATGAACTTGGTAATCAGGCTATCCAGGCGCACGATGTACAACGGGATGCCGAGCTCACCAGCCAAGGCGGAAGCAGTCATTGTTTTACCCGTTCCAGGTGGGCCGACCAAAAGCAACTTACGGCGGGGTGAGAGACCGTGGGCGCGTATTTTTTCGAAGTTGCGTTGTTCGCTGATTATTCGTGCCAGCCGGCCATGGGTGGCGTCGCCCCGAATCATTTCTGAGAAACGAGTCTGCGGAAGAGCAACAGATAGCAGATTGCTCAGTTCACCTCTGGGCTGACCGATGGGAACCGGTAGGGCAGATGGCATTAGCTTTCGTTTGGACTGGGCAGAGTCAATCAGGGTGCGTAAATCCTCAGCAAGCTTTCCATGTCCTTGCTTGGCTTCATGTGCAGCCATCTGCATGGCGACGGCAAGGAAATGACTGTCATCTCCTTTGATGCGTCAGCGAAAAAGCGCTTTTAGATGCTCGCCGCTAGCCATGTTTTTCTACCTTTTTCATCCAATTAGTTTAATCGCTAAGACCTGTTGATACCCTTAGATACGTCCTTAAATGCGTGGCCGTTGGTCAGTAGCGCCGCCTCCCTCGCGTATTCCACCGTAGATGGCAGCCTTGCTGACAGCAACAGCCATCAGGTGGGTAGACTAGCCCGAACGGAAGAAAGAGCCTCCTATTGGGAGTCTGAAAGCTGGCTATGAAGCAGTGACGCAGTATGCTCAGCGCAATTTTCTCCCATCCAGGCCAATGCCCGAACCGCGTCGCCGGCCCTTGTACCTCCCAGTGCCAACATCCAATAAGGTGCATGTTGCAGGGAGGCTTTTACCGCATCCACGGTCAGCAGTTTGCTACGGCCTGTAGTTAGAAAAATCACTTCATCCGGAGCCCGCGAGACCAGTCCAAACGATTTTGCACCTACAGCGCCACTAGCTGTAATCGCCACCTTTCCCTTAGCCGCAATTGAAAGTGCAATAGCCTCTGTCCGCGAAGTTTGCGTTTCCGCTTTCCCTTGCGCGGGAGCAACGTAGATACCACGAGCGATGCGCAAGAGGCTTCCGGCGTTGGCCAAACGCGAAAATGCTTGATCCACTGCGGCCCGGCTGCCCAAATGCAGAAACTCCTTGGGGCTCAGGACGTGGCCTTCAGGGACGGCCAGACTTTTTTCCTGAATCGCTACAGGTAAGGAAGGCATCGATAGGTTCACTTGAAGGCTATGTCAGATGTTTAATACTCCATCTGACATTAGCTCAATACGTTATTTGAACGCCGTCAACCAGTCAGCCTCTCGATGGGTGTCGAAGGCAGAGCTAGAACGGGACTCGAACGAGTCTCCTGGACGGGATCCTCAAGAGCCCGCCATCAATCTGAAGGGACTAGAAGTCGACGCAAAACTGACATTCATTATTTCCAAGGGGTGAACAACAGATTGTCCCCATGGGTACGGAGTCTCCGTCTGAAAATCAGTGCCATCAATAAAACCGATACCGTTTTAAAGATTAGACAGACGATTTTCGGCCCGGCTTCACCTATGCTCGGCCTATTCCCCCTGTGAAGGGGCGATGGTGTTGTGTAGGGCGTGGCCCTGCGGGCATCCATTCATTCTGTCGTCCTGGAGACGTATAAATGGCACGCATCATCGGCGGTCTCGCCGTTTCCCATACTCCGACCATTGGCTTTGCAGTGGATCATGACAAGCAAAGCGAGGCGGCCTGGGCGCCGATCTTCGCCAGCTTCGAGCCGATCAAGTCCTGGCTCGCGCATAACAAGCCGGACGTGCTTTTCTACATCTTCAACGACCACGTCACATCGTTCTTCTTTGACCACTATTCAGCATTTGCTCTCGGTGTTGATGATCACTACGACGTGGCGGATGAGGGTGGAGGTAAGCGAGATTTGCCGGCGATCGGCGGTCATGCAGCGCTTTCTCGACACATCGGCCAAAGCCTTATGGCGGATGAGTTCGACATGTCGTTCTTCCGTGACAAGCCTATCGACCATGGGCTGTTTTCTCCCATGTCGGCTTTGATGCCATTCAAAGATGGCTGGCCGGTTGAGGTTGTGCCGTTGCAAGTGGGTGTTCTGCAGTTCCCGATCCCGACTGCTCGTCGCTGTTACAACCTTGGCAAAGCACTGCGTCGCGCCATTGAAAGTTATCCGGAAGATCTGAGCGTGGCGATTGTTGCGACCGGTGGGGTATCTCATCAGGTTCATGGTGAACGTTGTGGTTTCAACAATCCCGAATGGGATCATCAGTTTCTCGATCTGTTCGTGAATGATCCTGAGCGACTCACGGAAATCACATTGGCCGAGTACGCGACCCTTGGAGGTATGGAAGGCTCCGAAGTCATCACTTGGCTGATCATGCGCGGTGCGTTGTCAGCGAACGTGACCAAGCTTCATCAGGACTACTACCTGCCCTCGATGACCGGTATCGCAACCCTGTTGCTGGAGAACCAATCTCGCGAGATCCCGGTCGACGCCCAAGAGCGCCATCGCCAGAAAATGCACCACCAACTTGCAGGAATCGAGCTACTAGAGGGTACGTATCCATTCACGCTTGAGCGTAGCCACAAGGGCTATCGATTGAATCGTTTCCTTCATCAGTTGATTCAACCAGATTGGCGCAAGCGCTTCCTTGAAACGCCCGAAGAGCTGTTTGATGAGCACAAGTTGACAGCTGAGGAGCGCCGGCTCGTCAGCGATCGCAACTGGCAAGGACTCATTCAGTACGGCGCGATTTTCTTCTTGCTGGAGAAGCTCGGGGCGGTGGTTGGTGTGTCCAACCTTCATATCTACTCAGCTATGAAGGGCATGACGCTGGAGGAGTTCCAGAAGACGCGGAACCAGCAAGTTATCTATTCTGTCGCCGGCAAGCAGTAATGCTCGCACTTTGAAGTTGAAGCCGTGAAGGGGGCCAGCACGCCACGATCGTGCTAGCACCTTTCACGGGGCTTTTTCGTGATTGACCGGATGGCTTCCATCACCGCGATAGCCGCCGGTGAGGGCAAACTGTTGGTTCGGTAGATCAGACCAATCGGGCGTGACGTGTCTTCTAGCCCAAGTGGCAAAATTTGTAATTCGCCGCTGGCAATCTCATGTTCCAGTTGGTGCGCCGACACGACAGCCAACATGTCAGAGTGCAGCAGCAAGCCACGGATAATCGCCAAATCACCTGTCTCTACGACAGGCACTGGTGAGGGGAATCCAAACGCTCTGAAATGCGTATCTAGCAACACCCGGGCTGGTGTGTCGGCTCTGGGAAAAATCCAATTTGCCCCGTCGAAATCTTCCATACCCTCGAAAGCTGACATCAACGGGTGTCCTTTGCGAACCAGGACCACCATTTCCTCAGTGACTAGCTCTTCACTCTGAAGGTCTGTTGCGTAGTCGCTGTCCCGAAGCGCTCCGAACACAAAGTCGATATCCCCGGCACGCAGTTCAGTTGCCAGCATACTGAAGGGGCTTTCATTAGTTGCAACACGTATGCCGGGATGTCTTGCGAGCACCTTGATGATTGCCTGCGGCAGGATGCGCGTACGCCCGAGTGGCAGTGCTCCCACCATTACAGATCCCTGCACCGCACCAGTGATGGCCGCGACATCTGCATCCAGGCGTCGTAAATCATTCAAAGCCCGACGAATCGGGTAGAGGATTTCCTGGCTCGCCTGAGTCGGCTGCAGTCCTCGGCTGGAGCGTTCGAACAGTGCTCTTCCTACTCCGCTTTCCAGCACTTTCAACGCCGCACTTATAGCGGGTTGAGTCAGACCGAATGCTTTCGCAACTGTCTGCATATGGTGGGTCTCACACAGCTTGACGAAAATCTCCAGACGCTTGCTTTGCAGCAGGTATACAGGCTCGTGCCCGGTGCGCCCCAAGAGAGCTGGAATGGAGTCAAGCTCAGCAAGGATTCTCTGGGCGCGAGGCAAAATGGCCTTGCCGTGAGGAGTCATGAGCATGCCGCTTGGGCGGCGCTCGAACAGCGGAGCACCCAGGCGATCTTCAAGCTCATGAAGCGAGCGAGTGATCACGGATTGCGCCCGCAGTAATACTTCGCAGGCTCTGGAAATGCTTCCTTGCTCGGCCACACGCACAAAAGCGCGGATATGCATGAGTGCTGGCAATGCGCGTGCTTCCATGAACATTTCCCTGAATACGAGCCGTTGGCGTGGCTCGATAAACAAAAAGTATACCAGCCTTAGCTCTAGGTATTATTCCGGCGGGATCACGCATGACAGCATCGCTCCAACGTCAAGCAGGAGTCTTTGCATGAACAGCACCCTAGCAAAAAACGCATTGGTAGTCAGCGCTCACTCTGCCGATTTCGTCTGGCGCGCCGGCGGCGCCATCGCATTGCATGCGGCTCAGGGGTATGGCGTCCATATCGTCTGCCTGTCGTTCGGCGAGCGTGGAGAGTCCGCCAAGTTGTGGCGCAAGGGCGCCGAAATGACCGAGTCCAAGGTCAAGGCTGCACGCCGCGAAGAAGCCCAAGCGGCTGCCGACATTATTGGTGCCACCGTTGAGTTCTTCGACATCGGCGACTATCCGATGCGTGCCGACAAGGAAACGCTTTTCCGCCTTGCCGACGTCTTCCGACGGGTGCAGCCGGAGTTCGTCCTCAGCCACTCACTAAAAGACCCTTACAACTACGATCACCCGCTGGCGATCCATTTGACCCAAGAAGCTCGCATCATCGCTCAGGCAGAGGGCTATAAGCCCGGTGAGAAGATCGTCGGCGCGCCACCAGTCTATAGTTTCGAGCCCCATCAGCCCGAGCAATGCGAGTGGAAGCCGGATGTGTTGCTGGACATCACCGAGGTCTGGGACAAGAAGTACGCCGCCATTCAGTGCATGGCCGGCCAGGAGCACCTCTGGGAATACTACACACGTGTAGCGCTGCAGCGTGGTGTGCAGGCCAAGCGAAACATCGGGATTACGTCGAAGAAGAACATTGTGTACGGGGAAGGCTACCAAAGTATCTTTCCACGCGTGACGGAGAACCTGGGATGAGCCTCATCGGTAGAAATGGAGTTGTCGTTCGAAACATTCTGCGAGGAGATGCAGAACTCATCGCCGAGCTTAAGCAGTACGGCGTAGCTACTGTGCATGAAGCGCAAGGACGAAAAGGCCTGCTCGCATCTTCCATTCGACCGATCCAGCAGGATTTCGCACTCAGCGGTTCAGCGGTGACCGTGCTAGTCGCACCGGGCGACAACTGGATGTTTCATGTGGCGGTTGAGCAATGCCAACCTGGCGACATCCTTGTGGTCGCGCCGAGTTCGCTTTGCACCGACGGTTTTTTTGGTGATCTGCTGGCTACGTCCCTCAAGGCACGCGGCGTTCATGGCCTGATACTGGACGCCGGTGTTCGCGATACTCATACGCTGCGCGAAATGGGCTTTGCTGTCTGGTCGCGTGCTGTTCACGCGCAAGGCACCATCAAGGAAACCCTGGGCTCGGTCAATATTCCGATCATCTGCGCCGGGCAGTTGGTTAACCCGGGAGACGTGGTGCTGGCGGATGATGACGGAGTCGTCATTGTGCGTCGTGCAGAGCTGCTTGGCGTGGTAGACGCGAGCCGCAAGCGTGCCGATCTCGAAGAGCAGAAACGTCTTCGCCTGGCCTCCGGCGAGTTGGGGCTGGATATCTACAGCATGCGTGAGCGTTTGGTGGAGAAGGGCCTGAAGTACTACGACAGTCTCGACGAGTTGGAGGGGTGAGCATGCCGCAGACCCGTATTCCATGCATGATGATGCGCGGCGGAACGTCGAAAGGCGCCTACTTCCTGGCAGACGACCTGCCTGATGATCCTGTGTCGCGTGACCGCGTTCTCCTGGCGGCGATGGGCTCCCCCGACGCTAGGCAAATCGATGGGATCGGCGGAGCCGTTTCGTTGACGAGCAAAGTCGCAATTATTCGCGCTTCCTCGCGTCCGGGTATCGATGTGGACTATCTGTTCGCGCAGGTGGTGGTTGACGAGCCTCGGGTGGATTACGGTCAGAACTGCGGCAACATTCTGGCTGGCGTGGGGCCATTTGCGCTTGAACGTAAGCTGATCCCCGTGCAAGCAGGTGTCACATCTGTGCGCATCTATATGGAGAACACAGGTCAGACGGCGACTGCCTTGGTGCAGACACCGGATGGCGTGGTTAGCTATGACGGTGATGCACAGATTGATGGTGTGCCAGGTAGCTCGGCGCCTGTGATTGTACGGTTTGATGATATCGCCGGATCCAGCTGTGGTTCGCTGCTGCCAACGAGCAACGTGCTGGACCGTTTCGACGGGGTCGAGGTGACCTGCATCGATAACGGCATGCCGGTCGTTTTGCTTCGGGCCGAGGACTTTGGGCTCAGTGGCCAGGAGTCCCGAGACGAGCTCAACAACAACGTTGAGCTGAGACGTCGCTTGGAATCCATTCGCCTGCAGGCCGGTCCGAGGATGAATCTGGGTGATGTCACACACCGGACTGTGCCCAAAATGAGCCTGATCTCTGCGCCTGCCTTAGACGGTTCCATCAATAGCCGCACTTTTATCCCGCATACCTGCCACGCCTCAATTGGCGTATTTGGAGCCGTGAGCGTTGCGACAGCATGCCTGATCCACGGATCAGTCGCGCAGCCTTTGGCTCGCATCCCGTCCTCGGACTTGCTGGAGCTGTCCGTTGAGCACCCGACCGGTGAGTTCACTGTAGAAATGCAGCTCAGCCAGGGATCGATCGTTGGCTGTGGACTTCTACGAACCGCTCGGTTGCTCTTCGACGGGATGGTGTGCATCCAAAGCCCGCACAGTATCTGACGTTTACGCCACCTTGTGGGGCGGTCGTGCCTGTCATTCAGGATTTTCAGCGGAAAGCGACCAGAGCGATACGGCGCATCGCCGAAAAAGTTATGCGTCATTGAGCGAATAAAACAAACCAGTGAGGTAAAAAATGTCCGGTAATCGTGGTGTGGTCTATCTTGGCTCGGGAAAGGTCGAGGTACAGAAAATCGACTATCCGAAAATGCAGGATCCGCGCGGTCGCAAGATCGAGCATGGTGTGATTCTGCGTGTGGTATCCACCAACATCTGTGGCTCCGATCAGCACATGGTCCGTGGCCGCACCACGGCTCAGGTCGGCCTGGTGCTGGGTCATGAGATCACCGGTGAAGTGATCGAAAAAGGCCGCGACGTTGAAAGCCTTAAGATTGGTGATCTGGTCTCTGTTCCGTTCAACGTTGCTTGCGGTCGCTGCCGGTCCTGCAAGGAGCAGCACACTGGCGTCTGCCTGACCGTTAACCCGGCCCGCGCCGGTGGTGCCTACGGCTATGTCGACATGGGCGACTGGACCGGTGGCCAGGCCGAGTACGTGCTAGTGCCATATGCGGACTTCAACCTGCTCAAACTGCCGGATCGCGACAAGGCCATGGCCAAGATTCGCGACCTGACCTGTCTTTCCGATATTCTGCCAACCGGTTATCACGGAGCGGTAACTGCCGGAGTCGGACCTGGCAGTTCTGTTTATATCGCCGGTGCGGGCCCTGTCGGTCTGGCTGCAGCCGCTTCGGCACGTCTGCTAGGCGCCGCGGTGGTCATCGTAGGGGACGTCAATCCCGTACGCCTGGCGCATGCCAAAGCACAGGGCTTTGAAATCGCCGATCTGTCGAAAGACACTCCGTTGCACGAGCACATCGCTGCGCTGCTGGGCGAGCCGGAAGTTGATTGCGCCGTCGACGCGGTCGGTTTCGAGGCCCGGGGGCACGGTCATGCTGGCGCCCAAGCCGAAGCGCCGGCCACCGTGCTCAACTCGCTGATGGGAGTGGTGCGGGTGGCTGGCAAGATCGGTATTCCCGGACTGTACGTGACCGAAGATCCGGGCGCTGTCGACGCTGCTGCCAAGCTTGGGAGTCTGAGCATCCGCTTCGGCCTGGGCTGGGCCAAGTCCCACAGCTTCCACACCGGCCAGACGCCGGTGATGAAGTACAACCGTGCCCTGATGCAAGCCATCATGTGGGACCGCATCAATATCGCCGAAGTGGTGGGCGTGCAGGTCATCAGCCTGGACGACGCACCACGCGGCTACGGTGAGTTCGATGCCGGCGTTCCGAAGAAATTCGTGATCGACCCCCACAAGCTGTTCAGCGCGGCGTAACCTTCACCGCCTGAAAGCTTCATTAGCGGGCGGTTCGCATTGCCGCCCGTTGTTTCGCTCATTCGTCATCCCTACTATAAGTCGCGCCCCAATTTCTGAATGAGCCTGTGAATGAACGACGATTCCGCCTCAGATCCCAGTCCTGTTTCACGAACGGGGAGCGTGGAATTAGTGCTCGCAGTTCTGCGCATTCAAGGTGCCTGCTCCCAGGCTAACCTGGCTCGCAAGACCTCGCTGTCGAAAGGCACCATCAACAACGTAGTTAAAAAACTGCTTGCTGATGGCCTGATCAGTGTTCAGCAGAAAAACAAAAAAGAAGCGCTTCTGGAGTCAGGGCGGCGAACCTCTCCATCGCAGCGGGCGGTACGGCGTTTACTTCACCGCGCAGCAGCAACTGACCAGGCACGGCTGAAAAAGGACTCAGTGCAACTTTCAACGTCGCCGTCGCCGATAAGGACACGTCCTACATGGATCATCAGATGACCTTCACGATCCAATACAAAGGCGTGTTCGATCGACCCTCTGATTTCGTCGGTTTGTGTATCGGAGCAACTCACGGAAATCCTCGCTTTGCTGCGTACCAACGCGACTACAACGAAATGAATCCCGATGCCCCCGGTAAGGGTTTTCAACGGCTAGTATGAGACCGAGGCTTTCTACAATTGGTCGCCAATGCCCGGCGTAAACCTGCGGCCGAATCTGCAGTGGATCATCCACCCCAGTGGTTCCGATCGAGGTTCTGCACTGGTATTAGGTCTGAACACGCTGATACTGTTCTAGAATCAGTTTGCTCATGCAGGTAGGCCTGCCATCGCCCTCGTGTAAATGGCAGGCAACCGGTTTTCAAATACTCCTGTACCTACTGCTCCAACTCGGTTGCTCATGCATAAACCTGATCTCTCGGATCCGCCTAGCCTTTTGCATCTGCGCACTCTTGTCCGCGTCGCCGACTACGGGACGTTGGCCAGCGCCGCAAAAAAAATGCTGCGGGCAGCGTCTGTCGTCCATGACGGCATCCGTGAGCTCGAACGGCAGTTGGGAGTGCGCTTGATCGAACGCACTCCCGACAAATTCACCCTCACCGTCGAGGGGAGGTGCGTGTTAATCCGGGCTAGGCGAATACTGGCGGAGCTCGCCGTATTGCCGGCAATGCTTGACCAACCTCCAGTGACTGTTCACGAGCAGTTGTACCTGCTCAATGTCAGACGTCTGTCGGCATTTGTGGAGCTATGTAGACTGAAGAACATGGGGCGGGTTGCGAAAGCGATGGACATCTCACAGCCTGCTGTCAGCAGCATGGTCAAAGCGCTGGAGGCGGGCACCAATAAGGTGCTGTTCGAGCGTCGCTCCAGAGGGGTACATCCGACCGATATCGCGCTGGCAATACTGCCCGCGATCCGCCGTGCGTTGAACGAACTGACACATATACAGCCGGATCTTGCAGCATTGGCAGGAGAGGTTCGCGGCATGGTTCGTATCGGCGCGCTGCCATTAAGTCGTACACGCATCGTTCCAGAAGCCATCGCCGACCTGTTGGCACAACATCCTCATGTGCAGGTAAAAACGTCAGAAGGCAGTTTCGAGCAGCTTCAGTCAGACCTGCGGTCCGGGGATCTGGACTTTGTACTAGGTGCGTTGCGCCTGGGCGGCAGCAATGATCTGGTCAGCGAGACGCTGATTGAAGAAAACTTAATTGTGCTCGTCAGATCAGGTCATCCGTTCATAGGGCACTCATCCAATCTCGAATCATTGATCGATCAGCAATGGATAATGCCCAGAGCCATGAGCCCGGCGCGGTTATTGATTGATCGGTGCTTTCGAGAAGTCGGTTTGCCAGTGCCAACGCCGGCAGTTGAATCGGGTGATATGGCGATCATTCGAGGACTTCTCGCACGTACGGATATGCTGGCAATCGTGTCGAGCCATCAGTTCGAGACTGATATCGCGAGCGGTGAGGTTGTCGCCCTTAATGTCAGGCTTGAGCAGACCAGAAGAGCGATTGGCCTGATGACCCGACGTCAATGCCTGCATACGCCGCCGGCTGCCGCGCTGATCGCATCGATACGCGCGGTAGCGGCGAAGATCCCGTGAGCGATCAATGTTCCATCGAGAGGGCAGCGCGAGTGGTTGCTGGCTTGGGGCCTGAAGCCAGGGCGATCGCAGCGAGGATCGCCGGCACGCCCAAGACTGCAAAGATCAGGTTCATCGACAGACCAAGACTAAGCAGCGTACCGCCGATCATCGAGCCTGCGATACCGCCAAACCGGCCCATCCCCAACATCCAGCTCACGCCAGTTGCGCGGAATGCGGTGGGATACTGGCTCGGGGCATAAGCGTTCAGGCCGGTCTGCGCTCCATTGATACAGAAACCTGCCAGCAACACGAACACCCCAAGCAAGCTGCTATCCACGGCCATCAAGCCGATGGTGAAAACGCACGCAGCACCGCCGATATAGGCTGAGGCAATGATTTTTTTGGGGTTGACACGGTCCATGGCGTATCCCACCAGCAGAATGCCAGCCAGACCACCGAGTTGAAAAAGCGCAGTGATCATGGCCGCGCGCTCGATTGGCAAACCTGCCTCTTTGATCAGCGTAGGCAGCCAGCCTGTGAGCAGATAGATCACCAGAAGCCCCATGAAGTAGGTGCTCCACAGGCTCAGAGTAATGCGCAGAAATCCTGACCCGAACAGCGCTGCAACACCTTTCTTTACGGCCTGCTCAGGTGCGTGGCTGTTGAGAACGAATTGGGTCGAACCGTCAAACGCTGCGCCTAATGGACGAAGTGCCTGGGCAATGCGCTCTGAAGACTCCCCCTTGCTGACCATGAATTCCACAGATTCTGGCAGTGAGCGCCACAGCACTGGCACGAGAACCAATGGCATCACGCCGCCTAGGGTCAACAGTGAGGTCCAGCCCCAGTGTGGCAACATCCACGCAGATACGAATCCGCCCATCGCCGAACCAAGTCCGAACCCCATGAACATTAGGGTGACCAGCGTGCCACGCAAGCGTGCAGGAATGAACTCTGACAGTAGTGTGGTGCAGTTGGGCATAGCCGCGCCGAGTCCCAGACCAGTGAGGAAGCGCAGCGTAGCGAGTTGCACTGGCGTCTGCGCGAACCCGCTCAATAGGCTGAATAATCCGAATGTCACGACTGAAGCGATCAGTACACGACGGCGACCGATACGATCCGAGTAAGGCCCGGATACCAATGCACCGACGGCAAGTCCCACCATGGCAGATGCCATGATCGGTCCAAATGCGGCTTTGGAAATGGCCCATTCCTGCAGGATGGCCGGGGCAATGAACCCCATGATGGCAGCGTCAAATCCGTCCAGGGCGACGATGCAGAAGCACATGAACAATATGCCCCACTGATAGCGCGTCATAGGGCGTGAGTCGATCCACTGGCGAATGTCCACGGTTGGCGTTGTCATGGCGGTACTCTCTATTGTTGTTATTCAAAGGCGAACTGATTAGAAGCGCAATGTTGGTCGTACGCTGACGAAGTGCATGCTCTTGCCACCTACCTCTGTCAGGGCACTGCTGACGTCGAAATATTCCCAGTCCAAGTCGACGGTCAGATTGCGAGTGGGAAGCCACCGAATGTATGTCTTGTAAATTGTGCCCACGCGACTCCCTGATGCGCCTGCGGTGCCGGGTGCCAGTCCCATACCGGTGAAATAAACGCCATCGTTGGTGCTCTGCCGCCATGCACCGTACACGGCGGGCTCAATACGCAATGACGGTGTGGGAGAAAAGGCGAACTGAGGACCAACCACGATCAGGTTGGAAAGCGTGGTCACACCTGCTTCACCGTAGTAGCCGTTTTTGCCATACAGAGGGTCGAACGTTCCCACCCGGTTATCACCCCGTCCGCTGTCGCCGCTGGCAACGTCAGTCCGCAGGCCAAGCCGAGGCTTCCATGCAGTGTCCCAGGTGTATCCACTACTCCCGGCCACGGCCCATGCTTGGATATCGGCGTCCCCGAGGTGTCCGAACTGACCGGCTACATCCCACGTCCAGTCGAAGTAACCGGCCTTGCCGAATATGCGTGTGCCAGCGGTATAGCGCACTTCGTCGCCGCTAACGCCTGCAAGGCTGCGGTTCTTGGTTTCCAAATCCAGCGCGTACGCATCGAAATTCCAGGTTTTGGTGAAGTTGAACGTGCTGTAGACGCCTGCAAAAACGATGTCATCGCTGGACTCATCATCGAACGACTTGAGGCCGTAGGCTACTGGGCGAAGCGCGAAGGCGTCGATGCGATAGCCACTGGGCGTTTTCAACATCAGCTTGAAACCGTCGAGGTTGAGCCGGAGGTTGGGCGCATCGCGGTCGCTGATCAGCACTTGGTTGCCATAGATCAATTCTTGGCGACCGACACGAGTTGTTAGCTTGTAGCCGCCTGGCAGGGCAGCGTTCCAGTCAACGAACAACTGGCTGATTTCAGTCTCGCTCTGGTCGTTCGGGGAGAAAATGGCTTTTCGCCACGAACGGGTGTCCTGTAACTGGGTGAAAACTCTCAACTGGTCATTAAACAGGTGTACGTCTGAATGCAACTGCAGACGCTGCTGGAGGTAGCTGTTGGAGTCCACACCACGCAGGCCAAAAAATGGTTCCTGAATGCTGTCGGCACGATAGCGTACCTCTCCACCAAATTGAGCCCAGTTGCCGTCACCAAAGGGCACATACCGAATGGGGTCAAAAGGATCGGTTCGCTTGGTCGGATCTTGCAGAAAGCTGTAATTTTCAGCTGGCCGTCCTATGCCAGGACGTAGAGGTCTTGCGTTCTGAACGTCGGGGGGAGCCAACACATCGTCCGCGTACGCGCAGCCGTAAGTGGACAGCCAAGCGCACACGCCCGCTGCGAATGCACGCGCAGTTATTTTTTTGTTCATAGTCCTGTCTTTTTGTTTTTGTCAGGCTGATGTGAGTGGCCGGCGAACCGGCCGGCTTTAAAGATTTAGAACGAGACGGGGCGTCTTCGCCCGGGAGCAACACGGCGTGAATTGATCGTTCAGTGCACGTTGCGCGGCAGTGAAAAAACTATCTCGGTGTTCCGGAATACCGCCGAGCACGTGGGTTACGCAGGTTCCGCAAACACCTTGCTCGCACGAAACGGGGACTTCGATGCCAGCGTCGTAGAGCACGTCAATGACCGTTTGATCGGCTTCGACCCGTAGCACTTCCCCAGAGCTGGCAATTTCGATTTCGAAGGCGTCACCGGGCGCAAGCGCTTCCGCCGAGGCGCTGAAATACTCGCGGTGCAGTTGCTCTTCAGGCCAGCCAGCCTCGCGCGCGGTATTGAGGATGAAGTCCATGTAACCACCTGGACCGCAGACGTACAGGTGAGTACCTGGTTGAGGATTTGCCAGCACTGCCTTGGCATCCAGTGGCTGTTCATCATCGAAACAAAGGGTGACTTGGTCTGAGAATTCGCTGCTATGCAAACGCTCTACAAAAGCAGCACGGCTGCGGGTTCTAACCGAGTAAAACAAGTCGAAAGGTGCGCCTGCGAGGCTGAGTCGCTCCGCCATGCACAGGATTGGCGTGATGCCGATACCCCCAGCGAACAGTAACGAGTGCTGTGCACTGGCTTCCAGCGGGAACAGATTGCGCGGTTCGCTGATCTGTAGGCGATGACCCTCCTGGATGACATCGTGCATATGCAGGGAGCCGCCGCGAGATGCTGGCTCTTTCAGCACTGCGATCTGATAACGGTGCGTCTCTTTGACGCTATTGCAGAGGGAGTACTGTCGAATAAGTTTCTCCCCCAGATAGACATCGATATGCGAGCCGGCACTGAATGCCGGCAGCGGTTGGCCATCTTCACGGCTGAGTTCGAAGCTGCAGATGCCTTCGGCTTCTGTTTGCTTACGGCCCACAATAACTTCAATCATGGCTGTACTCCCCGTCACTGCTCTTTCACCGGAATACCGTTTTCCAGCTGCGAAAGACGCAGCAGGGTCCGACGGCACATGATGCCCGGACGGTCGGGTGCAAAGCTGAGCTCTTCTACGGCGCCAGGCTCGCGGTCGAGCAGCTCCTGAATCCAGGTCAGAGCTTCCACGTCTTCCTGATACGCCGCGCGATGGCTGTCGAGGACGTACTGGTCGATATCGTCATCAACGTGATGGAAGTTACGGCTGTTGAACCACCAGTAATGCAGGGTGTTCTGGGTCTCTGGGGTGAATGCGTGCGTGATGTTGACTAGGTACTCCTCGGCCTCACCTTCGCGTGGTTCCAGATTCACGATTTTGGCATGTGCGATGTGGATCGCCGGTGACTCGAAGCGGGCATCAGAGAAACGGTCAACGGCACGGCCTTCAAGCTTCATGGGAACCGCGTAAACCGGTGGCGGCGGAGAGTTCTTTAGCGCTCGTAGGATGATGACCTTATCGCCTTCGGCACGCACGTCGAGATCCGAACGGACATAGGCAGGGGTGCCGATACCGGTTTTCGCATGCAGGATCGAGAAGTGAGTCTGGTCCAGCAGGTTCTCGTGCATCGCCACATAGTTGGTGTGGAACTGGAAATCGCCGCCGAGGGTTTTCCATTCCGGATGGGCGAACCAGTGAGTATCCGGCACCAGATCTGGAGACGCTTTTTCACGGTCACCCATCCACACCCAGATGAAAGGAGCGCGCTCGATCACCGGATAGCTGGCGACGCAGGCATGACTTGGTGGGTTTGGCAGTGCGGGCATGCCGACGCATTGTCCGGACGGAGCGTAAACCATGCCGTGATAACCACAGATAACGTCGTCACCGTCCAGACGACCCTTGCTCAGGGGGAAGGAGCGGTGTGCGCAGCGGTTGTTGAGGATAACCGGAACACCTGCTTCAGTGCGGTACATCACCACTGAGGTATCCAACAGCCGACGTTCTAATAGATGGCGACCGACCTCATGGCTGAGGCCGGCGACATACCAGCAGTTCTTGATCAGAGGGGTGCGATGGTCGGCCATCGCCTGGCCGCGGGCGCGCGCTGGCCGAGGAGTGGATTGCAGCATGGGGGCTAATCTCCGCTTTTTTTTATATGGCCTCGAGGGGCCTAACTGTCGGGAGTAACTTATCGCCTGGCCCCAATGCTGTCGCGGCGGTTAAGTTGATACCGGAATCGGTTTTGTTTATGGATAGCTGCTTCGCCATAGAGTTGAGTGCGAAGCGAGGTCGGTGCTTTCCCTGCCACCGCATTGTCAAGACGAAAGCATTAATCCAGCTACGCATGCCATAACATGGGATGTACGAATGGAGGTTGAGATGAGAAGGAAAACACTGATTAATCAGCGTGCCCGCGCAACGCCTGCGGCGCCTACGATGCGACCACGGCTTTGCGGTGATGACCATGTGGGAAGTTCGAAGTAGCGCTTCTATTTCACATACGTGGTTTTAGAATGTGGGTCGCTTTTGGTCAGGTCTTATGAGGGACAGTTCTCGCTTACCTCGCTACCTCCGCCTCGATTCATTTTTGTAATTCAGACAACCGTAAACCTACACCCAACCTGCCTTGGAGATAGCTGCGTGAGTATCGTTGATCGTCGTTACGAGCGTCTGGGACCATCGCTCTCCCTGCTCGCTGATGAGGCTGTCTTCGCTCAAGCATGGAAAAAGTCCGATGCCTATATTCGGCGACATAACTGGTACGCTGATATTCTAGACTTGGAGCAAGTTTCGCTACTGCTTCCGCAGACTCTACGGGTTTGGCAGGAGCAGATTAAGCTCGGCGTGCATGCTGCTGCCAATCCCCTACGATTAGTTCCGGCCCCGAAAAACGGTAAGTGGCATTTTCCTCCCAAAAAAGACGGAGGTGGCTGGACATTCACTCCCACGCTTAAGACCGACAAATCGCTACAGCCCCAGCCGGATCTACGTCCGCTCGCTCATGTCAGCATTCGTGAGTAAGTGATGGCATCTGCCGTGATGTTATGCGTCGCGGATGCTGTGGAAACCCTGCAGGGAAATACAGATCCTACGACCTATGTAAGCAAGGCGAGATCCAGGCAGGAAGTATGCAGTTATGGAAACCTGCTTTTCTGTGACTGGCTCAATGACCCGGACGGCCGCCAGCAGGCGAGGTTTCGTTGGGGTAACGCCACAACCTACACTCAGTTCTTTGTTGACTATGAGCGTTTCCTTGAGCGACCCGCCGAGGTTTGCCGTGAAGCGCTTTCTACGCTGCAGGACGAGCGGCTTTTCGTGGTTAAGCTCGATCTTGCCAAGTTCTACGACCGTGTGAGCGTGCCTGGTGTCGTGGGGCGCTTACGCACCCTATACCAGACCTACGCGTCCAGATTCTCCGTGCCATATGTGGCATTAGAAGCAGAGCCGTTTTGGCAGTCTGTGGAAAAGATTCTTCACTGGCAGTGGCAGCCGGCCGATTCTGCTGGTCTCGAAGATCTGACGTTAGGGTTGCCACAGGGGTAAGTCGCAAGTGGCTTCTTTGCTAACGCTTATATGCACGATTTCGATTAAATGATGCTTGGTACATTGAGTCAGGGAACTGGCATTCCCGTTAAGGTGACTGGTAGTGCTATCCTCTTCGTTGTACTCTGCTTCAGTGCTAATATCATTAAAAGTTTCTTGGGCGTCCTTGATTACC
>Ga0247819_10000729_pt1 | contig 18543 bp, 23 predicted proteins | sample 13C_Xylose_Day6_FD_193428 | JGI IMG/M metagenome (GOLD analysis project Ga0247819, IMG submission 193428) | Soil microbial communities from agricultural site in Penn Yan, New York, United States - 13C_Xylose_Day6 | ecosystem: Environmental > Terrestrial > Soil > Agricultural land | place: USA...
GTGAAGCGGCGCACGAGTTGCGCACCCCCATGGCCTTCCTGCGGGCGCAGTGGGACGTGGTGCGGCGCGCCGAGGACGCGCAGCGCAGGCAGGCGGAGGCGAAGTTCGAAGGCGGACTGGACCGCCTCGAGCGGCTGGTCGCCCAGCTCCTGACGCTGTCGCGCGCCGACGCGGCCGACGTGGCGCGGCTGACCGCCGAGATCGACTGGCCGCAGGTGGTGGAGCAGGTCGCGAGCGAGCTGCTGCCGCTGCTGCGCCGCCGCCGCATCGAGCTCGCCTGCGAGTGGCCCGCGGGCGGCCGTCCCGCCCTGCCGATCCTGGGCGATCCGGACCTGCTCGCCGCCCTGCTGCGCAACCTGGTCGACAACGCGGCCCGCTACTCGCCCGAGGCCGGCACGGTCACGCTGCGCATGGGACGCGAGTGCATCGAGGTGGAGAACGAGGGGCCGCCGCTCGCCCCCGAAACGCTCGCCGCCATGGGCTCGCGCTTCGCCCGGTCGGCCGGGCAACAGGAGCCCGGCAGCGGGCTGGGCGTGTCCATCGCCCGCAGCATCGCCCAGCTGCACGGCCTGGTGCTGGAGTACGGCAGCGGGGCCGACGGACGCGGCGTGAGGGCCGTGCTGCGCAGCCGGTGAGCGTGGCGCCGGCGGTCAGCGCCCGGCCTGCAGCTTCTCGAGCAGCTGGCGCGCCTCCTCGCGCCGTCCGGCATCCGCGATCTGGCGTCCGGGACGCGCGGGCGCCTTGAGGGCCTTGTCGAGGTAGGGCGGCGCCTTGTCGGGCTGCCGGGTCTCGACCAGGTACTCGCCGTAGAAGTAGTTGGGGTCGATGCCGTCCGGGTTGATCCGCAGCGCCTTCTGCAGCAGCTCCTGCGCCTTGGCCTTGTCGCCGAAGCCGAGCGGCCAGCCCGGCACCTTGTAGTACAGCACGCCCAGGCTGTTGTACGCCGAGCCGTCCAGCACGTTGCCGTCGATCTGGATGGCCGACTCGTACAGCGCCTTGGCCTGCTTGGCCAGGCCGAGCGCGCCGAGGCCGCCCTTCTCGCCCGCCAGCGAGCTCACGATGATGCCCTCCCAGACCAGCGGCTCGCTGCGGCCCGGATGGGCCTCGCTGACCTGGTGCGCGCGGCCCGCCAGGTCGGCGAAGCGCTTCTCGCGTTCGGCGGGCGGCGACTGGTAGCGGATCACCTCCCAGTCGTGCTGCAGCTGCTGGACCTCGTCCTCGACGGCCGCGGCGGCCGGCAGCGACAGGGCGCCGCACGCCACCGCGGCGACGGACAGGACGAGCCCGCGCAGCGGCGCGGAAATGGAAGCGGTGCGAAGTGACATGGGGTTCATCCTTGTTGCAGGGGGTCGGCGGGCGTTTCCGCCAGGGCACGCCGGTGCGGCGTGAAGCTGCGATCGAGCCAGGTGGGCACCGCGCCGTTCAGGCGCACGCCCAGCCGCTCCGGAAAGCCCAGGAAGCGTTCGGCGGCTTCGTCCTCGAGCAGGCGAAGCGCCTCCCGCGCCACCCGCTCCGGCTCGTCCATCGCCGTGCGCGTGGCGCGGTTGTAGGCCTCGACGGCGGGTTCGTTGAACGGCGTGCGGGTGCTGCGCGGACCGAGGTACTGCACGCGCACGGGGCCGTCCTCGAGCTCGCGGCGCAACGATTGCGCGTAGCCGCGCAGGCCGAACTTGCTGGCGCAGTACGCGGAGAACCCGGGCAGGCCGATCGCGCCGAGCACCGAACCGATGAAGATCACCTGCGACCGCGCCTGTCCGGCCAGTCCCGCAAGCAGGGCCTGCGTGAGCAGCATCGGCCCCAGCAGGTTGACGTCCAGCACCCGCTGCACCGCCTGCGCGGAGAGGCTCCCGGCCGGCCCGAAGGCCGGGACGCCGGCCGCGTGCACGACGACGTTGCAGCGCCATTGCGTGCCCGCGCGCGCCAGCGTCTCGATCGAGGCCGGCGCGGCCAGGTCGGCCTCGTGCCAGTCGCACCGTTCGCGCGAATCCTGGTCGAGCTCGCGGGCCAACTCCGCCAGCCGCGCGGGCGAGCGGCCCGCCAGCAGCACGCCGGCGCCGGCCTCCAGCAGCATCGCGGCGATCGGGCGGCCGAGGCCGCCGGTCGCGCCGGTGAGCAGCACCCGCGCGTCCCGCGCCTTCATGCCGGGGCTCCCGCTTCGGCCGCGGCCGGCAGTGGGAGCGACCGGAACACGTCGCCGTACAGGCGGTAGAACACCCGGGCCGCGTGGACGATGTCGGCCTGGTCGACCGGGTCCTCCATCGCGTCCATCAGGCCCTGGAAATGCCCCACGTGCTCCTGGTCCAGGGTACCGTGCGAGCGCAGGTAGCTGAAGGCGGAATCCGGCAGGCCGAGCGGCCGCTGGATGCTGTCCGCGGCCTGCAGGGCCAGCGCCACGCTGGTGCCCTCCAGCACGTGGACCATGCCGAAGAAGCCGAGCGGATTGCGGCGCGCGACCTGGTCGTACGCATACGCGACCATCACCTCCGTGGCGATTCGAGGCGGGCCGCGGCGCGCCGCCTCGGCATCGGCGCCGCAGGCGCGCAGGTCGTCCAGGATCCACTCGTCGTGGCCCGCTTCCTCGGCGATGTATTCGTCCAGCGGCGCCCGGAGCCAGTCGTGGCGATCCGGGAGCGCATCGCGGCAGGCGGCCAGCAGGGGAACGGTGTGCCGCACGTGGTGGTACGCCTCGGTCAGGAACGCGACGTAGCTGGGGACCGACACCTGCCCGCGCAGGCAGCCCTGGATGATGGGCGCGGCCAGCAGGCCTTGCCGGGCCTGCGCGGTTTCGGCCAGAAGCCGTTCGTGAAAACTCATGGTGACTCCGTTCGATCGTTGGAACCGGAGGACAACACCTCCGGATGGGCCGCCAGGATCTCGGCGCGCCGCGGACGGCCGTTCGCCGTCGCCAGGCCGCTGGCGGCCGAGAAAGCCGCGCGGGCGCGGACCCAGCGCGGGATGCGGGCGTAGTCGGGCAGGCGCTCGTTCGCCGCCTGGACGCTGCCGCGCAACTGGTCGTCGGTGACGCCGGGCATCGGCCACAGCACCGCCGACAGCGCGGGCTGCCCGTCGCCGTACACGACGGCCTCCGCGATGCCGGCCTGGCTCCGCAGCGCGGACTCGACCCATTCCGGCGAGACGTTGCGGCCGTAGCCGGTGATCAGCACGTTCTTCTTGCGGCCCTGCACCTGCAGGAAGCCCTCCGCATCCAGCCGGCCGAGGTCGCCGGTGGGCCACCACTCGGGCACGGGCGAGGCATCGCCGAGATACCCGGCCATCAGATGGCCGGCCACCTCGACTTCGCCGTCGGCGGCGATCCGCACCCGCGCGTGCGGCAATGGCCGGCCGGCACTGCCGGGACGGTCGGCGGCGGGCAGGTTCAGTGTCTGCACCGAGCATCCTTCGGACAGCCCGTAGCCTTCGTACGCGGGAATGCCGCAAGCGCGCGCCGCGAGCAGCAGGGGGGCGCCTACCGCGGCGCCGCCCACCGCGACGAAGCGCAGGCCGGCCGGAGCGCGCCGCCCGATCGCCCGCAGCCAGCCGGTCCAGGTCGCGAGCATCTGCGGCAGCAGGATCAGGCTGTCCGCCTCGTGCGCTTCCACGGCCGCCTGCAGCTTCGAGGGATCGAAGCTCGAGGAACCGGACAGCCCCACCTGCGCCAGCGGCAACGCGATGCACATCCCTCCCGCGGCCAGCGGGGCGAGCACGCCCGCCACGTTCTCCAGCAGCACGGCGAAGGGCAAGGCGTTGAGGTGGCGCCGCAGGCCCAGTGGCCCGAGCGCCTGCACGAGTCCCGCCGCCACGCCACGCATCGCTTCCGGAGCGAGGCAGACACCCTTGGGCGTGCCGGTCGTGCCGGAGGTGAAGGTGATCTTGCTGGTCCCCGCCGGCAGTCGCGCGGGCTTCGCGGCCAGGCGGATCAGGGACAGCGACTGCTCCAGCAGGTGGATGGGCTGCGCCGGCGCGGGCGCCCAGCGCGCCCCCAGCGCACCGGCGACGAGCACCGCGTCCACCCCGGCGGCCGACAGCGCGTGCTCCACCTGATCCGGCGTGAAGAACGCGGGCAGCGGCACATGCACCACACCGGCCAGCTCGGCGGCGAGATCGGCGACGACCCAGGCCGGCGAGTTGTCGAAGAGCGTGGCCAGCACGCGCACGCCCTCTTCCCGCAGCCGCCGCGAGAACCCGCCCACCTCGGCCTGCAGCGCGCCGCGGCCGAGCACCAGGCCGCTTTCGCCCGCCATGGCGACGGCCGTCTCGTCGAAGTACGTCATGCGAACCGCCTCGCACGCGCGTGGAGCAGGCGCAACGCCTGCGGCAGGTGGCCGGCCACGACCACGGGCCGGTGCTCGTAGTACGAACCCCACTGCCGCGCGGCCGCGCCGAGCGCGCCAGGATCCGCCGGCGCCAGGGTCAGCGGCGCGACACCCATGTGCAGCAGCAGCCGTCGCAGTTCCTGGGTGAGCGTGCTCACCACCCACTGGTAGCCGCGGCCGCCGAGGTGCGCCCCGAGCTGGCCGACCAGGCGCCGCCCCAGCCCCGCCTGCACGGCCGCCAGATGCCCCACTTCCACGATGGAGGCACGCGGTGGCTGGCGGCCGGTATGGAACGCCAGCAGTTCCTCGACCGGACGCGGCAGGTACTGCTCCAGGAACAGGGGACCGGTTCCGGCATCGCGGTACCCCGCCGCCGCCACGATGCGGCCGCGTTCGCGCACGGCGACCAGCGACGGCGCGAACTGCTCGAGGTGCGCGCCGAACCGGTGGCGGTAGACGGATGCGATGAACGACTCCACCTCGGCCCGGCCTTCGTCGCCGGGAGCGTGGACGGTCAGGAAAGGCAGCGCCGCGGGCGTGCCCGTGCCTCCGCTGCTGACGCAGCCCGGCGGGTTTCTCGACATGTGATCTCCCTCGTTCGGCCCGTGTTCAGGCATGCGAGGGATGTTGTCGATGCGACCTTAATGAAGGATTAAGCGGTGTCGTCGAGCAGGCAAGGGGCATTGCGCCGCCCTACTTCAGGTCCTTGAGCACGTCCCCCAGCGAATACCGGATCGGCATCCCCCGATTCACCTTCCACACGACCGCGCCGGCCGGCCCAACCTAGTAGCGCACCGCTGAGCCTGGCCATCCCCCGTTCGGGGTATCGGTGCGGCTGTGTCTGCTTGGTCCGACGCCACGGCAGGCATGCAGCACGCCCGATCCTGCGCCGTTTCCTAAACGGGCCCCGCCCTCCTGTCCCTACCCTTCCGGTTTCCCCTCAACAAACGGAGAACCACATGGACAAGCACAACCCCGAAACCAAGAAGAAGGCCGCCGGCACCGCTGCGGGCGCAGTCACCGGCGCAGCCCTCGGTGGCGTGGCCGCCGGAGCGACGACGGGTGCCCTGGCGGGCGGTGTGACCGGCCCGGTCGGTGCCGCCGTGGGCGCCGCGGTCGGAGCGGTTGCGGGCGCCCTGGTCGGCAAGAAGGCGGCGGACCCGGCCGTCGAGGACAAGTACTGGCGCGAGAACCATGCGAGCCGCCCGTACGCGCGCAAGGACGTGAGCTGGGAGCACTACCAGCCCGCGTACCGTACCGGCGTGGAGTCGTACAACCGCAACCCGGATCGCTCGTTCGACGAGATGGAACCGGAACTCGGCCGCGACTGGAACCGTGCGCGCGGCAACTCGTCGCTGGAATGGGAACATGCCCGCCCCGCGGCGCGTGACGCCTGGGACCGCGTGAGCAACACGGTCGAGCGTGCGATCCCCGGCGACTCCGACAAGGACGGGCGCTAGACCGACAAGGACGGTCGCTAAAGAGCTAGAGCTGGCCCAGCACCAGCCGGGCCGTCGCCACGTTGGTGGCGCATGCGACGTCGTGCACGTCGCATGCGCGCACCAGCGCATTGATGTCCGGCTCGTGCGGCTGCGGCGTCATCGGGTCGCGCAGGAAGACCACGAACTGCACTTCGCCCATGGCGAGGCGCGCGCCAATTTGCAGGTCGCCGCCCAGCGGACCGCTGAGCACGCACTCGACATCCAGGCCGACCTCGTCGCGCAGCCGCATGCCCGTGGTGCCGGTGGCGACCAGGCGATGGCGCTCGAGCACGGACTTGAACTCGCGCGCCAGCGCGACCATGCGATCCTTCATGCGGTCGTGCGCGATCAGCGCGATGCAGGGGATGGGTTGCGCGTTCAAGGACGCACCGTCAACGAGCCTTTCATCCCCGGATGGTAGGTGCAGATGTAGTCGATGCGTCCGTCACCACTCACGGTCCAGCGCCATTGCTTGCCGGGATCGAGGTTGCCGGAGTCGAAGCCGCCCTTGACCGTGGCGGTGTGAGGCACGAGGTCCTTGTTGTTCCACACGATCGTGTCGCCGCGCTTGACCGCCAGCGTGGCCGGCTGGAACTGCATGCCGTCGATGACCACCGTATGCGTCTCGGCCACGGCCAGCGCCGGCGCGACCAGCATCAGCAGCGCGCCGGCCCATGAACGGATGTTCACTTGCCGAGGTCCGCCTGCAGCTTCTTGGCGTGGTCGAGGTGGGCGACGAAGGCGGGCCGCACCTTCTCGATCAGCGCCTTCAGCTCGGCGTTCTGCGCGGACGGGATGAGCGTCTTGTCGACCGCGTCCAGCACGGCCTGGTGGTACGTCACCTCGTTGTCCACGTAGGCCTTGTCGAATTCCTTGCCCTTGAGCTTCCTGAGCTTGGCGACGTTCTCCTCGCCGCCCTTCTTGAGGTCGGCGCTCGTCTTGTTGTCTTCCGGCTTGACCTTCAGCTTCTTGGCCAGTTCGGTCGCCTGCTTGTTGACCGCCGTGTGATCGGTGACCATCTGCTTGCCGAAGTCCTTCACGGCCTTGCCGGAGCCCTGCTTCTCGGCCAGTTTCCCGGCATCGATGTCGACCTGGTTGGCGGTGACGACGATGTGGGCGATCTCCGCGTCCGAGGGGCCCTTCTCCTTCTGGGCGTAGGACGTGAGGGCCAGGCTCGCGAGGAACGAGGCGACGAGGAAGAGCTTTCGCATGGCAGGTCTCCTGCAGTGGGTTGGTGCAGGCCATAGACGCCGCTCGCGCGCGCCGCGTTCCCGCCCGTTATCGCCGCGCCGGACGCATCAGGAAGATGCGCACGGGCGAGGTGTGGCCCGCGTGCTCATCGTGGCCGCCGGCCGCGGCTTCATGGCCGAGCACCACGATGTCGCCGGCGTTGTTGATGCCGGTCGCCTTGGTCAGCACCAGCCGCGAAGGCGCGACGAGATCGTTGAGGTCCTGCATGCCGCCCTGGCGCGTCCACAGGAAGGCGTGCCCGCCGGCCGTGCCGACGACGCTGCCGTCGTCGTTGGTTCCCAGCGCCTCGCTGGAGGGACCGCCGGGCAGCCCGCCGAGCGAGGTCGCCTCGCCGTTCGGCGCCCACACCACCGCGTGACGGGCCATGCCGGTCGCGCTGCCCGAATAGCCCACGGCCTCGCCGCGGGCGTTGACCGTCACCGCCTCGCCATTGGTGTCGCCGCCGATGAGATCGAGCGTCCGCGGCGCCTGGCCGCGCAGCCACAGCACCGGCTGCCGTCCGGCTTCCAGCGTGGCGACGCCCGCCACGTCGCCGCGGCTGGAGATGTCGTTGGCGCGCGTCGCCATCGCACCGTCGAGCGAAGGCAGCGCACCGGGCGTGCCGGACGTGTCCCAGACCACCGCCCGCTCGCCCTTCGCGCCGCTGGAGAAGCCGACCGCCTGGCCGAGGCTGTTGATGCCGAACGCGACGCTGGCCGTGTCGCCGGGCAGCGGCACGAGTTCCCTCACGCCGCCGGTCCGCGATCCGGCGAACGCGCGCACGGCCGTCGCCGTGTTCGTGCTGCCGACGTAGGCGCCGTCGTCGTTGATGCCGAAGACGGTGGCCGGCTGGTCGCCGGCGCCCGGGCCAGGCATGCGGCGCGCGCCCGCGCCGGGCTCGAGCACGAGGCCGCGCCGTCCGCCGACGCCCGCGCCGACTTCGCGCCCGCCCACGCCGGCCTGGCCCCGGCCGTTGGGCCCGCGGACCACCGGCGCGTGCGCCTGCGTCAGCGTGCCGAGCTCGACCAGGGTGTAGGGCGGCGCCGTCTGCGCGGAGACGCCGCCTGCCGCGAACAGTAGCGCGGCAACGAGAGCAGCGGGCGATGCCCTGGACATACCGACCTCCTCCAGCCGAGGCCGGATTCGCGCCGGCCCGTGCCTATTCTGGAAGTCCGCAGCTCGGCGCTGGGTTTGCGAGATGTTGCAATCGCATCCGTCCATCAGGAAAGGAAGCCCGGCCTTCAGGTTTTACGCGCGTGAGAGTTGTTTGCAATCGCGACGCCCGGTTGCGCTTTCGCGGCGTCGGCGGATCATGGGTTTCCGCCCGTCCACCGGGAGAAGTCCATGCCCAGGTTCCTGTCGCGCCTGACCCCGCTGCTGCTGGATATCGAGCCGTTCGCCGCCGGCATCGCCGGCGCGTTGCTGCTGTTCGTGATCTGGCTGTTCGCGGCCTGAGATGCCGTCGATTCGTCGCCGGGCTCAGGCCTTGCGCGACATCAGCATCATGGCCACGCCGAGCTTTTCGTTGGCCAGGCGGCGCAGCCGCGCGACCTCGACCATCAGGTCCTCGGAGGGCGGGACGTCGCGGCGGATCTCGTATTGATCCCAGGCCGCCTTGAGGCGCAGCTCGGCCTCGCGGGCTTCCGCGTCGGCCTTTTTCCAGGCCTCCACGGCCAGCTGCTCTCGAGTCGTCACATCTCGGATGGTAATGAGATGTGAACTCATCCATGACTTGCGCGACCGTGGGTTTACGTAAAGCTCGACTCAGGAAACGAAGCGCAAACCCTTACGCATCTGACTTAAGGTCCGCCGCGCGCATCCCTAATGCCGGACTCGGCAGGCGGCACACACTCTGTTACGCAGTACGGATGAGGTAACAGCGTGACCATGTTCCAGGCGATCACCGAGTGGGCGAGGCGAACGAGTTCCTCGTTCGGCGGCTCGCGTCCGCAGCTGCTGGAATCGTCCTTCCCCGACACCGTCATCGCCGAGCCGGGCCTGCCCGGCGACCTGATCTACCGCCTGAAGCACTGGCCCGACCTGCCGGGCAACCTGCGCACCGCCGATGTGCTGCGGCTGATGTCGCTCATGAGCAACCGGCCGCTGCGGCGCAGCTGGATCCTGGATCGCACCCGGATGGACGAGCAGCGGCTGGACCTGCTGCTCAAGCGCCTGTCGGCGCAGAAGGCGCTGGACGTGCTCGACCCCGCGCGCCTGCCGGCGGACCGCCCGGCCTACTGAGCCGGCGGCTTCGCGGCCGGCGCCACGGCCGAACCTGCACGCCCGGCCATCCGGTCGACCAGGCGCGACAGGTTGGACAGCGACAGCAGGTGCATCGAGATGAGGTGCAGTTCGCCCGCGCGGAACAGCGCCATCGCCTTGTCGTCGGGCAGCGCGTGGAGCTTCTTCTCGTCGACGACCAGCAGGCCGGCCACGGTGAAGGTACGGCCGTCCACCAGGTCGGCCTTGGCGCTCATCTCGGTCAGCAGCCCGGCATCGGACAGGTGCCGGCAGAAGGCTTCGGTGCGCAGGTACTCGGCCTGGTAGCGCTGCAGGAAGTCCAGCGCGTTCTGCAGGAAAGGCGTGTTGCCGCCCTTCTCGTCGAACAGTGCCTCGCCTTCGGTGTCGTTGATCCCGGCGAAAGCCTCGTCGATGCACACGCCCATCTGCTGGCCCGGCAGCTCGGCCAGCACGAACGGATAGCGCCGCACGAAGGCCGGCACGTAGCTCCCGGTCCAGCGGTCCTCGTCGTCGACGAACAGGTTCTCGCGGTTGCGCAGGCCCAGCATCACCACGGGCGCGACCTTGCCGTCCTTCTGGCGGGTGAAGACGATCGCGTATTCCTTGCAGGCCTCGTTGAACTCCACGCCGGCGAGGTAGAGCGAGTTGGCGTCGCGCGCGAAGGCGAAGCCGGGCGTGGCGCGGATCCTGCGATGGCGGTGCTTGTCGCGGTTGAGCAGCACCGGCTTGTCGTAGTACAGCGTGTCCGACATCGTCACTCCTTGTCCGCGCGCGGGTTGGGGATGGCCATCACCTTGTCGATGCGCCGGCCGTCCAGGTCCACCACTTCGAAGATCCAGTCATCGCACTCGATCCGCTCGCCGACCTTCGGCAGGTGCCCCGACAGCGCGAGCAGCAGCCCGGCCACGGTGTTGTAGCGGCCGCGGTCCTCCTCGGGCAGTTCGCGGATGAGAAGGCGCGCCTTCAGCTCGGCCACGGGCATCAGGCCGTCGAGCAGCCAGGAGCCGTCGTCGCGCGGCGTGGCCCAGGCCTCGCCCTGCACGTCGGGCCGCAGTTCGCCGGTGATCGCCTCCAGCACGTCGCGCGGCGTCACCAGGCCCTGCACCACGCCGTATTCGTCCACCACGAACACCACGCGCTGCGACTGGCGCCGGAACTGCTCGAGCAGTTCCATGCCGGAGAGCGTCTCGGGCACGAAGGCCGCGGGCACCGCCTGCGCTTCCACCGCGCCCTGGTGGTCGGTGCCGAGCGAGAGCAGCCGCGCGACGCTGACGATGCCCACCACGTCGTCGAGCGAGCCGCGGCACACCGGGTACCAGGAATGCGCGCCGCCCTGCCCCGCCAGCCGCAGCGCGTCGGCCACCGTGGCCGTCGCCTCCAGCCATTCGATGTCGGAGCGCGGGATCATCATCGAGGTGAGCGCGCGGTCGTCCAGGTGGAACAGGTTGCGCACCATCTGGTGCTCCTGCGCCTCGATCACGCCGGCGTCCACGCCTTCCTCGAGGCTGTGCGCGATCTCCTCTTCGGTCATGCCGCGCGTCTGCGTGGTGTCGATGCGCAGCAGCTTCAGCGTGGCCTGCGTCGTGGCGGACAGCAGCTTGACGAAGGGGCCGGCCGCGCGTGCCAGCCCCGCCATCGGCCGCGCGACCAGACGCGACACCTGCTCGGGATAGAGCTGGCCGATGCGCTTGGGCACCAGCTCGCCGAAGATGATCGTGACGAACGTAATGACGGCCACCACGATGGCCGTGGCGGCGATGGAGGCCACGCCCTCGGGGGCGCCGAAGCCCTCCAGCCAGCGGGACAGGCGGCCGCTGAACGCCGCCTCGCCCACGATGCCATTGAGCATGCCGATCGAGGTGATGCCCACCTGCACGGTGGAGAGGAACTGGGTGGGGTTCTCGAACATCCGCAGCGCCACGGAGGCGCCGCTGTCGCCTTCATGGGCCAGCGCCTGCAGGCGTGCCTGGCGGCTGGACGCCAGGGCCATCTCGGACATCGCGAACACGCCATTGAGCAGCGTCAACAGCGCGATCAGCAGAAAATCCATGGCTCACGGGGGACGTCGGACACCATGGGACTTTATCTGATCGGGGATGTGCAGGGCTGCGACGCGGCGCTGGGGCGGCTCTTGGCCAAGGTGGGCTTCTCGCCCAGCCGCGACCACGCCATCCTGCTCGGCGACCTGGTGAACCGCGGGCCGGAGTCGGCCGCGGTGCTGCGCCGGCTGATGGCTTTGGACGGCAGCGCCACCTGCCTGCTGGGGAACCACGACCTCAGCCTGCTGGCCGTGGCGCACGGGCTGCGCGCGCCTCACGGCAACGACACCATGGATTCGGTGCTGCTCTCGCCCGACCGCGAGGCCTTGCTGCACTGGCTGCGGCACCAACGCATGGCGCTGCACGAGCACGGGCTGCTGATGGTTCACGGCGGCGTGCTGCCGCAGTGGGACGTTGCGAAGACGATGGCTCTGGCCGCGGAGGTCGAAGCGGTGCTGCGCGCGGAAGAGCCGGAACTCGTCGCGTTCCTGGCCAACATGTACGGCAACCAGCCCGATCGCTGGGACGACGCCCTTCAAGGCCACGACCGGCTGCGCGTGATCGTCAACGCGCTCACGCGGCTGCGGTTCTGCACGCCGGAAGGCGAGATGCAATTGAAGGCTTCAGGCGGCCTGCACGAAGGGCCGCCGGGCACGCTGCCGTGGTTCGAGGCGCCGGACCGGCGCACGGCGGGCACGACCATCGCGTTCGGCCACTGGTCGCAGCTGGGACTGCTGCTGCGCGACGACGTCATCGCGCTGGACACGGGGTGCGTGTGGGGAGGGTGCCTGAGCGCGCTGCGGTGGGACACGCGCGAAGTCGTGCAGGTGGGGTGCGAGCAGGCGCAGGTGCCGGGGGAATAGTCGTCATTCCCGCGGAGGCGGGAATCCCGTGCGTCCGACTTCGCGGACTGCCGGAAGCGCTGGGTCCCCGCCTTCGCGGGGACGACGGGAATTACTGCGACGGCTGCTTGAACAGCGCCGCCACCTTGCGCCCGCGCGTCTTGATGTTGGCGGACACGCGGTTGACCGCCGGCTTGGCGGCGTTTTCCCAGGCGGGCCTGGCGTCGTCCGCGGGCGCTTCGTACGGCTGGTCGAAGAACGGGTCCCGGGGCGCCGGCGCGGGGCGCAGGTCGCGCGGGGGACGGCGGTCCATCGCGTCGCGCGGATCGCCCAGTTCGCCCCGGTCGCGCCAGGTGCGGCGGCCGTCGTTGATGCGGCCGCGCGGGCGGTCCTCGTCGAACTCCAGCGGCTCCAGATCGATCTTCTTCTTCAACAGCTTCTCGAGGTCGGCCACCAGCCGGGCGTCGCTGCCCGACACCAGCGTCACCGCCAGGCCCGAAGCTCCCGCGCGGCCCGTGCGGCCGATGCGGTGCACGTAGTCCTCGGGGTTGAACGGCACGTCGAAGTTGAAGACCGCCGGCACGTCCTTGATGTCCAGGCCGCGCGCGGCGACGTCGGTGGCCACCAGCAGGTCGACCTCGCCGGCCTTGAACGCGGCCAGCGCCTTCAGGCGCTCGTCCTGGCTCTTGTCGCCGTGCATCGCCACGGCCTTGAGGCCGTCGCGCTCCAGCGACCGCGCGAGGCGCGCGCAGCCGAGCTTGCTGTTGACGAACACGAACGCCTGGCTGATCTCGCGCTGGCGGACCACCTGGCGCAGCGCGCGGCGCTTGTCGTCGTCGGCGACGCTGAAGAAGTGCTGCTCCACGGTGGACGCCGTGGTGTTGGGCCGCGAGACCTCGATGGTCACCGGATCGTTCAGGTAGCTGTTGGCCAGCCGCTTGATCTCGGGCGAGAAGGTGGCCGAGAACAGCAGGGTGGTGCGCTGCTTGGGCAGGTACGACAGGATGCGCTGCAGGTCCGGCAGGAAGCCGATGTCCAGCATGCGGTCGGCCTCGTCCAGCACCACGTACTCGACCTGGTTGAGCACCGCGTTCTTGGCCTCGATGTGGTCCAGCAGGCGGCCCGGCGTCGCCACCAGCACTTCCACGCCCTTCTTCAGCTCGGCCGTCTGCGGCTTCATGTCGATGCCACCGAACACCACCGTGCTGCGCAGGCTCGTGTGCCTGGCATAGAGCTTGATCTGCTGCGCGACCTGGTCGGCCAGCTCGCGCGTGGGCAGCAGCACCAGCGCCCGCACCGGATGGCGCGCGGGCGAGGTGGAGGAGTTCTCGTGCTTGAGCAGGCGCTGCAGCAGCGGCAGCGAGAACGCGGCCGTCTTGCCGGTGCCGGTCTGGGCCGCGCCCATGACGTCCTTGCCGGTCAGCACCACCGGGATGGCCTGGGCCTGGATCGGCGTCATCTGCTCGTAGCCCATGTCGGCCACGGCGCGGGCCAGCGGCTCAGCCAGGGAGAGGTTGGAAAAGGAGGCAGTCATCAACCCGCGATTGTCTCACCCGGGGCCTAGCCCGGCCGGAGAGGGCTTTTGGGGCCGCGGCTGAGCCAGCCGCGGGCCGATCAGAGCTGGCGCGCGCTGAAGGTGTCGCAGGTCTTCACGCTGCCTGTCTGCAGCCCGGTGCGGAACCAGCGCTGCCGCTGGGCGCTGGTGCCGTGGGTGAAGCTCTCGGGCACGACGGCGCGGCCGGCCGAACGCTGCAGGGCGTCGTCGCCGATGCGGGCCGCGGCGTTCATCGCCTCCTCGACGTCGCCCTGCTCCAGGACCTGGCGCGCGTTCTGCGCGTGGTGCGCCCACACACCGGCGAAGCAGTCGGCCTGAAGTTCCAGCCGCACGCTCATCGCGTTCTGCTCCGCGGCGCCCGCGCGGCCGCGCAGGTTGTGCACGCGCTCGGTGATGCCCAGCTGGTGCTGCACGTGATGGCCGACCTCGTGGGCGATGACATAGGCCTGGGCGAAGTCGCCCGGCGCGCCCAGGCGGCTCTTGAGCGTTTCGTAGAAATCGAGGTCGATGTAGACCTTCTCGTCGGACGGGCAGTAGAACGGCCCCATGGCCGACTGGCCCTGGCCGCAGGCGGTGCCGATCGCGCCGCGGAACAGCACCAGCTTGGGCTCGCGGTACTGCGCGCCGCCGGCCTTGAACTGCTCCTTCCACACGTCCTCGGTGTCGGCCAGCACGGTGGAGACGAAGCGCGCCATCTGGTCGTTGGCGGGGATCTGCCGCGGCTCGCCCTGCTGCACCACCTGCGGGGCGGGACCGCCCGAGAGCATGCTCAGGATCGTCAGCGGATTGATGCCGAAGATGGCGCCGCCCACCAGCGCGATGACGATGGTGCCGATGCCGATGCTGCGGCCGCCCAGGTGGAAGCCGCCACCTCCGCCACCGCCCGATTCGCGGTAGTCCTCGACGTTGTTCGACTCACGGTTGCCTTCCCAGCGCATCGTTCGACCCCTGCGGTACAGTGACCCGATGCTAAGCCCGGCCCGCCCCGCACCTGTCGGCGATCGCCGCATCCTCGTAACGGGTTTCGACCCGTTCGGCGGCCAACCCATCAATCCCAGCTGGATCGCCGTGCAGGCGCTCGACGGCCTCGAGCTCGACGGCCACCGCGTGGTCGCGGCCCAGCTGCCCACCCAGTTCGACCATTCGCTGCGCGCGCTGGACGAGCTGATCGAGCGTCACCGGCCCGTCCTCGTGGTCTGCACCGGCCAGGCCGGCGGGCGCTCGGCGATCTCGCTGGAGCGCGTGGCGATCAACGTGAACGACGCGCGCATCCCCGACAACCAGGGCCTGCAGCCGGTGGACACGCCCGTCATCGAGGACGCCCCGGTGGGCTACTTCAGCACGCTGCCGATCAAGGCGATGCTCGCCGCGGTGCTGGCCGAAGGCATCCGGGCCGAGGTGTCGCAAACGGCCGGCACCTTCGTCTGCAACCACGTGTTCTACGGCCTGATGCACAAGCTGGCCAACGACCCCGCATGCCGCGGCGTGCGCGGCGGGATGATCCACGTGCCCTGGCTGCCGCAGCAGGGCCATCCCTCGATGACGCCGCAGCAGGTTTCGCTCGGGCTGGAGGTCGCGTTGCGCTGCGCGATCCATACCCATCGGGACGTGCGGATACAGGCCGGCGCGCTGAACTGAGCACCGGCCCCACTTAAAATCGTGGAGTGCCGACCTTGAATGCCGACCTCCACTGCCACTCCGTGGTTTCTGACGGCACCCTGACGCCGGAGGCCCTGGCCGCCCGCGCCAAGGCCAATGGGGTCGAACTGTGGGCCCTGACCGACCACGACGAGATCGGCGGCCAGCACCGCGCCGCCGCGGCGGCCCGCGAGAACGGCCTGCAGTACCTCACCGGCACCGAGATCTCCGTCACCTTCGCGGGCGAGACGGTTCACATCGTCGGCCTGGGCTTCGACGCCGACGATCCCCGCATGCACGAAGGCCTGGTCGCCACCCGCGGCGGCCGCGGCGCCCGCGCCCTCGAGATGGCCGACCAGCTGGCGCAGGTGGGCATCCACGGCGCCTACGAGGGTGCGCTGAAGCACGTCGGCAATCCCGAGCTGATCTCGCGCACGCATTTCGCCCGGTTCCTGGTCGAGGCCGGCGCCTGCCGGGACACCTCCGAGGTGTTCCGCCGCTACCTCACCGAGGGCAAGCCGGGGTTCGTTCCGCACCGCTGGGCCAGCCTGAGGGACGCGGTGCGGTGGATCACCCAGTCCGGCGGCGTCGCCGTGATCGCGCATCCGGCGCGCTACCGCTTCAACGCCACCGAGGAATACGCCCTCTTCACCGAGTTCAAGGCCCACGGCGGCGGCGGCGTGGAGGTCGTCACCGGCAGCCACACGGCCGCCGAGGCCCTGCGCTACGCCGACACGGCCCGCGAGTTCGGCCTGGCCGCCTCGCGCGGCAGCGACTTCCACAGCCCCGACGAGAGCCACACCGACCTGGGGCGCCTGCCGCCGCTGCCGGACGACCTGACCCCCGTGTGGCACCTGCTGGCGGACCGTATCCGGTGACCGCCTCGGCGCCGCCAAGGCCGGCCACCTCCCGCACCGAGCTGGCCGGCATCGCCCTGGTGCTCGGCGCCTGCGCCTGCTTCGCCGCGCTGGACACCACCACCAAGGTCGTGAGCGCCTCGGTGCCGCTGCTGATGGCGCTGTGGTTCCGCTACGCGTTCCAGGCGGTGGCCACCACGGCGATCGTGCTGCCCTGGCGCGGCTGGACCGTGCTGCGCACGCGGCATCCGGCCTTCCAGTGCCTGCGCGGCGTGCTGCTGCTCACCAGCAGCCTGCTGGCCTTCCTGAGCCTGCGCTACCTGCCGGTGGGCGAGTTCACGGCCATCGTGATGATGGCGCCGCTGGCCATCACGCTGATGGCGGCCACGGTGCTCAAGGAGCGCGTGTCCCCGCTGCGCTGGACGCTGGTGTCCGGCGGCTTCGCCGGCACGCTGGTGATCATCCGCCCCGGCGGCGAGAGCTTCAGCTGGGCCACCCTGCTGCCGCTCGGGCTGGTGGCCAGCAACGCCTGGTTCCAGGTGCTCACCAGCAAGATGGCGCGCACCGAGGACCCGGTCACCATGCACCTGTACACCGGCTGGGTGGGCGCGCTGCTCGCCTCGCTGGCCCTGCCTTTCGTGTGGACCTCGCTCGACAACCCCTGGCTGTGGGCGGGCCTGTGCTTCATGGGCCTGGCCGCCACCGTGGGCCACTTCATGCTGATCCTCGCCTTCCGCAACGCGCCGGCCTCCACGCTGACGCCCTACCTCTATTCGCAGATCGGCTTCGCGATGGTCGGCGGCTGGCTGGCCTTCCAGCACCTGCCCGACGGCTGGTCCCTGATCGGCATGGCGCTGATCGCCGCCTGCGGCGCGTTGGGCGCCTGGCTCACGGTGCGGGAATCGCGCGTGCCCACGCTGCGGGAAGCGAAGGCCTGAAGCGATGGCCCAGTACTTCGAACTCCATCCCGAGAACCCGCAGGTGCGGCTGCTGAAGCAGGCCGCGGCGCTGCTGCGCGAAGGCGGCGTGCTGGCCATCCCCACCGACTCCAGCTACGCGCTGGCCTGCCACCTGGACGACAAGGCGGCGGCCGACCGCCTGCGCCAGCTGCGCGGCGTGGACGATCGCCACCACCTCACCATCCTGTGCCGCGACCTGTCGGAGCTGTCCAACTACGCGCGGGTCGACAACCGGCAGTACCGCCTTCTGAAGCAGGCGACGCCGGGTCCCTACACCTTCATCCTCGAGGCCACGCGCGAGGTGCCGCGGCGGGTGAGCCATCCGCAGCGCAAGACGATCGGCCTGCGCGTGCCCGACCACCACGTGCTGCGCCAGCTGCTGGACATGCATGCCGAGCCGCTGCTGGCCACCACGCTGATCCCGCCGAACGAGACCGAGCCGCTGAACGACGCGCAGGAGATCCGCCGCCGCCTGCAATCGCAGCTGGCCGGCGTGGTGGATGCCGGCCCCTGCCCGCAGGAGCCGACCACGGTGGTCGACATGACCGCCATGGGCACGGGCGGCGATCCGGTGATCACGCGCCAGGGGCGCGGCGACGCCGACCGCCTGGGCCTTTGAAGAGCCTCTGAGACAATTCCCGTTGCTCATGGAAAACATCGTCCAGACGGTCCTCATCTACGCGCTGCCGGTGCTGTTCGCCATCACCATCCACGAGGCGGCGCACGGCTACGTGGCGCGCCACTTCGGCGACAACACGGCCTACATGCTGGGGCGCGTGACGCTCAACCCGATCAAGCACATCGACCCGATCGGCACCATCGCGATGCCGCTGCTGCTGTACTTCGCGACCTCGGGCGCCTTCCTCTTCGGCTACGCCAAGCCGGTGCCGGTGAATTTCGGCCACCTGCGCCATCCGCGCGTGCACTCGATCTGGGTGGCGCTGGCGGGCCCGGCCTCCAACTTCATCCAGGCCCTGCTGTGGGCGGTGCTCTACACCGTGCTGGTGGCGTTCGACATCCAGGAGCGCTTCTTCCTCGAGATGGCCAAGGCCGGCGTTCTGGTCAACCTGGTGATGTGGGCCTTCAACCTGTTCCCGCTGCCGCCGCTGGACGGCGGCCGCATCCTCACCAGCCTGCTGCCGCCGCGCCTGGCCTACTCGTTCAGCCGCATCGAGCCGTACGGCTTCTTCATCGTGCTGGCCCTGGTGGTCGCGGGCATCGTGGGCTCGGTCTGGCTGCGCCCGCTGATCTCGTTCGGCTACTCGGTGCTCGGCGTGCTGCTGGTGCCGCTGAACGCGCTGCTCTCCTGATCCCGCCTTGTTCATGAACGCTCCCGTCGTCCGCTACCTCACCGGCATCACCACCACCGGCACGCCGCACCTCGGCAA
>Ga0247819_10000731_pt1 | contig 18510 bp, 19 predicted proteins | sample 13C_Xylose_Day6_FD_193428 | JGI IMG/M metagenome (GOLD analysis project Ga0247819, IMG submission 193428) | Soil microbial communities from agricultural site in Penn Yan, New York, United States - 13C_Xylose_Day6 | ecosystem: Environmental > Terrestrial > Soil > Agricultural land | place: USA...
CCCCCGATGAACGGCAGCAAGCACGACCGTCCCTGAAGAAACTGCCCGGCGGTTCAGATTCCCAGCACGTTCGCGCCGATGCATGGATCGATACCTCGTTCGAGGCGCTTCTCATGCCGCAGCAAGGTGATCTCCATCGACCCCGTGCCGACTTCGAGGTCGAGCAGATGGCCGCCGAAAGCGTTGAAGTTGCGGTCTCCCGCAATTCCGTGGGCGTGGATGGACGGCTTTCCCTCCTTCCAGGCAACCGATCCGACGATGCTGCCCATCTCCACGTTCCGGAAGGTCTTCGCATCGAAGGCTTTCTTCGTGGCGTCCCAAAAGCCGAACGTGGCGTGCCCGAAACCGATCGCGTTCAGCGTCGCAGCCGGGATCTGTTCCGCGATCGCGAACTTCGTCAGTTGTTCAAAGACGTTGTCACCCATGCGCAGCACCATCAGATAGCCCGTAGGGGTTCTGATGTAGCGGCGCTGCACGTCACCGCTGCTCGACGCGATCACGCCGGCCTCGCATTGCGCGAGCGATGCGTCCCCGCCTCCCTGCGCGAACGCGCGATTCATGCCCAGTCCTCCGACCGCCGCGCCAGCCGAAAGCGCCGCGACGCTTCTGAAAAAGTGTCGGCGCATGTAGCTGTCTTCCATTCGCTCCTCCGTGTTCTCGTTGTACCGGTAACCGGCTGCCCCGGAGTGTAGGCAACGCGCCATCGAGCGACTACTGACAGCTTCGACTAGCCCTATAACCGCGACTCATGATGCATCGCGGGTCGCGGCATCCGCGGCATCGCGCATCGAGCGCGCCGGATCGAGCAGCGCGTCGTGCAGCATCCGTGCCCCCGGCGAAAGCGGCGCGCCGCGCCGCGTGACGAGTTCATAAGGCTCGCTTCTGGATGCGAGCGCGAGCGGCAGCATGCAGGTGATGCCGTGACGCGTGCAGAACTTCGCGACGTCGATGGAAACCAGCGCCACGAACGAAGGGTTCTTCTGCAGCAGGGAGAGCGTCGCGAACGCGGAAGTGGTTTCGAGCAGATAGACGGGAAAGCGGATACCGGCCTCGTGGAATTCGCGTTCGAGCAAGAGCCGCATCGGCATGTTCGCGCGGTACACGACCCAGCGATAGTCCGCGAGTTCGCTCAGCATCACGCGCTCGGCGTGCGCGAGCGGATGCGCGACATTGGCGACCACGGCGAGCGTTTCCTCCTGCACGTTCACGCTGTCGTAGAGATACGGCGACTGGCTCACGCTCGTGCGGCAGATGGCGAGGTCGAGCCGGCCCGCGTCGATCTGGCTGAGCAGCGTCGCGCTGGTGTCCTCGACGATCTCGACCGACATCTCCGGATGCCTCGCGATCACCGCCGAGATGGCTTCGGTCAGAAGCGGCACCGCGCCCATGATCACGCCGACCGAAACCCGCCCGCCATAGCCGCGCATGATGCCGACGATCTCCTCGCGCAGGTGCGCGAGATCGGTATGGATCAGACGCGCGTAGCGGATCACGCAATGTCCGACCGCGTTCGGTTCGAGTCCGCGGTTGGTGCGCACGAAGAGCGGCGTGCCGAACGTGGTCTCGATTTCCTGCAGCGCCTTGCTTGCACCGGGCTGAGTGAGGGCCACCTGGCGCGCGGCCGAAAGCAGCGATCCGTGGTCGCCGAGCGCGATCAGAAGACGCAGTTGCTTGATGTGCAGCCGGGAGATGATCGAATTGAGCGAAGGGGTCATCAGAACTGAGCAAAAGTTATAGCTATATCAGTTGTTGTCAATATCGGGATAAAAGCGCCGCGCCTATACTGCCTCACCAGATCGCCGGTTGGCAAAGGCTCAGTGGCATGCATAGCGGCATGGTTTACCCGCCCTGAAGTACGCCTCGCCAATATCCGGATAACTCCTTATATAACTTTTGCTCAATATCATGTCGCTCATCAACTACATCACGCAGATCCAGTTCGACTTCGGCGCGGTCCGTCTACTGAAGAGCGAATGCGAGCGCATCGGCATCCGGCGGCCGCTTGTCGTGACCGACCGGGGCATCAGGGCGGCGGGCATCGTCGACACGGTGCTCGGCGCGCTGGGGCACGGCGCATCCGTGCCGATCTACGACGGCACGCCGCCCAATCCGAACGAAAGCGCAGTGCGCGAAGCGGTGGCGCTCTACAGGCAGTCGGAGTGCGACGGGATCATCGCGGTGGGCGGCGGTTCGTCGATCGATCTCGCGAAGGGTGTGGCCGTGTGCGCGACCCATGACGGGCCGTTGCACAGCTTCGCGGTGATCGAGGGCGGCGCCGCGCGCATCACATCGGCCACGGCGCCGGTCATCGCCATTCCGACCACGGCGGGTACCGGCAGCGAAGTAGGGCGGGGCGCGATCCTGATTCTCGACGACGGCCGCAAGGTCGGCGTGATCTCGCCATACGTGGTGCCGAAGTCGGCGATCTGCGATCCCGAGCTCACGCTCAAGCTGCCGCCTACACTCACGGCCGCCACCGGCATGGACGCAATCGCGCACTGCATCGAGACGTTCCTTGCGCCGGCGTTCAATCCCCCCGCCGACGGCATCGCGCTCGACGGCCTGTGGCGTGCATGGCGGCATATCGAGCGCGCGACGCGCGAAAGCGGCGACCGCACCGCGCGGCTGAACATGATGAGCGCGTCGATGCAGGGCGCCCTCGCGTTCCAGAAGGGCCTCGGCTGCGTGCACAGCCTCAGTCATTCGCTCGGCGGGATCAATCCGCGCCTGCATCACGGCACGCTGAACGCCATTTTTCTGCCCGCCGTGATCGACTTCAACCGCGACGCGCCCAGCGTGCAGAGCGAAGGCAAGCTCGCGCGGCTCGCGCAGGCGATGGGACTCGGGTCCGGGGACGAGATCGGCGCCTCGATCCGCGAGATGACGGCGCGCCTCGGCCTGCCCGCCGGTCTTTCCGAACTCGGCGTGACGCCTGATCTGTACGGGCGGATCGTCGGCGGGGCGCTGAAGGATCACAGCCACAAGACGAACCCGCGCGAAGCCACCGCAGCCGACTACGAAGCGATGCTCGAGCGTTCGATGTAACGGCCCGCATCCGGACCACATCCTCGGGTACGCGGCGGCAGCGCACGCCGCACCCCGCACCCCGCACCCCAACATTCCACGCAAGGACAGGCATGCAAACGCAAATCACCGTAGAGCGGGACGACACCGTCGCCACGGTCACACTGAACAATCCCGAGAAGATGAACGTGCTCACGCTCGCCATGTGGCGCGACCTGGGCACGGCCATGAGCGCGCTGTCCGCCGACGACACCCTGCGCTGCATCGTATTGCGCGGGGCGGGGCACAAGGCATTCGCGGCGGGCGCGGACATTCGCGAGTTCGCCACCGCGCGCTCGAACAAGGACGAGGCCCGCGGGTACGCGCAGGTCACGAGCCACACGATGGAAGCCATTGCGCAGTGCCGCCATCCGGTCGTCGCGATGATTCACGGCGCATGCGTGGGCGGCGGGCTGGAAATCGCCTCGCTTTGCGACATCCGCATCTGCGGCGAATCGAGCCGCTTCGGCGCGCCCATCGGGCAGCTCGGGCTCACCATGTCCTACGACGAACTCGGCGCGGTGATCGCGCTCGCGGGCCGCGCTGTTGCGCTCGAGATGCTGCTGGAAGGCCGCATCTACAGCGCGCAGGAAGCGTACGCGAAGGGACTCGTGTCGCGCGTGGTGGCCGACGACGCAGTCGAAACCGAGACGCTCGCCACCGCACGGCGCGTGAGTCGCGGCGCGCCGTTCGTCGCGCGCTGGCACAAGGCGGCGGCTCGCCGGCTGGCCGATCCGGCGCCGCCTGGAGCCGCCGAAATCGAAACGAGCTTCGACTGCTTCGATACCGAGGACTTCCGCATCGGCGTGGCCGCATTCGAAGCGAAGACAAAGCCTGTTTTCAAGGGGAGGTGAGATGGGTCCGCTACAGGGAATGAAGGTAATCGAACTGGCCCACATCATGTCGGGGCCGGTATGCGGGATGATGCTGGCCGACATGGGTGCCGACGTCATCAAGGTGGAGAAGGTGCCCGACGGCGACGACTCGCGCCGCTTCTCGCCGATCCTGCCGAGCGGCGAATCGGCGTCGTTCATGATCGTCAACCGCAACAAGCGCGGCATCGGCCTGAACCTGAAGAGCGCGCGCGGCCGCGAAGTGCTTGCGCGCCTCCTGAGCGACGCCGACGTGGTCACGGAAAACTATCGCGCGGGCACGATGGAAAAGTTCGGGCTCGGCTACGAGACGCTCAGGGAACTCAATCCGGGGCTCATCTACTGCGCGATCTCGGGTTACGGGCGCACCGGACCGTACGGCGAGAAGGGCGGCTTCGACCTGATCGCGCAAGGCATGAGCGGCATGATGAGCATGACGGGTGAAGAGGGGCGCGAGCCGATCAAGGCGGGTTCGCCCGTGGCCGACATCAACTCCGGCATCCTCGCCGCGCTCGGCATCGCGGCGGCGTATGTGGAAAAGCTGCGCACCGGGCGCGGCCAGATGGTCGATACGTCGCTCTTCGAAGCGGGCCTCCAGCAGATGTACTGGCCGGCAGCGAGCTATCTCGCGGACGGCACGATCCTGCCGAAAATGGGCTCGGCCAATTCGACCAGCGCGCCGTATCAGGTGTTTCGCACGCTCGATGGCTGGATCAACATCGGCGCGGCGAACCAGAGCAACTACGAGCGCCTGCTCGAAGTGCTGGATGCACCGCAGCTCGCCGCCGATCCGCGATTCGCGACCAATGCGTCGCGTCTTGCGCATCGCCAGGAACTGGTCGAAATCCTGACGGCGCGGCTCGTGCAGCGCACCACCGACGCGTGGATGGTCGAGTTCGATCGTATCGGACTGCCGGCCGGGCCGGTGCTGGATATCGCGGCGGCGCTCGCGCATCCGCAGACCATCGCGCGCGACATGGTGGTGGAAACCGATCACCCGAGCGCCGGCAAGGTCCGCGGGCTCGGCCTGCCGATCCACTTTTCCGGCGCGAAGCGCGGCGCGAGCCGGCCGGCGCCGCTGCTCGGACAGCACACGCGCGAGGTGCTCGCGGAATTCGGCTACTCAGACGGCGAAGTGGCGACGCTGATCGACGAACGGGCGGTACTCGCGCAGGCCTGACCGAAGCAACTGCCGGAATCACGCGTGCCACGAGACACGATCCATCGTGCGGCACGACAGAACAATCACGGAGACAGACATGACCCAATCCCTATCGCGCCGGACGTTCATCGCGTCGGCCGGAGCGGCGGCCGCCGCCACCGTCACGGGCGCGCTTCTGCCCGCGCGCGTCTTCGCGCAAGGCGCCCCGATCACGCTCAAGTATGCGAGCAGCCTGCCCGACCGGCACCCGCTCAACGCGCGCATGAAGGACGCAGCCGCTGCCATCAGGAAGGAAACCAACGGGCGTGTCGACCTGCAGATCTATGCCAACGCGCAGATGGGCGGCGATACCGACATGCTCTCGCAAGTGCGCGCGGGCGGCGTCGATTTCATTCCGCTGCCGGGCGCGATCCTGTCGACACTGGTTCCGGTTGCGTCGATCGAGAGTGTGCCGTTCGCGTTCAAGAACTACGACGACGTATGGGCGGCGATGGACGGCGGCCTCGGCCAGCATGTGCGCGCCGAGGCGGCGAAAGCCGGGCTCATCGCGATGGACAAGATCTGGAACAACGGCTTCAGGCAGGTCACGAGTTCGACGCGTCCCATCAGGACCCCCGCCGACCTGAAGGGCTTCAAGATCCGCGTGCTCGTGAGCCCGCTGTGGACCTCGATGTTCAAGACGCTCGGCGCGGCGCCCACAGGCATCAGCATCAACGAAACCTATTCCGCGCTTCAGACGAAAGTGGTCGAAGGGCAGGAAAATCCGCTCGTCGTCGTCGAGGCTGCGCGCTTCTTCGAGGTGCAGAAATACTGTTCGATGACGGATCACATCTGGTCGGGATTCTGGCTGCTCGCGAGCGGCAAGACCTGGCCGAAGCTGCCGAAGGACGTGCAGGAGGTCGTCGCGCGCCACGTCAACGCGGCGGCCCTCGTGCAGCGCAAGGAAGTGATGGATCTCAACGCGAGCCTCGAACCGGCGCTCACGGCGAAGGGCGTCGCGTTCAACAAGGTGGACCAGCAGGCGTTTCGCTCCGAGTTGCAGAAAAAGGGCTTCTACGCGGAGTGGAAGAAGAAATACGGCGACGCCTCGTGGGCGCTGCTCGAAAAATACGCCGGCCAGCTTTCTTGAGAGGGGGCGACCATGAGCGTCGAGATCCAAATGGAAAAAATTCCGCAGGCCGCTGCGTTCAAGGCCGGCAATCCCGTCGCGCGGATCGGCTGGCGGCTGGAGACGGGCATCCGCTGGCTCACCGAAGTGGCCGCAGCGGGCCTGGTCGTCGCAGAAGTCCTGCTGCTCTTCGCCAACGTGTTCTATCGTTACGCGCTGCACGACCCGCTCGTCTGGGGCGACGAACTGGCGTCGCTGCTCTTCATCTGGCTCGCGATGCTCGGTTCGGTGATCGCGCTGCGCCGCGGCGAGCACATGCGGCTCACCACCTTCATCGCGCGTCTGGCGCCGCCGCGGCGCGGGTTCGCCGACACGTTCGGCGCGGTCGTGGTCATCGCGTTCATTCTGGTGCTGCTTCAGCCCGCCTGGGAATACACCACCGAGGAGTGGGCCATCACGAGCGCCGCGCTGGAGATATCGAACGCGTTTCGCGTGGCGGCGATCTCGGTCGGCCTGTCGCTGATGCTCGCGATTTCCGTCGCGCGGCTGATGGAGCGCGCGAGCGCGCGGCATTTCTGCGTGTCGGTGCTCGTTGTCGCCGGCGTGGCCGCGCTGCTCTACGTCGCGAAGGCGGCGATGACGGCTTTCGGCAACTGGAACCTCGTGCTCTTCTTCGTGGTGGGCGTGGTGTTCATGATCGTGATAGGCGTGCCGATCATGGTCGCCTTCGGACTCTCGACGGTGGCCTACCTCACGACCGTCACCTCCACACCGATGCTGGTCGTGGTCGGACGGATGGACGAAGGCATGTCCGGCCTGATCCTGCTCGCCATTCCGCTCTTCGTCTTTCTCGGCGCGCTGATCGAGGCAATGGGCATGGCGAACGCCATGATCCGCTTCCTGGCCTCGCTGATCGGGCATCTGCGGGGCGGGCTGTCGTACGTGCTGATCGGTGCGATCTATCTGGTGTCGGGCATCTCCGGATCGAAAGCCGCCGACATGGCCGCGGTCGCACCCGCGCTCTTCCCCGAAATGAAGAAGCGCGGCGAGGACGAGAACGAACTCGTCGCGATGCTGAGCGCATCGGGCGCCATGTCGGAAACCATCCCGCCGAGCCTCGTGCTCATCACGATCGGCTCGGTCACGGGCGTCTCGATCTCGGCGCTCTTCACCGGCGGCTTCATGCCGGCCGTCGTCGGCGCGATGGCGATGGCGGCCGTCGTCTGGTTCAAGAACCGCAGGAAGGATACGCACGGCGTGGCGCGCGCGGCGCCGCGCGACGTGGGCCGGGCCTTCCTGATCGCGCTGCCCGCGCTCGCCTTGCCCTTCGTCATCCGCGCCGCGGTGGTGGAAGGCATCGCGACGGCGACCGAGGTGGCGTCGGTGGGCGTGGCGTATACGTTCGTCGCGGGACTGGTCTTCTATCGCTGCTTCGACTGGAAACGGCTCTATCCGATGCTCGTCAGCACGGCGTCGCTGTCGGGCGCGATCCTGATCATCATTGGCTGCGCCACGGCCATGGCATGGGCGCTCACGCAGTCCGGCTTCTCGCGGCAACTGGCGGAACTGATGTCGGCGGCGCCGGGCGGCCCTGCGGGCTTCCTCGTGATCTCCGCCGTTGCGTTCGTGCTGCTCGGCAGCTTCCTCGAAGGCATTCCGGCCATCGTGCTGTTCGGGCCGCTGCTCTTTCCCGTTGCGCGGACGATGGGCATCAACGAAGTGCACTACGCGATGGTCGCGGTGTTCGCGATGGGCCTCGGACTCTTCGCACCGCCCTTCGGCGTGGGCTTCTACGCCGCCTGCGCGATCGCGAAAGTCGACCCCGACGGCGCGATGAAGCGGGTCTGGCCGTATCTCGGCGCGCTGTTCGTCGCGCTGCTGATTCTCGTCGCGGTGCCGTGGGTGTCGGTGGGCTTCCTGCCTGCCGCATGAAGCGGCTTACGCGCGTGCAACTCATTTTCAGGGAAACGACAGGATGACTGGCAATACATTGAAAGTCGGCATGACGTTCACGCGCACGGTCGAGGTGGACCGCGCGCGCACGATCTCCTTTCTCGGCGAGGAACTGCGTGTCTACGCGACGCCGCAGCTCGTGAACGACATCGAGGAGGCGTGCCTCGATCTGCTGCTCGATCATGTCGGCGATGGCGAAAACTCGGTGGGTGCGGCCATCGACATCCGGCACACCGGCGCGACCTTGCAGGGCATGGCGGTGCAGATCGAGGTACGGGTGGCGCGTGTCGAGGGACGCACGGTCACCTTCGAGGTCGCGGCGTGCGATGCGTTCGAGCAGATCTGCGACGGCACGCACGCGCGCGTCGTGGTGAATGTCGAGAAGCTCCGGCAACGGGTCGCGGCGAAGGCGCGAAACGCAGCCGGGAAGGCGCTCGCCTGAGGCGCGGAGCGCAGACGACATGCTGACACTTCACGAGCGCAACGGCCTCGACAATCACGCCCCCGGCGATGCGCTTCCGCTGATCGACGCGCATCATCATCTCTGGAACCTGAGCGAAGGGCGCTATCCGTGGCTTCAGGAGGCGTACCACGAAGACTTCTTCCTCGGCGACTATCACGCGATCCGGCGCGATTTCGGTCCCGGCGACTTTCTGCGCGTGACGTCGAATCAGCGGGTGATCGGCACCGTTCACGTGGAGGCCGAGCGATCGCGCAACGAGCAGATCGCGGAGACGCAATGGCTGCACCGCGTTCACGAGCGGTTCGGCTTTCCCAACGCCGTCGTGGCGCATGCATGGTTCGACCGCGACGATACCGCGCACGTCCTTGCCCGGCATGCGAGCTTTCCGCTCGTGCGCGGCATCCGTTCGAAGCCGGTCACGTCCGCCGGGCCCGGCGAGTCGGTCAGCGGACAGCGCGGAACGATGCAGGACCCGGCGTGGCTCGACGGCTTCGCGCTGCTCGAGCGCTTCGATCTCTCATGGGATCTGCGGGTGCCGCCATGGCATCTTCCGGAGGCGGCTGAGGTCGCGGCCGCCTTTCCGCGCATCCGCATCGCGCTCAATCATGCGGGCTTTGCCTGGGATCGCAGCGATGCCGGTCTGCGGCGCTGGCGCGGCTGGATGGAGAAGCTCGCCGCGCAGCCGAACGTCCACGTCAAGCTGTCCGAATTCGGCCTGAAGGACGAACCGTGGCGCTATGAAAGCAACCGGGTGATCGTCGAGGATGTGGTCGCCATGTTCGGCGTCGGGCGCAGCATGTTCGCGAGCAATTATCCCGTGGCGAGTCTTCGCGCAAGCTACGACACCCTCGCCGACGGCCTCGCCCGCATGCTCGCGCCGCTCGGGCGCGAAGCGCAGGAGCGCGTGTTCTACAGGAACGCGCTCGATTTCTATCGCATTCGAATGTAAGGACGGCCATCATGACTACCCGCGAACACGCAGCTGCGGAGATGACCGGTATCGACTGGCGCGCGCGCTTCATGCAGACCGGTTGCGACGACGACCTCCCGATCGCCGACGCTCACCAGCACTTCTTCGACATCGGCAGGAACTACTATCCGTGGCTGTGCGATCGTCCGCTGAAGCCGTTTCGATATGGCGATTACGAACGCATCTGCCGCAACTTTCTGCCCGCCGACTATTTCGAGCAGTGCGGGCCCCACAAGGTTCTGAAAACGGTACTGATAGAAGGGGAGTGGGACCCGCGCGATCCGCTGGGCGAACTGCGCTGGGTCGATGAAGTTGCGAGTCAGACGGGATTCCCTCACGCGATGTCGGCGCAGGCCTGGCTCGATCGTGACGATATCGCAAGCGTGCTGGCCGTCTACGGCGCCCATCCGCTCGTGAAGGGCATCCGCCACAAGCCTGCCGCCGTGCCGCGCGACGCGTATCGCGATGACTTTCGTGCACCGGGTTCGATGCGCGACACGAAATGGCGCGACGGCTACGCGCTCCTCGCGCGCCACGACCTCATGTTCGAGCTTCAGGTCTTCTGGTGGCACCTTGCGGAAGCAGCCGAACTGGCCCGCGACTTTCCGTCGACGCGCATCGTGGTGAACCACACCGCGCTGCCCTCGGATCGCAGCGTGGAAGGGCTCGCAGCGTGGCGCGCCGCGCTCGAACGGTTCGCCCGGGAGCCGAACGTGCATCTGAAGATATCCGGAATCTGCGTGCCGGGCGAGCGCTGGAACGTGGCACGCAATGGGCCCGTCGTGCTGGATGCGATCCGCATCTTCGGCGTGGAGCGTTGCTCGTTTGCGAGCAACTACCCGGTGGATGGCATCGTGGACCGGCTCGCCGATATCTTCGACGGCTTCAAGGCGATCACCCGCAGCTTCGACCCGCGTGACCGGTTGCGGCTCTTTTACGACAACACGGCGCGCATCTACGGTCTGTAGGACGCCTGCGTCCATGCACCTGCGCGAGGCGTCGCACCTCGCTGCGTTGTGCAGATGACCGGATCATTGCCGTCACCAGGGCGCGTTGACCGCTCGATTGGCGACACATGACGACCGACAGCAATACATCATTGCGTCAAACAAGGTGTCGCGCTGCATCGTTCGACTCTTAGACTGTTCGTCGGTCGCATGGCCCGCATTGGGCGCCTTCGCCCAACGACGGGCCAGCGGCCTCCCTCACAGTCGGAGAACCAATATGAAGAAGAAACTCTTGACCGCCTCGATGTTCGGCGCGGTCGCCGTGACCGCGCACGCGCAGAGCAGCGTGACGCTGTACGGTACGCTCGATGCCGGCCTCGTCTACACGAACAATCAACTTGGCCATAACAACTTTCAGCAGGCTAGCGGCACAGTATCCGATACGTATTTCGGCCTCAAGGGTAACGAAGACCTTGGCGGCGGCCTGCATGCGATATTCACGTTGGAAAGCGGTTTTAATCTGAATAACGGCCAGTTCACCGAAAGCAATTCGATTTTCAATCGCCAGGCTTTTGTCGGACTGAAAAGCGACCAATATGGTCAATTGACCGTGGGCCGCCAGTATGACTCGATGGTCGACTATCTCAGCCCGATCGCCGCTGCCGGTTATGGCTATGGCAACAATCTCGCCGCGCACCCGTTCGACAACGACAATCTCGACAACACCTTCTCGGTGAAGAACGCCGTGAAGTACACGAGCGCGAACTACGCCGGGTTCCAGCTAGGTGGCCTCTACGGCTTCAGCAATGCCGCCGGCCAGTTCTCGAATAACCGCGCGTGGAGCGTGGGCGCTTCGTATGCGAACGGCCCGCTGAATGTGGCGGCCGCCTACCTTCAGTTGAACAACTCGGGCAGCAACAACCTCAATGGCGCAGTGGCGTTTGGCGACGGCGACGCGAACATCGCCTCGACGCTGCAGCGCACGTACGGCGTAGGCGCGAACTACACGTATGGCCCGGCGACGGTCGGCCTGCTCTACACGCATACGCAGCTCGACGGCCTGCAGGGCATCAACGTGGGCGGCACGGTGCTCGCGGGTCTGGGCGGCACCAACCTGCACATGGACAACTACGAAATCAACGGCCGCTATGCGCTGACGCCGGCGCTGAGCCTCGCCGCCGCGTACACGTTCACCGACGGCAAGGTGTCGGGCACCAACGGCACCGGTGATCCGAAGTGGCACACCGCGACACTGCAGGCCGACTACGCGCTGAGCCAGCGTACGGACGTGTACGTCGAGGGCGCGTATCAGCACGCTTCAGGCGAACTCGGCTCGCTCGGTGCGAATGTCGCGGCGATCAACTCGCTGTCGCCGTCCTCGACGGGCAATCAGGTGGCAGCGGCCATCGGCGTGCGTCACCGCTTCTGAGCGTAGGGCCTCTGCGAAGGATCATGCGGTTAGTCGAATCGTGTGATCCTTCAACGACGACATCGGATCGACGGCGCCTTTACCCGCTAAAAAATGACATACATAATCTATTGAATAAAGTTTGTCCGTCATCTATCATCAAATTTTTCCCGCCTGTCGGCTGGCACGCTGACAGCAATGTCTGTTGTCGTCGCTCGTTTCTGAAAGGAGAACACCATGCCGCTCGTACGTATCGATCTTGCCGCAGGCCAAACCGCCGAATACCGCAGCGCGGTTGCCGATGAAGTCTATAAGGCGATGACATCGGCGATGAACGTGCCGGCCAACGATCGCTTCATCGTCGTGACCGAGCATCAGGCGGGCGACTTCATCGCGGATCCGGGCTACCTCGGGATCGAGCGCTCGCCGCAGTGCGTATTCGTTCAGCTCACGCTGAATGCGGGACGTGATGTCGATACGAAGCGCGCGTTCTACAAGGCGCTCGCCGACGGACTGCACGCCCGTGTCGGATTGCGACGCGAGGACGTGTTCATCAGTCTCGTGGAAGTGGTGAAGGAGAACTGGTCGTTCGGCAACGGCGAAGCCCAGTACGCGAAATAAGCCGCGTACGGAATCTCGCGCCAGACGCCTCACCCAGATCACCTGCTGGAGCACCACCATGCCGCGCGTATCCCGCGAACAAACCGACAAGAACCGCGTGCTCATCGAGGCCGCGTCCGTGCGGCTCTTCAAGGAGCACGGATTCAACGGCGTTTCCGTGGCTGACATCATGGCGTCCGCGGGGCTTACGCATGGCGGCTTCTACGGCCATTTCGAATCGAAGGACGAACTCGTCGCGATTGCGTGCGCGAAGGCGTTCGAAGAATCGATTGGACGGTGGAAGTCGTTCGTCAAGGAGGGCGCGACCGAGCAGGCGCTTCTCGATGCGCTGGCGAAGCACTATCTGAGCGCGCAGATGCGCGACGAGCCCGGTTTTGGCTGTCCTGCCAACTCGCTTGCGGCGGACGTGGGCAGAGAGGACGCGGTGAAGCCCGTGCGGAGCGTCTACACCCGTGGCATCAAGGGGCTCGCGGACGTGCTCATGTCGTTTTCGCGGGCGCGTCAGACCAAAAAGATCAGGCAGCGCGCGCTCGCGCATCTGTCGATGCTGATAGGCGCGGTCACGCTCGCCCGGGCCGTGCGCGACGATCCGCTCTCCGACGAGATACTCGCATCGGCGCGCGCCTATCTGCATTCCCATCCCGAATAGCGGTCGAAGCGGTTCGCTTCATTCGAAGGCGTGCTGCGAATGCCTGCGTGCAACTAACGGTCGATTTCGCGCTGCCACTTAAAACCGCGGTTGCCTTTGTCGGTAGCACACGGACGGGGACGCGGCAAAAAAGCAAGCTTGCACGAAGCGATGATCCGGACGGCATCGGAGACGGACACGAACCCGGCGGGAACAGGAAACCCCGACGGGCCCGGCTCCGCTTCCGAGCCAGAGGACCTGGATACTTGCCTCCGCTACGTTCGGTTCGCCCCGGCCGACGACGACAGCGGTCCCAGCTTTTCATTCAACCAGAACGCATACGCGACCTCGACATTCTCCTGAAGCGCGATGAGATTCGTGGCCTGGTCGACACACAGCTGTCCGATCTGGGCCACCAGATTGAACTCCTGCTCGACGACCTTGGTCAGCGTATTCGCCGCCTTGATCTCGGCGCGTTCGCGGTTCCAGGCCGCCCATCCCTGCAATCCGGCCTGCTGCTGCTGAACCAGGCGCTCCAGTATGGCCTGCTGCATCTGGAGAAGCTCGCCCCAGTACTGCAGGTTCATGCCGAGGGCGAACAGCTTGGCGGTGTCGATGCCGTTGCCGGTCGCACGCGCCGCCCAGCCTCCGAGGAGCACCGGCATCTTGAGCGTGCGCTGCGCCGTGCCGGCCTCTGCGGCAGGTACGGTCCGTTGCACGGCGGAACTCGCGGGCATCAGTGCCGCGGGCATGGTGGTCATTTCATTCATGGCAGTGTCGTCTCGTTCGAGTTGGTTTATCCGCCAAGCCGGCTCAGCATGCCGTGCAGCGCCCTGATCTGAATCGCATCGCGTGAGTAGTAGTCCGGCTGCTCCGGGTCAGGGCTCGTATAGCCCCACCAGTCCCAGCAGCCGTCCGGGTTTTGCAGCCCGCCACCGTCGGAGCCCGTCGCCTGCGGGTAGAGGACGATGATGTTGTTGCTGTCCGCGATCTCGTTGTAGCCGGTCGTCGTGATGTACCGGTTGCCGTAGGGCGCCTGATTCGTGACGTCCGCGCGCCCGAAGACGTAGTTCACGTAACCGTACCCCTGCTTGCAGCCGTGCAGGACGATGTGCACGCGCGCAGGCGCGCCCTTTTCGACTGCGTGCGGCACGTATGCGTATCCGAAATCGCTCATGCTCGCCCGCGCCTCGTTGCCGAAGAACTCGGTCTGGTCGAAGCGAAGCAGCCGGCCGCTCAGCCGCTCCGAGGGCGGCTGCAGGTCGTCGTAGATGTGATTCAGTATCCGGTGCGACTGCATGAACGTGCTTCTGTTGATATAGGGCGGCTGGTTGGTGTCCAGCAGGGAGTCTTCGGGGTTGTCGGTCACGATGGAATGCCCGGCGGGGACGGTGTCGTCGAAGGCGATGTCCGCGGGCGCTACGCCGAGCAGCTCGTAGAACCGGCGCGTGCACCTCACGACGTCCGAATACACGACCGTGTCGCGCGTGCCGGTGAAGAGGTAGATCTTGTCGCCGGCGAGGTTCGAGATCGCGTCGATCTCGCCTGCCTCCGCGGTGTCATGCGCGAGTTGTGCGAGACGCATGGCGTTTGGCGCCGTCTGCGACGTGAGCGGGCTCATGCAGATGTATTCGGCGCTTTGAACGTAGGCGTCTTCGGCCAGCGGGGCTGCGCCGCGAAACGATTCGGCGCAGCGAAACGGTCCGCCCGCAATGACGCCGACGCCTGCAAATCTGGATGAATGCGCGAGATGCAACTGCACCGTCATGAACGCGCCGGACGATAGTCCGGATATCGAACTCTCGCCTTTCTTGATGTCGTAGGCCCCAAGCTGCTCGATTTTCGAAGCGTAGTCATTTCCCATCGTAGTTTCCCCGTGCGATGGTCGAAGTCGCATCATGGTGCATGGTGCGATCCGCCAGATTTATGACGCTTGCAAGTATTTTTTGTGGATCGCCTGGTCCGCGATTCCTCGAAACGGCACTATTGGTATAGGCGACGTTGCGCAGTGCAGCAAGGACTTTTTTGTGCGCCACGCAATTGACTGTTCACGACGAATATGAGAACGCAGGCGGCAAAAACCACGGAGAGAATCGATGCTCGAAGCGAAGACGATCAGTGTTTCCATCAACCGCGACTGGCGCGACGTCTACGACGCGATATGGCGTCCGGAGGTGTTCCCGCGCTGGGCGTCCGGCCTCGCGACGTCGGCGCTCGAAGATTGCGGCGATCACTGGAAGGGTCACGGACCGGACGCAACGGTAAGCATCCGCTTCACCGGCCATAACGCATTCGGCGTGATGGACCACACCGTTCAACTCGACAGCGGCGAGGAAATCCATGTGCCGCTGCGCGTGTTTCAGAATGGTGCGGGAGCCGAGGTGGCGCTCACGCTGTTCCGGCAGCCGGGCATGTCGGCGGAAAAATTCGAAGCCGACATCGCCTGGGTCCGGCGCGATCTCGCTGCGCTGTGCACGCTCTTTTCATCCTGATTGCATGCAGCCCCGTCCGGACGATACGCCTCGCCGCGGCTCAGTTGCGGAACGTCCTCGCGGTTTGCTCGGCGGCATGGCGCAGATCGGGCTCGAAGGCGAGCAGATCGTCGAGCGTGGCGCGTCCGACAGGCGCCTGCACCGCGATCGCGGCGCACGCGCGGTTGCGTTCGAGCATCACCGGCACCGCAATGGCAATCAGCCCTTGCAGATGCTCCTGATCGTTGGTTGCCAGGAGGCGCCGGCGCGTGGCCGCCAGTTCCCTTCGCAATGCGTCCCGGTCGGTGATCGTGCGTTCCGAATAGGCGCGCAGCGGCAGCGTGTCGATCAGGCGCTCGCGGCGCTCCCTGGGCAGGAAGCTCAGCAGCAGCTTGCCGCTCGCCGAGCAATGCAGCGGCACGTGCGAGCCCGGCTGAAGGCGCATGCGCAGCGGCCACTGGGTTTCGACGCGATCGACGTACACGATATCGTTGCCGGAGAGCATCGCGAGATTGCACGTCTCGCCCACCTTCTCGACGAGCCGTTCCAGTTGCGCATGACGGGCCGCTGCGGGCCCCGCGCGCATCATCACGTTGACCGCCAGCGTGCGCACGCGCGGCGAGCATTCGTAGAGGCGGTCGCCCGCGCCGCGCACGACGAGCCATGCGTCCATCAGTTGCGCGAGAATGCGATGCACGGTCTGCTTGGGCAGGCCCAGCGCGTTCACGATATCGTTCAGCGAAAGCGGACGGTCCGCCTCCCCCAGGACTTCGAGCACTCGAAAAGCGCGCACCGCCGCCGCATTCGATTGGTTGGAAACCGACATTCCGCCTCCTGAATATCGTTGTGCTCTTTGGCGCAATTCAGAGCGTCGATGTCCACGGTTTTTCGGGGACCGCTGAAAGTCCCCGAAAATCCGCGGTCTCCCGCGCAAGCGAGCCGGCCATCACGGATCGCTGGAAACACGGGACTTCACATGCCGCGCGACGGTCCGGATTGTTCTCACCGCCATCGCTCCTGTCGCAGCGACCTGCATGAATTTCCGAACCGGGCCGCCTGCACGACTCGTCGACACCACCGCGAACGAGTCAGCGACCGGCGCGGCCCTGCTCCTCATACTCCTCGCGTTGCGCGGAAGCGTCGGGCTGCGTGTCCGCCTTGCCCGGCAGCATCGCGCTGGCGATCGCGCTGGCCGCCGCCCGCAACGCGGGCAGAAACGCCGTGCACGCTTCGATGTCGAGCCGTGAAGAAGGGCCGTGCACCGCCAGCGCCGCATACACGCGGCCCGCGCCGTCGTTCAGCGGCACGGCGATCGCCACCGAATCGTCGAAGAGTTCGCTGTCGTGCAGGCCGACGCCCGTTTCGCGCGCGCGCGCGAGTTCGTCGCGCAGCGGCTCCCATTCGGTGATCGTGCGTGACGTGAAGCGCTTGTACGGCGGCTTGCCGATCAGCCGCTCGATCTGCTTTTGGGACATGTCCATCAGAAACAGCTTGCCGCTCGCGGTGCAATGCAGCGGCACGCGCATGCCCGGCTCGAGATGCAGGCGCAGCGGCAACGGCGTTTCGACGCGGTCGAGATAGAGCACCTGATTGCCGTCGAGAATGGTGAGATTGCAGGTTTCACGGATCTCGTCGACGAGGTCCTCGAGCACGGCATGCGACTGCGAACGCAACGTGGAATGACGCAGGATATCGAGTGCGAGCGCGGCCGAGCGGGCGCCGACGCTGTAGCGCTTGCCAAGCGGCTCGCGATAGACGAGACCTGCTTCCAGCAGCATCGTGAGGATCCGGAACACCGTGGGCTTAGGCAGCTTGCACGCTTGCGTCGCGTCGTCGAGAGAGACGGGCGTGTTTGCGCGCGCGACGTATTCGAGCACGGAAAAAGCTCTGAGTGCCGTCGATTCCGGCTTCTGTGGGTCGGGGTTCAGCATCGCGAATCGCAGCAGGACTCTAAACGGTCATTGTACGTGAGGGCCGCCTCTGGCACGGCCGCTGCGCGCCGTCTCACAGCGCGGGCCGCAGCTTGAGGATGGCACGCGCCTCGGCCGGCGAGGCGACCACGCGCCCATAGCGAGCGCAGGCGCCGGCCACCTTCGCGACCAGTTCGGCATTGCTCGCGGCGAGCCGCGTCGCGTCGAAGCGCGTGTTGTCCTCGAGGCCGGTCCGGCAGTGCCCGCCCGCCTCGAGGCACCACTGGTTCACCTCCCACTGATGGCGCCCGAGTCCGGCCGCGACCCAGGTCGCCTGCGGCATGACCGCTGCAAGTTCCGCGCGCAGGAAATCGAATACCGTGCGGCGCGCGGGCATCGCGTTGGGCACACCCATGACGAACTGCACGTGCGCGTTCGCATCGAGCAATCCCGCCTTCACGAGGTTCGCGGCGTTGTAGAGCATGGCGAGATCGAATACTTCGATCTCCGGCTTGATGGCGTATTCGAGCATCGTGCGGGCAAGTCCCTCGACGAAATCCGGCGGGTTCTCGTAGATGCCCTTCGGAAAATTGACCGAGCCCGTCGCAAGCGAGGCCATGTCCGGCCGCAGCGGCAGCATGGCCCCGCGCGCCGACTGCTCGCGTCCGCGTCCGCCGGTGGAGAACTGCACGATCATGCCCGGGCAATGTCTGCGGATGCCTTCCTGCACCCGGGCGAACAGTTCGGGATCCGAGCTGGGCTCTTCGCGCGCATCGCGCACGTGGATATGCGCGATCGATGCGCCGGCTTCGAACGCCTCGTGGGTCGACTCGATCTGCTCGGCCGGCGTGACCGGAACAGCGGGATTGTCACGCTTGCGCGGCACGGCGCCCGTGATTGCCACGGTGATGATGACCGGAGACGTCATGCGGAT
>Ga0247819_10000733_pt1 | contig 18492 bp, 11 predicted proteins | sample 13C_Xylose_Day6_FD_193428 | JGI IMG/M metagenome (GOLD analysis project Ga0247819, IMG submission 193428) | Soil microbial communities from agricultural site in Penn Yan, New York, United States - 13C_Xylose_Day6 | ecosystem: Environmental > Terrestrial > Soil > Agricultural land | place: USA...
ATGTAGTACTGGTAGAGGTTGTAGCCGATCATCACCGGAAAGAGCATGCCGATGCCGATGAGCATGAAGACGAGCGTCGTCGAATCGGACGCGGCCTCGATCACGCCGAGCTTGCCCGGAATGAAGTCGGGAAAGAGGCTGATCGCGAGACCTGCGAACGACAGGATGAAGAGCGCCACCGACGCGCGAAACGGCCCGTGCGCGCTGCCCAGATAGAGCGATGCCATGATCAGGGCGAACGCCAGCGCGGCAGCCACACCGAGCGCGATCAGCAGATGCAGCACGCCGGGTTGCGACCAGCGGTCATGGCCCACGCTGCTGAAGAGCCAGGTCGCCGCAGTCAGCAGGACCGCCGCGGCGACCGTCAGCATCGCGCTCAGGAGCGCAAGGCGCCGCGCCCATTGCTCGATGGCGCCGACGGTCTTCTTGACGAGATACGTCGCGCCCAGCAGGGTGTAGCCCGCCACGACGCCGATCGCCGACACGGCGGTGAACGTGGCGCTGAGGTGCCCGGGTGCGAGGCCGGTGATGACCTTGCCGAGCACGACGCCTTGCGACGCCGCCGCGATCAGGCTGCCGATGCCGAACACCTTGTCCCAGAGCGGGCCATGATCGACGCTGTGGCGGAACTCGATGGCCGCGCCGCGCATGATCAGTCCGGCGATCAGTACCATGACCGGCAGATAGAGATCCTGCATCAGCAGCGCGTAGGCGGCGGGAAATGCGCCGAACAGGCCGCCGCCGAGCACCACGAGCCACGTTTCGTTCGCGTCCCACACATGGCCGATCGACTGGACCATGACGTCGCGGTCGCCGCGGCGTCCGCGCAACAGGGTGAGAATGCCGACGCCGAGATCGAAGCCGTCAGTGACGACATAGAAGACGAGCATCAGGCCGAGCATCGAATGAGTGGAACTGTCCATGAGCGACCTCGCTGTCTAGTAACCGGTGATGGATGAGGCGGCGCGTGCCGCGACGACGGGGGGCGGCGTGACGGTAAGGTCCGGTCCGGCGCGCAGCCAGCGGCGCGCGAGGACGAAGAACGTCGCGAGCAGCACCACATAGAAGGCGAAGAACATGATCATGCTCATCGACACCGACGACGCCGCGACCTTCGACACCGCATCGCTCGTGCGCAGCAGTCCGTAGACGACCCAGGGCTGCCGCCCCACTTCACGCACGATCCAGCCTGCTTCCACCGCGACATACGGCAACGGAATGCACAGTACCCACGCGAGCAGCAGCTTGCGTTGCTGGAGTAGCGCAGCGAGGCTGCCGCGCGCCTTGCGCAGCGCATAGGCGGTCCAGAATGCGAGCAGCATGAACGCGAAGCCGATGCCGGCCATGACGCGGAATGCGTAATAGAGGAGCGGAATCATCGGCGGCTGGTCGGCGCGCGGAATATCCTTCAGGCCTTTTACCTGGCCATGCAGCGAATGCGTGCCGATGACGCTCAGCAATCCCGGCACTTCGACCGACCAGTCGTTGCGCTGCTCCTTCTGGTTCGGCCATGCGAGCAGCGACCATGCAGCACCCGTGCCCGGCTTGTTGGTGTCCCAGTGCCCTTCGATCGCCGCGCCCTTGGCCGGCTGTGTTTCGAACACGCTGACGCCGCTCGCATGGCCGAACCAGATCTGCAGCGGCGCCACGAACACCAGCACCGTCAACGCAATCCTGAACGAGCGTGCGAAGAACTCGGGGTGGCGGCGGCGAAAGAGGTTCCATGCGGAGATGCCCGCAATCACGAACATGCCTGTCTCGATCGCGGCGACCCACATGTGCGAGACGCCCCACGCCATGTCCGGGTTGAAGATGGCGGCCACATAGTCGGTCACCACGATCTTGCCGCCGACCACGGCGATGCCCGACGGCGTCTGCATCCATGAGTTCGCGACCATGATCCAGAACGCGGAGATGCTCGACCCGAGCGCGACCATCGCAGTGGCGAACAGGTGCATGCCGCGCGACACGCGCCCCCAGCCGAGCAGCATCACGCCGATGAAGCCCGCTTCGAGCATGAAGGCCATCGCCCCTTCGAAGCCGAGAATGTTGCCGACGAACTGGCCGCTGTACTGCGAGAAGCCGGCCCAGTTGGTGCCGAACTGGAATTCCATCGGAATGCCGCTGACCACGCCGACCGCGAAGTTGAGCACCAGCAGCTTGCTCCAGAAACGCGCGTGCCGGTAGTAGCTCACATCGCCGGTCCTGAGCCACAGCACTTCGATCAGGAGAAGAAACGCGGAGAGACTGATCGTGAGGATCGGCCACAGGATGTGGAAAATCGCGGTCATCGCGAACTGCGCGCGCGACAGGTCGAGTACGAGATCATGCATGGTGGTCCACCTCGTGCTGAATGACGACCGCGCGAGTAGCGGAATCGGGACCCACGGCCGCCGCGCGCCGTACCTTCACGGGCACCGACTTGTACGAAGGCGTGCGGCTTTGCGGATCGAATGCATAGAGCGGCACGAGCGGATTCACTTCGGGGTAGTAGGCGCCGCAGCAGCCGTCGGGCAGCGAGTACTCGATCACCTTGAAGCTGCGAACGATGCGCTCGATGCCGTCGGTTGCGAGCGCGACGATATCGACGCGCTCGCCCGGATGCAGGTTGCGCTTTTTCAGCTCGCGCGGATTCATGAACAGCACGTCGCGCTGGCCGAACACGCCGCGATAGCGGTCGGAGTGCGAATAGAGGGTGGTGTTGTACTGATCGTGGCTGCGCATCGTGGTGAGCCACAATGCGTCAGGATCGTCGTGATACGGGTTTTCTTCGAGCCCCTTGAACACGAGGAAATTCGCGCGCCCCGTGGGCGTCGCCCAGATGCGCTCACGCGCCGTCGATGCGAGATGAAAGCCGCCCGGCACTCGAATGCGTTCGTTGTAGGCCTGAAACATCGGGAAGACGGTTTCGATCGCATCGCGAATGCGGTCGTAGTTCGCGACGAGGTGCTCCCAGGGCACGCGCGATGCCTCGCCCAGCGTCGCGCGCGCAATGCCCGCGACGATCGCCGGTTCGCTGCGCAGATACGGCGACGCGGGCTCGTTGCGCCCTGCGGACGCATGCACCATCGACATCGAATCCTCGACGGTGATGGACTGCGGGCCTTCGGCCTGAATGTCGATTTCGGTGCGGCCGAGGCACGGCAGGATCAGCGCGTCCCTGCCGTGCACGAGGTGGCTGCGGTTGAGCTTCGTGGCGATGTGCACGGTGAGATCGAGCTTGCGGATCGCCGCCTGCACGCGCACCCAGTCGGGTATCGCCGCCGCGAAGTTGCCGCCGAGCGCGATGAAGACCTTCGCGTCCCCGCGCATCATCGATTCGATCGTCGCGATCACGTCGTGACCGTGGCCCGACGGTGGCGTGAAGCCGAATGCGCGCTCGATGCCTTCGATCAGTTGCGGCGACGTCTTCTCCGTGATGCCCACCGTGCGGTTGCCCTGCACGTTCGAGTGACCGCGCACCGGACAGATGCCCGCGCCTTCCCGGCCGATATTGCCGCGCAGCAGCGCGAGGTTGGCGATCTGCTGCACGTTCTCCGTGCCGCGATGATGCTGCGTGAGCCCCATGCCGTACACGAGGATCGCGTTCTTCGCGTTCATGTAGATCTGCGCGGCGTTCGTGATGTCGTCGCGTGACAGACCCGATTGATGCACGATCGCGTCCCACGTCGTTGCGCGCAGATCGGCGAGCAGTGCGTCGATGCCGTGCGTGTGGCCCTCGATGAACTCGATGTCGAGCACGCGCGGCAGGTCGGCGGCAAGCGCCGCGTCGTCGGCTTCGACGATCGCCTTCATCATGCCCTTGATGGCCGCAACGTCACCGCCCACATGCACCTGATAGAGAAACGTGCTGATCGGCGTGAAGCCGAGCGTCGCCATTTCGACCGGGTCTTGCGGCGACGCGAAGCGCTCCAGCGCACGCTCGCGAAACGGATTGAACGAGACGATCTTCGCGCCGCGCCGCGACGCCGAATGCAGGTCGCTCATCATCCGCGGGCTGTTGGTGCCGGGGTTCTGCCCGAAGATGAAGATCGCGTCCGCGTGCTCGAAGTCTTCGAGCAGCACGGTCCCCTTGCCGACGCCGATCGACTGCGGCAGGCCGACGCTCGTCGCTTCGTGGCACATGTTCGAGCAGTCGGGGAAGTTGTTCGTGCCGAACTCGCGCACGAAGACCTGATAAAGGAACGCGGCCTCGTTGGATGCGCGGCCGGACGTATAGAAATCGGCCTGATCGGGATGATCGAGCGCATTCAGGTGCTTCGCGATCAGCGCGAACGCGTCGTCCCATTCGATCGGCAGGTAGCGGTCGGATGCCGCGTCATACGCCATCGGATGCGTGAGGCGTCCAGCCATTTCTAGATCGTAGTCGTCCCACGCGGTGAGTTCCGACACGCTGTGCGCGGCGAAGAACTCCGGCGTGCAGCGCTTGGCCGTCGCTTCCCATGCCACGGCTTTCGCGCCGTTTTCGCAGAACTCGAACGACGACGTATGCTTGGGATCGGGCCACGCGCAGCCCGGACAGTCGAAGCCTTGCGGCTGATTCATCTGCAACAGCGTCTTGGCGCCCGAAACGGCCACGCCCTGGATCGCGAGCGCTTCGCCCGTTGCCTTCAGCGCGCCCCAGCCGCCGGCCGGTTCGCTGTAGATGCGGATTAGCTTCTTTCTCTTGCCCATATCGATTTCCTTTAAGCTCGTCGCGAGCCGTTGGACGCCATGATCGGCGTACGAAGCGTTCTGCTCTTGCAAAAACGCATGCGGGTTTCGAATCTGCACGCGCGCCCGGCGTGCGCAGGTGTTGTCTGCTCGTTTGCGGACGCTCGTTCGCGCTTACGTGCGGCTGCCGCCCGACATGCTCTGGAATACGCCGTCGCGGCGGATCCACGCATGCACGAGCGCGGCGGCGAGATGCACGAGAATCAGCAGGAAGAACGCATAGGCAAAGAGGCCGTGCAGGCGCCGCAACTGGCCGTAGACGATGATGTTGTGCGGCAGGATCGGATACAGGTCGAAGCCTTTCCACATCACGACCGGATAGCCGCCCGCGGACTGCATGGCCCAGCCGATCAGCGGCATCGCGATCATCAGCCCGTAGAGCACGTAATGCGATGCCCTGGCCGCGGCGGCCTGCATGGCCGGAACGTCGGCGGGCAGCGGCGGCGGGCGATGCGTGACACGCACGCCGAGACGGATCACCGCGAGGATCAGGATGGCGATGCCGATCGGCCGGTGCCACGCGAGCAGTTCCGGATAGCGATCGTTGACTGTCGACACCATGCCGGCGCCGATGAACAGCATCGCGAGGATCAGCGCGGCCATGAGCCAGTGCAGGATGCGTGCGGGCAGGACAAAGCGGTCGGTGGGGCCGTTCATTTCACTTCTCCCTTGTGTTGCAGTTCGAGCGTGATCGCATCCGGGCGCGGGCCTTCGGCCGCGCGTCGCTGGAAGGAGACGGAGTAGGCGGCAGAGCGTGCGGACAGCAACGGATCGTCCGAAGGCGCGACTCCTTCCGGCAGGATCAGCGGGTCGTAGTTGAAGTCGCGGCAGTGGCCGTCTTCCTCTGTGGCGATCTTGTCGAACACGAGCGTGCCGGCGTCGATGCGCTGGTGATCCGGGCCCCAGGCGATCGTCGCGTTATCGGTGCGGTCGCCGGGATTGGCCGGCACGAGAATCATGTGCCACTTGACGGGGCCTTCGTGAATGCGCTGCAGGAGATCGTCGAAGAGAAAGTTCGGCGGCAGCGTGTCCGCATTGCCTTTCGCGAGCGCCGTGAACGGCTGCTCGGGCTCGAACTGCCAGCGCACGAAGCGCGTCACGCCATGAGCGTCGGTGAAGCGGAACGCGTTGATGCTGTAGTACGTGCCGTTCGCGAAGCTCGATGGCATCGGCGTCTTGCCGAGGTAGTCGAAGAAGCGCTGCGTCTCGGGGTGCGTCGAGAGAAACGCCTTCATCTTTGCGGGATCGGGCTTCATCGTGGCCGGGTCGGGCGTCGAGGCGGTCTCCAGCGCGATGAAGTCGGATGCGTTCGACACCACGAAGACGGGCGTCTGGTCGAGCGCCATGCGCCATTCGCGGCCGCCGGGCAACTGGAAGCGCATGCCGAGTCCGTGGAAGATCTGACCGGCGTCGGCACCGGTCGGCACGCTGCCGCCCGTATTGAAGCGGCCGATCACGGGAAACGATCCCGTGGTGAACAGCGCGGCAGTCGATAGCGCGCTGCCCGCACCGTTCGAATCGAAGTGGCCGCCTACGCAGATGCCCTTGGTATGGGCGCGGCGAAAGCCGGGGAAGATCTTGCCCGTGTTGCTTTGCAGCGCGTCGACCATGACCGAGCCGCTGATGCGCGCCGGCGTGAGCCATCCGCCCGTCCACGCGAACAGGAGGGCGAGCACGACGACGACGAGCGCGATCACTGCGAGCGCGGGGAGCGGGTTGCGCGACGGACTGGGAGATGGCATCGAATGACCTCCGTGAGGGCGATTGCGGGGAGCAATAAGGCGGCCGGCAGGGCACCTCAGCGGGGCGCGTCCGGATGCGTACGGGTTTTTACCAAGTATGCTGGGATGCATTTCGCTGCTTGTTTGCGATAGCACGGCGAGTTTCGTATTCACACGGCGCGGTCGTGGAAACATCGATGCGGTCGCCACGCGCGGACACGGCGAACGTGGTTCTGCGAGCACCCGAACGGTGCAATCGAAGCAGGCGCCGATCGCGCGCTCGTCATTTGCTCGCCAACATGACGAAACCGTAATCAGCGCGACGGAATGCGGTAAAGGCGCGCCGCTAGGATCGGGAGGTCGTTCGAACCATCAACCCCGCCGGCGCCGCTGCAATGAACAAGCGTTGCGACCCGCCGGCAAGATCCGCGCGAGGTCGCTCAATTGCTCCGACGCCACCGCCTTTCCGAAGCCGTGTTCATCAATGTCGCGCTGCTGCTCGCAGGCGCGATCGTCGCCGCGCTGTACGCCTGGTCGGGCCTGTACGATGTGTCGGCCGCATCCGGGCATAACCCGGTGGTTGCCTGGGCATTGCACGCCACCTACGAGCAGTCGCTTCACAGGCACGCGAAGGACATTCACGTGCCGCCGGACCTGATGAGCGCCGAGAACGTGCGCGCTGGCGCGCGGCTGTACAGCGAGACATGCGCGGTGTGCCACGGAACGCCGGGCAAGGCGCTCAGCCCGATCGGGCAGGGCATACTGCCCATGGCGCCGACGCTGCTCGCGGCGACGCGCCGCAACAATCCGCAACTGATGTACTGGGTCATCAGGAACGGCGTGAAGATGACCGCCATGCCCGCCTTCGGCAAGACGCAGTCGGACCAGGCGATCTGGCAGGCGGCCGCGTTTCTTTTCGACGCGCGCGGCATCACGCCCGAGCGCTATGCCGCGCTCACCAGTGGCGGCGCGGGACAGCAGGCGGCGCCGAAAGCCGCCCAGTAGGGCGCGGCATGGCGTCATGCCGTGCCGTTCATCGGTCTGACGAATCGGTTACGCCCCGGTTCGCGGCCAACGGTAAGATTGAGTTTCCGCAAGCAAAGAGGAGCAGCGGCAATGCGCATCCTGGTGATCGAGGACGAACTGAAGACGAGTGCCTACCTGAAGAAGGGGCTGGAAGAATCGGGGTATCTCGTCGATGTCGCCACTGACGGCGGCAGCGGCCTCGTGCTCGCTCAGGAAGAAGACTACGAAGTGATCGTGCTCGATGTCATGCTGCCGGGCATGGACGGCTGGGCGGTGGTGAAGGCGTTGCGCGCGACCAAGACGACGCCCGTGCTGTTCCTGACCGCACGCGACGACGTGACCGACCGCGTGCACGGCCTCGAACTCGGCGGCGACGACTATCTCGTCAAGCCGTTCGCGTTCGTCGAACTGCTGGCACGCGTGCGCACGCTGGCACGGCGCGGACCGCCGAGGGAAAGCACGGTGATCACCGTGGGCGACCTCGAAATGGACATCAACCGGCGGCGCGTGCGGCGCGGCACGACGCGCATCGACCTCACCCCGCGCGAGTTCGCGCTGCTGCAACTGCTTGCGCGCCGGCACGGCGAAGTCCTGAGCCGCACGCAAATCGCGTCGTATGTGTGGGACATGAATTTCGACAGCGACACGAACGTCGTCGAGGTCGCGATTCGCCGCCTGCGTGCGAAAGTCGACGACGCGTTTCCGGTCAAGCTGATCCACACGGTGCGCGGCGTCGGCTACGTGCTCGAACCGAAGGCGACGGGCTGATGCCGCGCCGCTCGCTCACCGCGACGCTCGCGCTCGCGTTCGCAGGCACGACCCTCACCGTGTTCGTGCTGGTGGGGAGCTTTCTCTACATCGCGCTCGATCATCAGGTCAAGATTCAGGACGATCTCGACATCGTGCTGGCCGCGCGCCATACGCGGCGGCTCACGCAGGAGCTCGACGCGCTCAGCGCCGTGCACGAGCACGAGGACCGCCTGACGAGCCTCGTGCTCGGCAACGAAGCGCTGTCGATGCAGATGACGGACCCCGCGGGCCACGTGCTGATCGAGCACAACACGGCGAATACGGCCGCGGCGCCCGGCACCGAGGCGCCGCCCGGCAAGCGCGTCGCGGCGTCGGCGCGCATCACCGACCAGGCGATCGTGGAGTGGCGCGCGAAAAGCGGCGCGCCGGTCCGCGCTGTCTCGGCGGACGCCATGCTGCGCGATGGCACGGTTACGCAGATCCTCATTGCGCGCAACATGAGCGACCGCTGGCGGCTCCTCGACCGCTATCGCGACAAGCTCTATATCGCGGGCGCGGCCGGTGCGGCGCTCGCATTTCTGCTGAGCTATCTGCTGATACGCGCGTCGCTGCGGCCGCTGCGCGAGGTTGCCGCGAGCGCTGCCCGCGTGACCGTCGACCGGCTCGACACGCGCATCGCCGTCGCCCGGCTGCCGCTCGAGCTCGACACACTCGTCGCGTCGCTCAACGCGATGCTCGAGCGCATCGACAGCGGATTTCGCCGCCTCTCGCAGTTCACCGCCGATCTTGCCCACGACATGCGCACGCCACTCAGCAACATGCGCGGCGCCACGGAGGTCGCGCTCGCGCGGCCCCGTTCGGCCGACGACTATCAGGCGCTGCTCGAGTCGAATCTGGAGGAATGCGACCGCCTGTCGCGCATGATCGAAAACGTGCTGTTTCTCGCACGCGCGGAGCATCCGCAGTTCATGAAGAACACGCGCGAATTCGACGTCGGCGAGGAGCTGGGGCGCATTGCGGAATACTTCGAAGGCCTCGCGGAAGACGCGGGCGCGATCGTGCGCGTAGACGGAGGCGGGCGCCTGAAGGCGGACGTCGAGCTTTTCAGGCGTGCTGTCAGCAACCTGCTGGCCAACGCGCTGCGCTACACGCCGCGCGGCGGCGGCATCGTGCTTCGCGCGCATGAGGAAGCGCACAGCCTGCGCGTGATCGTGGAGAACGAAGGCAGCCCGATCGACGCCGCGCATCTCGAACGCATCTTCGACCGCTTCTACCGCATCGACCCGTCGCGCACGAACCAGCCTAAGGCGGGCAACCCCGGCGGCGCGGCGGGCCTCGGCCTCGCCATCGTGCGCACGATCATGGAACTGCATGGCGGCACGGTACACGCCGAAAGCGACACCGTCAGCACGCGCTTCATCCTGACGTTCCCGCGCGGCTGAATCATTGCGTGGCGGCGACCGACATGTCGCCGTTCCATCCACCGCCCAGCGCCTTCAGCAACAGCACGCTCGCGTCCATGCGGCGTGCCGCGATCTGGTCGGCGGTGCGCTGGTTGGTGAGCGCGATGGTCTGTGCGGTGACCACGTCCAGATAGCTGACCGCGCCCGCGTTGAACCGGTTCGTCGTGAGCTTGAGCGACAGGTTCGTCGCCGACGTGGCGCGATCCTGGCTGGCGGCTTCGTCGGCAAGGGAATTGAGCGCGGACAGGTTGTCCTCCACTTGCTGAAACGCGACGAGCACCGTTTGCCGGTAGTCGGCGACGAAGCCGTCGTACTGCGCATTCGCGCCCCGCAGGGTCGCGCTGCGGCGGCCGCCGTCGAACAGCGTGCCGACGAGTTGCGGCCCGATGGACCAGAAGAGGCTCGGCGCCGTGAGCCACGGTGCGAAGAACGAGCTTTCGAGGCCCGCGGTCGCGGAAAGCACGAGGTCCGGGAAGAACGCGGCGTGCGCTTCGCCGATCTGCGCATTGCCCGCCGCGACGCGCCGCTCGGCGGCGGCGATGTCCGGGCGCCGCTCGAGCAGTTGCGAGGGCAGCCCCGCGGGAATGGCCGGCACCGCGAACGACTCGACCTTCGGCGGCAGCGTGAAGGTGGATGCGGGCTCGCCGGTCAGCGTGGCGATGGCGTGCTGCAACTGCGCGCGCTGCACGTCGATGTCGGTGTCCTGCGCACGCGTGGTTTCGAGCTGGGTCTCGGCCTGAGCGACGGCGGACGCGTCGATGGCGCCGTCGTGCAGCTGTTGCTGGAGCAGGCGCAATGCGGCGCCGTAGGCGGTCACGGTGTCGTCGAGCAGCTTTTTCTGCGTATCGAGCGAGCGCAGGTCGAAGTAATCGACAGCGAGATCCGCCGTCACCGAGAGGCGCACCGCTTCGAGGTCCGCGGCGCTCGCTTCCGTGCTGGCGCTGGCGCCCGCAACGGCGTCGCGCACGCGGCCGAACAGGTCCGGTTCCCAGCTTGCCGCGATGCCGGTCGAATAGTCCGGCACGGTCTTGCCCGCGAGCGAGTGGCCGACGATGTTCTGCGACGTGCGAAAGCGGCTTTGTGCGACGCCTGCCGTCACGGTCGGAAAGAAGCCGGCGCGCTGATAGTCGACCATCGCCCGGGCCTGCTGCAACTGCGCGACCGCTTTCTTCACGGTCTGGTTCGACACGTCGATACGCGCTTCGAGGCGGTTCAGGTCGGCGTCGTTGTAGACGGTCCACCAGGGACCGCGCGGCGCGCCGTCGGCCGGAGCGGCCGTGGTCCATCCGTTCGCGCCCGCGTCCGATGCCGCGCTCGCCGTGCCGGCAAAGTGCGCGGGCACCGCGACCGCCGGCGGCGCATAGGGCGGCAGCGTCGAGCAGGCTGCGAGAGCGCTGGCGGCGCACAGCGCGAGCGCCGTGCGCGCAAAGGGAAGGGGGGTGCGGGTTCGCTGCATCGTCGGTTCCTTTGGGAGGCGCATCAGCCGTGCGTGGCGGGCGCAGGCGGTGCAATCTGCACGAGTTCGCCCGCGGTAATCGCATCGCCGGGGTTGTCGATCACGCGATCCGTTGCGGCAAGGCCCGTCGTGATCTCCACGTGCGTGCCGAAGTCCCGGCCGATATGCACGGTCTTCAGCGCAGTCTTGCCATCGCTTCCGGCGACGGCCACCGTCACGCCGTCCGGGCGAAACAGCAGCGCGCTGACCGGCAGGTCGAGTGCGGGCGCCGCGGTTTTCAGCAGCAGGTGCACTTGCGCGTACGCACCGGGCATCAGCGCACCCGCGCGATTGTCCACGTCCACTTCCACGCGCAGCGTGCGGCTGACGGGATCGATCGCACCGGCGGTGCGCGCCACCGTCGCGGCAAACTGCCGGCCCGGATACTGCTGCACGGTGAGGTAGACCGCGGTATCCGGCACGACATCCTGCGCATCGTTTTGCGGCACGTCGACGAACACGCGCAGCTTGTCCGTCTGCTCGACATGAAAGAGCTCGCCCGACATCGCGGACGCGCCGGGCGTGCCGCCCGCCGTCACGAGCGCCCCCACATCGACGTTGCGCGCGGTCACGACGCCATCGAACGGAGCGGTCACCTTCTCGAACGACACCAGTTCCGCAAGACGCGCGACGTTTGCCTGCGCAGAGGCCAGCATTGCCTGCTTGGCCTGCATGTCGCTGACCTTGGTGTCCGTGTCCTGCTGCGAGACGGACTGCGTCGTCAGCATCTCCTGCCAGCGCTGCGCGGTGCCCTTCGCATAGGTGTAGTTGGCCTGTGCCGTCTGCTGGTCGGCACGCGCCTGACGCAATTGCGCATCGAGATCCGGTGCATCGATCTCGGCAAGCGTCGCGCCCGCCTTCACGTGCGCGCCGATGTCGGCGTACCAGTGTGAAAGGTATCCGCTCGTTCTCGCGTAGATGGACGCCTCGGCGAACGGCATCACGGCGCCGGGGAGGTTCAGTTCCTGTTCGGCGGGCGCGGGACGCGGCGCGACGACCGACACGGTCAGTGCCTGCTGCGCCGCGGCTTGCCGGTCGAGCGCGCGGCTCGCGTGCAGCCGGGGGACGATCCCGGCAACCAGCAGCGCGGCCGCGAGTGCCGCAAGTGCGAGCGGTCCGGCGAGCCGCTTCTTGCGCGTAAGGGTCGTGCGCGCTGTGGCAGACGCGTTCGAATCGTCTGTTGCCGGCGCGCTGGCGCGATCGGATGAATCGTTCATGGCGGACTGTGTCGACGGGTTCATTGGGAAGACGCGGGCGTGTGCGAATCGAGCGCATCGCGGGAGTCATGCGGCTTGCGCCGGGCGGCAAGCCACGCGTGCACCATGCCGAACACGACCGGCACGAAGAGCAGCGTGGAGACCGTGCCGATCGCGAGACCGCCGATCACGGCGCGCCCGAGCGGGGCGTTCTGCTCGCCGCCGTCGCCCAGGCCGAGCGCCATCGGCAGCATGCCGATCAGCATGGCGAGCGCGGTCATCATGACGGGGCGGAAACGGTTGAAGCCCGCATCCGCCGCGGCCGCGAAGGGCGCGGCGCCCGCCTGCAGCGACTCGCGCGCGGTATTGATGACGAGAATGCTGTTCGCGGTCGCGATGCCGATGCACAGGATCGTGCCGGTCAGGGCGGGCACGCTGAGCGTCGTGTGCGTGGCGAAGAGCATCCAAGCGATGCCCGCGAGGGAGGCGGGCAGGCCGCTGATGATGATGAGCGGATCGAGCCACGACTGGAAATTGACCACCATCAGCAGATAGACGAGCGCGACGGCGAACACCAGTCCGGTGGCGAGGCCGCTGAACGATGCGTTCATCGACTGCACCTGGCCGCGCATCACGATCGACGAGCCGGGAGGAAGCTGCGCGCGGGCGTCGTCGACGAGCTTTTGCACGTCGCTGGCGACGCCGCCCAGGTCGCGATCCTGCGCCGACGCGAAGATGTCCAGTACCGGCTGCACGTTGTAGTGCGAGACCACCGCCTGCTGCGTGCCGCGCGACATCGTGCCGAGCGAGCCGAGTTCGTTCTGCGGGCCGGAAGCCGACGCCTGCGAAGGCGTGGTCAGCGGCACGTTGGCGAGCGCCTGCAGCGAGTTCACGTCGTACTGGGGCATCTCCGCCATCAGCGGATAACTGACGCCGTTCTTCGGATCGAGCCAGAAATTCGGCGACGTCTGCGAACTGCCCGACAGCGCGATCAGCAGGTTCTGCGCGACTTCGCGCTGCTGCAGCCCGGCCTGAAGCGCCTTCGTGCGGTCCACGTCCACGTTGATCGCGGGTTCGTCGCCGGGTTGCTGGATGCGCGCGTCCACGAGTCCCCGCACGCCGCGCAGCTTCGCGAGCAGCGCATTCGCGACGACGCGGTTCTGCGCGAGCTTGTTGCCCACGATCTGGATGTCGATTGGCGCGGGCAGCCCGAAGTTGAGAATCTGGCTCACGATGTCCGCCGGGAGAAACGCGAAGGTCACGCCGGGGAAAGCGTGTGTGAGCGTGTTGCGCAAGGTCGCGACGTAGTCCGCGGTCGGGCGATGTCCCGCCTTCAGCGTGATCATGATGTCCGCGTCTTCGGAGCCGATCGGGCTCGACGAGTCGTAGGTGAGATTGATGCCGCTCACCGGTACGCCGATGTTGTCGAGGATCGCCGCCTGCTCGGCCCTTGGAATGACGGTGCGGATCTTCGCTTCGACTTCATCCGTGATGCGCGCGGTCTGCTCGATCCGGGTGCCTGTCGGCGCGCGCAGGTGCAGGCGGATTTCGCCCGTGTCCACGGCGGGAAAGAAGTCGCGTCCGGTGAACGGCACGAGCGCGAGCGAGCCCAGGCAGAGGAGGAGGAACAGCGGCAGAAAGCGCCGGCGATTTGCGATCGCACGTTCGAGCGTCACGCGATAGTGCCCGCGAAGCTGCTCGAAGCGCCGCTCGAACGCGGCCTGAAAGCGTGCGATGCGTGCGAAGGCGCCATGCGTTGCGCGTTCCTTCGACGGCTCGCGCATCAGGTACATCGCGAGCGTCGGAACGAGCGTGCGCGAGAAGAAGTACGACGCGCACATCGCGAACACGACGGCCTCCGCGAGCGGCACGAACAGATACCGCGCGACGCCCGAGAGCAGGAACATCGGCACGAAAACGATGCAGATCGACAGCGTGGAGACGAACGTCGGAACGGCGATCTCGCCGGAGCCGTTGAGGATGGCGTCGTGCAGCGGCTCGCCGTTCTCAAGGTGATGCGTGATGTTCTCGATCGCGACGGTCGCGTCGTCGACGAGAATGCCCACGGCGAGCGCAAGGCCCCCGAGCGTCATGATGTTGATCGTCTGCCCGAGTGCGGAGAGCGCCACGAGGGACGTCAGCACGGCGAGCGGAATCGACACCGCGATGATCAAAGTCGCGCGCCAACTGCCGAGAAAGAGCAGGATCATCAGCGCCGTGAGGCACGCCGCGATCAGCGCCTCGCGCACGACACCCGAGATGGCGGACTTGACGAACACAGACTGGTCGGAAAGTGCCGTGATGTGCAGCGCCTTCGGCAGCCCGGCTGCGATGTGCGGCAGCAGCCCCTTGACCTGATCGATGATGGTGAGCGTGGACGTGCTGCCCGTCTTCTCGACCTGAAGGAGCGCAGCGCGCTTGCCGTCGCTGCGCACGATGTTGGTTTGCGGCGCGTAGCCGTCGCGAACATGCGCGACGTCGCGCACATAGACCACGCCGTCCTTGACCGTCTTGATCGGCAGATCGTTCAGCGCCGCGACGCTCGCCGTGCTGCCGTTCATCTGCACGTTGTATTCGCGTGCGCCGATCTTCGCCGTGCCGCCGGGCAGGATGAGATTCTGCGCGTTGACGGCGTTGACGACGTCGATGGGCGCGAGCCCCTTTGCCTGCAAGGCGCGCGGATCGATATCGACCATGATCTGGCGGATCTTGCCGCCGAACGGCAGCGGTACCGCCGCGCCTTGCACCGTCGCGAGCTGTGTGCGGATGAAACTGTTGCCGAGGTCGTAGAGTTGCTGTTCGGGGAGCGTGTCGCTGGAGAGGCCGAGTTGCAGGATCGGCACCGTGGACGCGCTGTAGGTGATGATGTTCGGCGGCAGCGTGCCGGGCGGCAGGATGCGCAGGATCGACGCGGAATTGGCCGCGGCCTCGGCGATGGCGCGATTGATGTCCGCGCCCGGATGGAAGAACACCTTGACCACGGATACGCCGTTGAGCGACTGCGACTCGATGTGCTCGATGTCATCGACGTCCGAGGTCAGCGCGCGCTCGTAGTTCGACGTGATGCGCTGCGCCATGTCTTCGGCGGAAAAGCCGTTGAACGACCACACGATGCTCACGACCGGAATATCGATGTTCGGGAAGATATCGGTGGGCGTGCGCAGGATCGCCAGCGGCCCGCCGATAAAGAGCAGGATCGCGAGAACGATGAACGTATACGGCCGCCGCAGAGCGAGCCTGACTATCCACATGACAAGTTCCTGGGGATGCGGGGAGGAATGCCGAAGCGGCGCGCGAATTCACGCCCTTGACTTCATGACCGAGAGTGTGGCTGCGCCGCGCTTACCCAAAAGTGACCGGTAGATTACAAGTCCGTTAACTACGCAGGCATGGGGGCAGAACGCCGTGAGGAGACGGCGTTACCCGATCGACCGGTGGCACGGCTTCTGGAACGGAGAGGGGCTCGAAGGGGCGCTCACGCGCACGGACGTGCCGGACCTCGACAAGATCGCGCTGTACGTGTGCGGCGGAGCCGTGTTGCCCGCGGGGCGTGTCCGTTGCGCAACTGCCGCAGGCGGTTCACGCGGCAGGGCGTGTAGCGACCAAGGCCGCGAGCGTCCGAAGAACCGCGCGGAGCCGGTTGCGGGCTCCGGCGGGCGAGCAGCGCTAGCTCAGGCAGGGTATGCCGGCTTGTATGCGCATGCACGAATATGTGCCGCGATGTCGTCCGGGCGCGGCACGCGCGCGAGGTTCTGGTCGAAGATGCACTCGGCGACCCGCGTCGCCACATGCAGCGATGCCTCCAGAATCTTGCTTTGCGGCGGATAGATCAGCCCGGTCGCGAGGCTCTCCTCGGTAACCTGCTCTGCCACCGCCTTCGCCGCGACGATGAACATTTCCTCCGTGACCCGGCTCGCTTCGGTTGCGAAGACGGCCATGCCCACCGCCGGGAAAATGTAGACGTTGTTCCCCTGCCCGGGCACGAATGTACGGCCCTCGTATTCCACCGGCGGGAACGGGCTGCCGCTCGCGAAGATCGCTCGCCCCGACGACCAGCGGTACGCTTCCTCGGCCGTGCACTCGGAGCGCGAGGTCGGGTTCGAGTACGGGAAGATGATCGGACGCTCGTTGATCGATGCCATCGCCTCGATCACCTGCTGATTGAACAGCTTGGGCACCGTGCTGACGCCGATGACGCCAGTGGGCTTCAACGCGCTCACTGCGTCGGCGAAGCTGCTGACGGGCGCATGGTCCACGGCGAACGGCTTTTGAAAGTCTGCGAGATCCTGGCGGGACTTGACCATCAGCCCGTTCACATCGAAGAGCGTGTTGCGTGCACGGGCCGCGTCTATTGTCAGGCCTTCCAGGGCCATCGCCTGGCTGATGAGCTCGGCGATACCGGTCGCGGCCGAGCCGCCGCCGAGAAAGAGAAAGCGCTGCTCGGTGAGCTTCTGGCCCGAAATGCGCAACGCCGCGAAGACGCCGGCCAGCGCAACGGCCGCAGTGCCCTGGATATCGTCGTTGTAGGTGCAGATCTTGTCCTTGTATTGGGCGAGCAGCGGCACGGCATTGAAGTTGGCGAAATCTTCCCATTGCACGCAGCATTTCGGATAGCGTTCCTGAACGGCCGCGACGAATTCTCCGACGAACGCGTAGTAGTCGTCGCCGCGCACGCGCTCCTGACGAAGGCCGAGATATAGCGGGTCGTTGAGCAGTTTGGCGTTATTGGTGCCGACATCCAGCATTACGGGCATGCAGTACTGCGGCGGTACGCCGGCACAGGCCGTATAGAGCGAGAGCTTCCCGATCGGAATGCCCATGCCGCCCACGCCCAGATCGCCCAGCCCGAGAATGCGCTCGCCGTCGGTGACGACGATGAACCGCACGTCCTGCTCCGGCCAGTTGCTCAGCAACTCCTTGACGCGGCCTCGCGCCGAGATCGGCACGTACATGCCACGCGTGGCGCGAAAGATGTGGTCGAATTTCTGGCACGCCTCGCCGACCGTCGGCGTATAGACGAGCGGCATGAAGCTCGCCGGGTCTGACATGACCGTCGCGTAAAAGAGCGTTTCGTTGCGGGCCTGGAGGTCCGACAGGAGCAGATACTTCTGGAGATCGTTGTCGAGATTCGCCAGCTCCGCATGCGTGCGTGCGACCTGCAGTTGCAGCGAACTCACGCCCGGCGGCAGCAGGCCATCGAGGCCATACTGCCGTCGCTCGGACTCGGTGAAAGCGGTTCCTCTGTTCAGGCGAGGGGAACGAAGGAGGTCATAACCGGACAGGCTGCTCTGCTTGCTCATCGAAGGCTCCCTTCAAGTTTGGAGACGGATGCAACTTATGACGTGCCGATCCGGCCGCGGAATCAGGCTGTTGTGCCTGACGGTCCCGGCAGCTTCAGCGGACATGCGGCCAACGCTTCAACTCAACTTCAGCTTCCTGATGCAAATTCGGCGGACGCCCGCTTCTCCCTTCCATGTGAGCGGGGATGAGTCATGGAAAGAGCAGCAATCCACGCTGCACCGGGTCGTGATTCGGCCGTCTGGTTCCAGAGTTATATACCAGGATGCCAGCGCCCGGCCAAATGGTGTTCCGGGGAGTGTCGCGTGGATTCGCAATGGAATAAGCGGGGAGGGCGCGGCGTTATGGCGATGAAGCAGCAGCCCTGCGCGTGATCCGGTTCTGGTCAACGTTGCCAGCGCCTCGATGCGCTGGATGCACGCCTTTGACCGGACGACATTCGCGCTGGTGTGCCGCAGGCGAATCGGCTGCTTCGAGCACGGGGAGACCGTGGACGCCACTCGCTCGGGGGCTGCGCGAAACCATGCCTGGTCCGATGAAAAGCATCCCAGTTCCCGGCGGCCGGCCGGACGGGCGGCCGCGACCGCCCGGCATCCCGCCGTTCGTGACGTTCTGGCGCGCGTTGCTTGGATATGTCGCAGCCGTGAGTAGCGCCGCGTCATCGTGCTTTCCCTTGCTGGATCTCGGTCGCGCGCTTCGTGGCGAAACCCCGGCATTTCTCCGGCCGGAAATGCCATTCATCGATTGCATTTGTCGCTTTCTGACTTTCGAGTTCGGCGCCATTCTTGCGGCACTGGGGTTCGCGTCGTTGTGGATCCTGCCGATGTACG
>Ga0247819_10000736_pt1 | contig 18454 bp, 13 predicted proteins | sample 13C_Xylose_Day6_FD_193428 | JGI IMG/M metagenome (GOLD analysis project Ga0247819, IMG submission 193428) | Soil microbial communities from agricultural site in Penn Yan, New York, United States - 13C_Xylose_Day6 | ecosystem: Environmental > Terrestrial > Soil > Agricultural land | place: USA...
GACGCGGATCGCGCGATCGTCGCCATCGGCGGCGCGGGACGGGGACTGGACGAGGCCCTGGTGTCGCTGCAGGAGGCGGTGGATCTGTCGCGCGGGCGGCGGCGTCGGCCCGCGCGGGGACCGATCCTGCGGCGCGTCGAAGACCGCCCGCTCGTGCAGCTGGTCACATCACTGCGCGACGACTACCGACTGCTCGATCACGGCGAGCGCGTGCTCACGCCGCTGATCGTCCACGATCTGGAGCGCGGGGGTGACCTGCTCGACGTGCTGGAGGCGATGCTCGCCCATCCCGGCAACCGCACCGCCGCGGCATCCGCTTCGCACCTCTCTCGCTCGGTCTTCTACCAGCGCATCGCCCTCATCGAGGACCTGCTGGGCGTGGACCTGGACGACGGCGAGACGCAGACGGCCCTGCACCTCGCGCTGCTCGTGCGTCGGTCGGCCGGGCGGTAGCGGTCGCGGCGGCGAGAACGCTCAGCAAATGCCGTACTCAGGCTGGATGCTGCGGCCGCGGCCGCGCAAGCCCGGAATTCCCACGCGCGCGGCCGCGCCGCTCCACAACCAGCCTGAATTCGGCACGCCGCCGGGCGGTAGCGGGAACATCCTCGTCAGAGTGCGATGTACACCTTTCGGAGGGTCTCGCGCACGGTCCACACGGTCCCCATGCCGGCCTCGAGACGCACGACCGACCCCGGGCGCAGTTCGACCGACGGCAGCGCCGGGTCGATGAACTCGACCGTCGCGGCTCCCGACACCACGACGAACAGCTCGTCGACCTCGACGTCGCTCATCGCGCCCGGGCTCATCTCCCAGACGCCCGTCGTCTCGTCGATCTCGTGGATGCCGGTGGTCGGCGACCCGGCGACAACCTGCGAAGCGTCCACCGGTTCGTGCGCGAGCGCCAGCGCGGCGGCATCCGTCAGCACGCCGGCGATCATGAGTCGAACCCGAGCCCGAGCGCGTCGAGGGTCTTGAGGAGCACGTTGCGGCGCCCACGGTTGTGGTCGGCGCGGTCGAGTGACCAGCGGGTCATGTTGATGCCCATCGCCGCGACGGGCTCGGGCGGGAACGGCAGCGGCCGCTCACGCACCATCCGCAGCGACGTGCGCTCGGTCGGGATGCCGTCCAGCAGGTCGAGCATCACCTCTCCGGCGAAGCGGGTCGCCGCGACACCGAGACCGGTGAAACCCGCCGCGTACGCGACCTTGTTCCCGCGGGCGCTGCCGTAGAACGCGCAGAACCGCGAGCATGTGTCGATCGCGCCGGCCCAGCGATGCGTGAACGTCAGGCCCCCGAGCTGCGGGAACATCGTGAAGAAGTGGCTCGCGAGCTTCTCGAACGACTCGGGCCGGTTCTCGTACTCCGCGCGAACGCGCCCGCCGTAGTGGTAGACGGCGTCGTAGCCGCCGAACAGGATGCGGCCGTCGGCGGTCTGCCGGAAGTAGTGGAACTGGTTGGCCAGGTCGCTCAGTCCCTGCCGGTCGCTCCATCCGATCGCCTCGCGCTGCTCGGTCGAGAGCGGCTCGGTCATCAGCACGTAGTCGTACACCGGCACCGTCATGAGCGTGTTGCGGCGGAGCAGCGAGGGGAACACGTTCGTCGCGAGCACCGCCTTGCGCGCCGTGATGCGACCCCCGTCGGTCACGACCGCGACGCCGTCACCCGCGGTGTCGAGGCGGCGGACCGGCGAGTGCTCGAAGATCTCGATGCCGCGCTCCTCGGCCGCGCGGGCGAGTCCGACGGCGAGCTTGCCGGGGTGGACGAGGGCGTTCGAGTGCGTCTCGAATACGGCGCCGAGATACGCCGGCGATGCGACCGACGCCCGCACCTGGGCTTGATCGAGGCGTACGACTCCCTCTTCGCCTCGCGCGGCGGCATCCTGCGCCCACTCGTCGAGCCAGTCGAGCTGATGGGGCTCGGTGGCCACCGCGAGGGCTCCGACGCGCTCCCACTCGGCGTCGACACCCCACTCGGCGATGTCGGAGCCCATCGCGTCGAGGTTCGCCATGCCCAGGTGGTCGAGCCGGTCGATCTCGTCGGGCCACCGGCTCAGGCCATTGTCGCGGCCGTGGGTGAGGCTCGCCTCGCAGAATCCGCCGTTGCGACCGGATGCCGCCCATCCGACCGTGCGCGCCTCCACGAGGGCGATGCGGGCGTCGGGGTCGCGCCTGCGGGCGAGCAGCGCCGTCCACAATCCGGTGTACCCGCCGCCGACGATCACCAGGTCGGCGTGGTGATCTCCGCGGAGCGCGGGTCGGCGAGGCTGCTCCGGCAGGTCGTCGAGCCAGAACACGCTCTGGCGCGTCTCGGCGAGACTGTGCTGGATGACGGATGCTGCCGGCCTCTGTCGTTCGAAGACGGTCGTGCCCACGGGTATCACTTCCCTGTCGCTCGGTGTATCCATCCTCGCCCGGCAGGACCGCTCACGGACAGATCTCGTTGTCGCAAACCCGTCCCCATCCGGACACCCTGTCCGGGTCATCTGTTCGCGAGATCACCCGCTGCTCGCGAGATCGCGCGCTGGCCGCGCTGCGGGCGGGTGACCTGGCGAGCACGGGGTGATCTCGCGAACGAGGGTCAGGCGTCGGCGGCCGCGTACACCCGCTCGCCCTCGACGAAGGTCTGCAGCACACGCGTCGCGCCGATCTGATCGGCCGGTCCCGCGAACGGGTCGCGATCGAGCACCGCCAGGTCGGCGTACTTGCCCACCTCGATCGTGCCGGTGCCGGCGTCGAGATGGTTCACCCATGCCGAGCCCGCCGTGTATGCCGTGAGCGAGGTCGCCAGATCGATCGCCTGCTCGGGGAGGAACGCGTCGTACTCGCCCTCCTCGTAGCCGGGCGCGGCCTTGCGGTTCACGGCGGTGTGGATCGCCGCGAGGGGGTTCGGCGTCGAGACGGACCAGTCGCTGCCCGCGGCGAGCACCGCGCCGGAGCGCAGCAGGTCGCCGAACGGATACTGCCACGCGTCCCTCGGCGAGCCGAGGAACGGAAGCGTCAGTTCGATCATCTGGGGCTCGAGCGTCGCCCACAGCGACTGCATGTTCGCCGCGACCCCGAGCTCGCGGAACCGCGCGATGTCTTCGGGATGGACCACCTGGATGTGCGCGATGTGGTGGCGGTTGTCACCGCGGCCGTTCCGGGTGACCGCGTGCTCGACCGCGTCGAGGCATTCGCGCACCGCACGGTCGCCGATCGCGTGGAAGTGCACCTGGAACCCCAGCGCGTCCAGCTGCGGCACCGCCTCGTTCAGCACGACCGGGTCGACGAACGAGATCCCCGAGTTGTCGGTGAAGTGGCCGTGCCCGTCGTGGTAGGGCTCGAGCATCGCGGCGGTGAAGTTCTCGGCGACGCCGTCCTGCATCACCTTGACCGATGTCGCGGCGAACCGCCCGCCGCGGTACCGCTCGCGCCGTTCGACGAGCGAGGGGATCTGCTCGAGTCCCTTCGCGCGGTCCCACCACAGCGCACCGACCACCCGTGCGGTCAGAGCACCGGATGCCGCCGCCGCGAGGTATGCCGGGCCGGGATCGCTCAGGTCGCTGTAGTCGCCGATGATCGCGTCCTGCCAGGCGGTGATCCCGTACGAGTGCAGGTACTGCTGGCCGACCAGGAGCGCCTCGGTCAGCTCGGCCGTCCCGATCTCGGGCAGCAGGCGGTTGACGAGGTTCATCGCGCCCTCGTGCAGCGTTCCGGACGGCTCGCCGCCGGCATCCCGCTCGATCCTGCCGTCGGCGGGGTCCGGGCTGTTGCGGTCGATCCCCGCTCGGCGCAGCGCCTCGGAGTTGACCCAGGCGCCGTGACCGTCGCGGTTGGGCAGGAACACCGGACGGTCGGCGACCACCCGGTCAAGCGCCGCCGCGGTCGGCGTTCCGCCCGGGAACACCGACATCGACCAGCCCCCGCCGAGGATCCACTCCTCATCGGGATGCTGCGCCGCGTACTCCGCGACGATCTCGAGGTACTCGCCCTCGGTCGTCCCCTCGTTCAGGTCGCAGCGCAGCAGCTCCAGGCCGCCCGAGACCGGGTGCACGTGCGCGTCCTGGAACCCCGGGAGCAGCATCCGCCCCGCCAGGTCGACGACCTCCGTCCCCGTGCCGATCAGGTCGCGCACGTCATCGCCGCCGACCGCGACGATGCGCCCGCCCGTCACGGCCACGGCGGTCGCGCGGGATCGCACTGTATCGGCCGTGAACACAGGCCCTCCGGTGAACACCAGGTCGGCAGAGGTCATATCGCGTACTCCTTCGAGGGGTGGGGGATGCCGGGCGCGGGGCGTCAGCCGCCGCCGAGCGTGCGGGCGATCTGGGTCGCCGAGTCGCCGGCGCGCTTGAGGACCAGCGCGACGGCCGCCAGGGCGACGAGAGTCAGCAGCAGCATGAGCGTCGAGACGGCTGCGATCTCGGGGCGCAGACCCGAGCGGAGCGCGCTGAACACGTACACCGGCCACGGGGTGGTGCCCGAGACCTGCACGAAGGCCGCGATCACCGTGTTGTCGAGACTCAGGGTGAACGACAGCAGGAAGCCGGCCAGCACGGCCGGCATCGCAAGGGGCAGCGTCACCCGTCGGAACGTCGTGAGCGGCTTCGCGTAAAGGTCGCCCGATGCCTCCTCGAGCTGGGCGTCCATTCCCACGAGCCGCGCCCGCACGATGTACGAGACGACCGCGATCGCGAACAGCGAGTGGCCGACCACCAGGCGCACGATGCCGTTGCCGAACATGGTGAGGCCGAGGTCCTGCCCGAGGAACACGAGCCACGGCAGGAGCGCGACCGCATCGACGATCTCGGGGGTGACCGAGACGAGCAGCAGCAGGCCGAGGAACCAGTAGACCCATTTGCCGGGATGCCGTGCCATCGCGATGCCAGCAAGGGTTCCCAGCAGCGTCGCGAAGACCGCCGCGATCAGGCCTGTCTGGATCGAGACGAGCACGGCGCTCTGCACCGCGGGCTTGGCGACGATCGCGAGGAACGGCGCGATGCTGAAGCCGTCCCACGCCACCAGCAGCCGCCCGCTGTTGAAGGACGACACGATGATCACGGCGATCGGCGCGAACAGGAAGATGAAGACGAGCACGCCCCACACCGTCAGCGCGACGTCCGACCACGAGTGGCCCGCGCGTCGGACCGTCGGCTTCTCGGTCTGTCGAAGGGTCATGCTCCGACTCCCTGCAGCTCGCGCTCAGCGGCGGCCGGCGGATCGGACGGCGGCGGCGCATCGCCCAGGACGAGCCGGTTGCGTCGGCGGATCGGCAGCAGGATCAGCCACACGATCGCCGCACCGACCGCGATCGTGGCGGTGATCACGAGGATCAGCAGCACCGCCATCGCCGAGCCCAGCGCCCAGTTCTGCGCGGCCTGGAACTGACTGGCCACGAGCTGGCCGACCATGTTGCCCTTCGCGCCGCCGAGCACGGTCGCGGTGATGTAATCGCCCATGAGCGGGATGAACACCAGGAGCACTCCCGCCACGACCCCGGGTCCGGCCAGCGGGAGCGTCACGCGGAAGAACGTCGTCCAGCGCCCCGCGCCGAGGTCTTTGGACGCCTCGCGCAGCGGCCCGCCGACGCGGTCGAAGGCCACGAACAGCGGCAGGATCATGAGCGGCAGGTAGTTGTAGACCACGCCGATGAGCACAGCGGTGCGCGTGTAGAGGATCTCGAGCGGGCCCTGCGTGACACCTACCGCCTGCAGCAGGGTCGAGACCCATCCCTCGGGCGCAAGCAGCACCTGCCACCCGATCGTGCGCACGAGGAAGTTCGTCCAGAACGGCACGAGCACGAGCGCGATCAGGATGCCGCGCCGCTCGGGTCGCACCTTCACGGCCATCCAGTAGGCGACCGGCATCCCGATCAGCAGGCACAGCGTGGTGCCGGCGATTCCCACCCACAGGGTGTTCTGGAAGGTCGAGAAGAAGGTCGGCGACAGCGCTTCCGCATAGCGGTCGAGCGAGAGGACGTCGTTCGCGTGGGTTCCGAAGATGCCGGGCTTGTAGCCGAAGCTGAACCAGACGACCATCCCCACCGGGGCGACGAAGAACAGCGCCAGCCACACCCACGCGGGGATCGCGAGAGCGAAGCCGGGCGATCTACGCACCCGCGGCGGCCTTCGTCGCGTTCCAGATCTCGACGCGGCGCTCCTGCGCTTCGTTGACCTCTCCCTCGTGCATCGTTTCGACCTGCTCGGGCGTGAAGAAGACGAAGTCGAGCATCGGCAGACCCTCGTCGGCCGCCGCCTGCTCGATGTCCTTCGCGCCGGTGTGGTATCCGATGTAGTCGAGCTCGACCAGCGCGTTCTCGGGCGCCAGGATGAAGTTGATGAACGCGTGCGCGGCCTCCGGGTGCGGAGCGCCGGCGGCGATCGCCCAGTTGTCCATCCAGATCTCGGTGTCGGGGCCGCCGAGCACCCACTGCCAGCGGTCGGGGTCCGGGCTCTCGAGGATGCCCAGGCGCGCGTCGCCGTTCCAGGACTGCATGAGCACCTGCGTTCCCTGCGGGATGGCGCTGCCGCCGGGATACGAGTCGAATGCCGACAGGTGCGGGGCGAGCGAGGTCACCAGGTACTCCTCGCATGCGGCCAGCTCGGCCTCGTCGTCCGTGTTCCAGTCGATGCCGTTCGCCCAGAAGTAGATGCCGGTCAGGTCGCCCGGGTCATCCAGCACTGATGTCTTGCCGCTCGCCTCGTTCTGCGCGGCATCCAGGAAGTCGGCCCACGTGGTCAGCTCGCGGGTGATCACGGTCTTGTCGTAGACGAAGCCCGTTGTACCCCACGCCTTGCAGATCGAATACTCGTTGGAGGGGTCCCAGGCGCGACCGAGGTAGGCGTCGTCCATGTGCTCGATGTTCGGGATGAGGTCGAGATTGAGCTTGCTGAGCAGGCCGTTCTCGATCATCTGCGGGATGAACACGCCCGTCGGGACCACGATGTCGTAGCCGCTCGTGCCCTTGGCCGCGACGAGCTTGGAGATGAGCTCCTCGTTCGACGAGAACGAGTCGAGCGTGATCGTCGGTCCCACGCTCGAGGTGAACTCCTCGAGCAGCTCGGGGGCGTCGTAGTCGCCCCACGTGTAGATCGTGAGGCTGTCCTCGACCGCGCCGCCGGTCGCCTGCGCGCCGGGACTCGCGCCGCCTCCGGGCGAGCATGCGGCCAGCACCGCGGCGCCGCCGGCCGCGACGGCGAGTCCGAGGAATCCGCGGCGGGTCAGCTCGCTGCGGATGACGCGGGCGGCGCCGTCGCTCGCGAGGATGCGGACGTGGGTGCGGGATTCGCTCATCGATTCCTCCGGGTGGGGTGGGTTGAGTGTCGGTGCGTGCGGGTCAGAGGGTCGGCGGGGCGACGTACCCGCCCGCGATGGCGGCGTCGTCGGCGGGGAAGAGGAGCACGTCATCGGCCGCCCACGTGCAGACGACATCGTCGCCGATGCTCAGCGCCGGAGCCTCCGGCGTGGGACGGCGGACGACCAGACTCTGGTCCTCGCCGATGCTGACCAGGTACTGCATCGTCTCGCCGAGGTGCGAGACGCCGATCACGCGCCCGCGCACGGCGTTGACCTCGATGATCGCCGACCGGGGGGCAGCCGGCGCGATCCGGACGAATTCGGGTCGCACCGCGGCCTGACCGGTCGAGCCGAGGGAGACGGATGGCGCAGCCCCGCGCACCCGCACGTGCGGCGATTCGATCTGGTCTCCCGAGGCCGCCACCGGACCGCGGAAGAAGTTCTGCTGGCCGACGAACGCGGCGACGTATGCGGATGCCGGACGCGCGTACACCGTGTCGGCATCGGCGAGCTGCTCGATGCGTCCGGCGCGCATGATCGCGATGCGGTCGCTCATCGACAGCGCTTCGCCCTGGTCGTGCGTGACGAAGACGAAGGTGATGCCCAGGCGCGACTGCAGCAGCTTGAGCTCGAGCTGCATCTCTTCACGCAGCTGGCGGTCGAGCGCGCCCAGCGGCTCGTCCAGCAGCAGCACGGCGGGCCGGTTGACGAGGGCTCGCGAGAGCGCGACGCGCTGCTGCTGACCGCCTGAGAGCTGCGTGGGCTTGCGGTCCGCGAACCGCCGCATCTGGACGAGATCGAGCGCCTGCGACACGCGCTCACGGATCTCGGACTTCGGCGTGCGGCGCTGCTGCAGCCCATAGGCGACGTTCTCGGCGACCGACAGGTGCGGGAAGAGCGCGTACGCCTGGAAAACGGTGTTGACGTCTCGGCGATAGGGCGGCTGCGCGAGCACCGAGCTGCCCGAGATGAGGATGTCGCCCGCGTCCGGGCGCTCGAATCCGGCGATCATGCGCAGGGTCGTCGTCTTGCCGCAGCCCGAAGGCCCCAGCAGCGAGATGAACTCACCCGGCTGGATCGTCAGCGACAGGTCGTCGACGGCGGCCTGATCGCCGTAGCGCTTCGTGATGCGGTCGAGGACGACGCTGCCGCGATCGTCCGGCCGTGCGGTCGGGGAACTTGTCGGCACTGCGGCCTCGGTCGTCGGTGTCACGTCGCGGGGGTCTCCACGTCTCGATTACGCCGGCCCCGCCGCGCATCGGCACGCGGGAGGATGTCCGGTCATTCAATACGGACCGTGCACCGCGTGCAATGGACGAGACGGCGAAACCGGACGATCCGGGGCGCCGTCGTGGCGTGCCTGACAGTTTGTCCGACGCGATGTTTCCGCACCGTTTCGAAACCGCGACATCCGCGTCACGTCTGGCAGGTCGGGCACCAGAACGTGTTGCGCTCGCGGGTCGGGTCGGCGCCGAGCGAGCCCTCTCGGATGAGGGTGCCGCACCGGCGGCAGGGTCGCCCATCCCGTCCGTACACCCACGTCGAGCGGCCCGGACGGGCGTCGCCGGTGAAGGTGCGCCCGTTGCGATCACGGTTGGCGCGCAGCATCCGCGCCCCCAGGTCGATGACGGCCGCGGCATCCGTCTGGGTCGCCGGCGTCGTGGGCAGGATGCCGCGGACGAACAGGATCTCGTTCGCGTACTCGTTTCCGAAGCCGGCCACGTTGCGCTGGTCCAGGAGCGCGACGTGCACGGCGCGTTCGTCGGCTCCCAGGCGGAGGGCGGCCTCAGCGGCGTCCCAGTTCTCGCTCAGCGGGTCGGGACCCAGGTGGCCGACGAGCTGCCCCTCATCGCGGGTCGGGACGACCTTGATATCGGCGAGGTCGAAGCCCACCGTGTCCCAGTCGGCGTTGCACACCACCGCCCGTGCCTTGAAGCCCGGCTGCCGCCACCGGCCCCCGTGCGGGTAGACGTGCCACTCGCCCTCCATCTTGAGATGCGTGTGCAGCGTCCACTCGCCGATGTGATGCAGCAGGTGCTTGCCGCGTGAGACGACCTCGCGCACGGTCATGCCCCTCAGGTCTATCGTCGCGGCCTGCGGAACGCGCAGCTCGAAGCGCGTGAGTTCGGTGCCGGCAAGCGCATCGTTCAGCCGCTGAGCCGCGCGATAGACCGTGTCGCCCTCAGGCATGCGTCGGCGGTGTGATCTCAGGCACGCGCGGACTCACGAAGTGCGTCACCCGCAGTCAAGCGCCGCAGGGTGAGGCCGCGCGGAGACTCGACGAATCCGGCATCCCGCAGCGCACGCCCGACGGCCGTGCCGTAGACGAACTGACCGTTGACCTGCTCGACCGTGAGGGTGGCCAGGCGCCGGGCGCGAGCCGTTGCGGCGAGGTCCTGCGCCGCGGCGGCGAGCACCGGCTCATCGTCGGTGAACGCGAGAGCGGACTTGCCCCCGCGCTCGAGGTAGAGGGCGAGCGACCCGTCGACGATCGCGACGAGTCCACCGGCCTTGCGCCCCGGACGGTGCGTGACGCCCTCGATCGCCGGCCAGGCCAGCGCGGCGCCGTACGGGTTGGCCGGATCGGTCGCGGCGAGCGTGTGGGTGCGCAGCGGAGGCGGGTCGGCGAGGCCGGCGAACTCGCGCAGCCGGTCGACGGTGGCGGATGCCGCGAACTGCGCGGCCCCGAGCTTCTCGATCACGTAGCCGCGCCGGCAGTGGCCGGCCTGTTCGAAGCCGGCGAGCACGCGGTACGCCTGGGCGAAGCCGCCCGGCAGGCCCTCCGCTTGCACGGAGCCCCGCGTGACGACCCCGTACCGATCGAGAAGAAGACTCGCGGCCGCCGTCGCGCGGAGGGTCGGCTCCGGTTCGGGGGTTGCGAGCAGCGACCAGCGTCCGCCGATCGCCGGCGGCCGCGGCGGGGTGCTCACGCGTGCCACCGAGGCTCCGCGATACATCCGGGCCCGTGGCGCCTTGCGCGCGGTGCGATGCGCCTGCGAGCCGCCTCCGAGCAGCATCCGCACCGGGGCGAACGTGTCGTTCGTGACCCGCCCTGCCCACGTGAGGCTCCACAGCGCCTCCACGACGGAGGCTTCGTTCTCGGCATCGGCGAGTTGGCGCAGCTGCGCGGCGAAGTACGCGCCGCCGTTCGCGAGCGCCGCGACGATGCGCTCCTCGAGCGAGCCCGAGGCGATCTCGTCTTCGGGCGGCAGCAGCGTCAGAGGTGCCGCATCGGCCGGATGCAGCGCGATCCAGCCATCGCGCCCGGGAAGCGCGCCGTGACCCGACCAGATGACCTCGCCGGTCGCGGTGAGCTCGTCGAGCATCGCCGGGGTGTAGTCGTGCACGCGCGCCGGGAGCACGAGCGACTCCCACGCGCTCGCGGGGATCGGCACGCCGGCGAGCTGCTCGATCACGGCCGCGACGCCGTCGATGCCGTCCAGAGGGCGGGAGATGTGCTGCCACACCGGCAGGAAGCGCGCGAAGGCCTCGGGCGAGACGGGCTCGACGCTGCCCCGGATCGCCGCGAGCGACCGCATGCGCAGCCGCCGCAGCACCTCGGCGTCGCACCACTCGGTCTCGTCGGAGGTGCTCGTCGAGGTCGGCAGGAAGAAGCCGCTCGAGAGGCGGCCCTGCGCCTCGAGGCGCTGCAGCGTCAGACGCGCGACCGCGATGCCGACGCCCAGCCGCTCGGCGACAGCGGCGCTCGTGAACGGTCCATGGGTGCGGGCGTAGCGGGCGACGAGGTCGCCGAGCGGGTCGGCGAGCGGCTCGAGGAACGCGTTCGGGATGCCGACCGGCAGCGCAGCGCCGAGCGCGTCGCGCAGGCGACCGGCGTCTTCGATGGCCGCGACCCGCGCGACGCCCGCGATCGTGACCGGGATCGCGCGGCGCGTGTCGATGAGTTCGGCGAGGTGCGCGGCGGCTTCGGCGGGAGTCGCGGTGCGCACGGCCGCGGCATCCCGCGGCGCTCGAGCGTCCTGAGGATCGATGTCGCCCGACTCGCCCTCGGCGAGCTGATCGGAATCCGCGGGGGGTTCGAGCCGCGCCGCGACCTCGGCGGCATCGAGCGGCCCCAGCATGCGCAGCAGGTCGGCGACGCCCTCGAGACCTCGAGCCCGGCGATCCGGGTCGAGGCGCTGCGCCTCGCGCTCGAACTGCGCCATGATCTCGGGGTCGAGCAGCTCGCGCATCTCGACCTTGCCGAGCAGCTCGCTCAGCAGCGCCGGGTCGACCGACAGCGCGGCGGCCCGGCGTTCGGCCAGCGGCGAATCGCCCTCGTACATGAAGGCGCCCACGTACCCGAACAGCAGGTCGCGCGCGTAGGGCGAGGGAGAGGTCGTCGTGGTCTCGACCAGGCGGATGCTGCGATCCCCGATGCTGCGGGCGATGCGCAGCAGCGCGGGCACGTCGTAGACGTCCTGCAGCACTTCGCGGAGGGTCTCGAGGATGATCGGGAACGTCGGGTACCGGCGCGCGACTTCGAGCAGCGCCGCCGACCGCTGACGCTGCTGCCAGAGCGGGGAGCGGCGGTTGGGGTTCATCCGCGGCATGAGCAGCGCGCGGGCGGCGCACTCGCGGAAGCGCGAGGCGAACAGCGCCGAGCCGCCCACCTCGTCGATCACGATCTGCTCGAGCTCTTCGGGCTCGAACACGAACAGCTCCGCGCCCGGGGGCTCTGCGGCCGCGTCAGGCACGCGGGCGATGATGCCGTCGTCGCTCGCGACCGCTGAGCCTTCGACGCCCAGGCGCTCGCGGATGCGCGCGTTGACGGCCAGCGCCCACGGTCCGTGCACTTTCATGCCGTACGGGGAATGAAGTATCACGCGCCAGTCGCCGACCTCGTCGCGGCCGCGCTCGACCGTGAGCGATCTGTCGGTCGGAAGCGTGCCGGTCGCCTCGCGCTGCTCCGCGAGGTAGGAGAGCAGGTTGACCGATGCGTTGTCGTCGAGACCCGCTTCGCGCAGCCGCTCGCGGGCTTTCTCGGGGGTCGCGGCCGACACCTCGCGCGAGAACCTGCCGAGCGCCTCACCGAGCTCGGCAGGACGCCCGAGACCGTCGCCGTGCCAGAACGGCAGCTTGCCCGGCTGACCGTAGGCGGGCAGCACGTTCACCCGGTCGTGGGTGATCTCGACGATGCGCCAGCTCGTCGTTCCGAGCGTGAAGACGTCGTTGATCCGGGACTCGTAGACCATCTCCTCGTCGAGTTCGCCGACCCGGGCATTCTGCGACTCGCCCGCGACGAACACGCCGAACAGTCCTCGATCGGGGATCGTGCCGCCGCTCGTGACCGCGATGCGCTGCGCGCCGGGCCGCCCGGTGAGGGTGCCCATGTCGCGGTCCCAGACGAGGCGCGGTCGCAGTTCGGCGAACTCGTCCGACGGGAAGCGGCCGGCCAGCAGATCGAGCGTCGCCTCGTACGCCGAGCGCGGCAGGGTGCGGAACGGCGCGCTGCGCTTGACCGTCTCGAACCAGCCCTCGACATCGACCGGGCCGAGCGCGCACGCCGCGACGGTCTGCTGCGCGAGGATGTCGAGCGGATTCTGAGGCACCGAGATCGCCTCGATCTGACCCGCCAGCATCCGCTCGGTGACGATCGCGGTGTGCAGCACGTCACCGCGGTGCTTGGGGAACAGCGCCGCTCGGCTGACCTCGCCCACCTGGTGCCCGGCGCGGCCGATGCGCTGCAGACCGGATGCCGCACTCGGGGGCGCCTCGACCTGGATGACCAGATCCACGGCCCCCATGTCGATTCCGAGCTCGAGGCTGCTGGTCGCGACGACGCACCGGAGGGTGCCGGACTTGAGCTCCTCCTCGACCTGCGCGCGCTGCTCCTTCGACACCGACCCGTGATGCGCCTTCGCGAGCACCGGGTCGGCGCCCGCCGAGATGCCGGCCTGCGCCATCATGGCCGCCGGGATCGCTGCATCGGGAACACCGAGCCCGAGCCGCTCGGAGTAGATCTCGTTGAGGCGGCCGGTCAGCCGCTCGGCGAGGCGGCGGGAGTTGGAGAAGACGATCGTGGAGCGATGCTGCAGGATGCGGTCGACGATGGCCTCTTCGACGTGCGGCCAGAGCGACCCGGTCTGGTCGGGCGGCTCGGGAGCCCGCTTGCCGCCGCCGTCGCCGAACCAGTCCTCGTCGATCGGGGTGTCGGCTGCGGCATCCGGCTGACGGACGTCGGCCGGGGCATCGGCTCCGGGCGGAGGCGGGGGGTTCAGCATGTCGTCGACCGGCACGACGACGGTGAGGTCGAACGCCTTCGTCGAGCGGGGCGCCACGATCTCGACCGGCGCCGAGCCGCCGAGGAACCGGGCGACCTCGTCGATCGGCCGCACCGTCGCCGAGAGTCCGATGCGCTGAGCTGGCTCGTCCAGCAGCGCGTCGAGCCGCTCGAGGCTGACCGCGAGGTGGGCGCCGCGCTTGGTCGCCGCGACGGCGTGCACCTCGTCGACGATCACCGTGTGCACGTTCTTGAGCGTCTCGCCGGCCTGGCTCGTGAGCATGAGGTACAGCGACTCGGGCGTCGTGATGAGGATGTCGGGCGGGGCGGTCACGAGCTTGCGGCGATCCGACGAGGTCGTGTCACCGGAGCGGACTCCGACGCTCACGCCCGGCACGGTCACGCCGAGGCGGCGCGCCGACTGGCCGATCCCGACCAGCGGCGAGCGCAGGTTGCGCTCCACATCGACCCCGAGGGCTTTCAGCGGCGAGATGTAGAGGACGCGGGTGGGAGATGCCGGGGCCTCCGCGGCGCGGCGCCGCTTCTGCGGCTCTGCAGGGGCGGCATCCTTCTCGTGGAAGATGCGGTCGATCGCCCAGAGGAAGGCCGAGAGCGTCTTGCCCGATCCGGTCGGTGCGACCACGAGGGCGTGCTTGCCGTGCGAGATCGCATCCCACGCGCCGAGCTGTGCCGCGGTGGGCTCGGCGAACGCGCCGCGGAACCAGTCCTGCGTGGCAGGACCGAACCGCTGGAGCACATCACTCATCCGTCCATCTTCCCCGGTGGGGACGACATTCGGGCCGGGATGAGTGAGCCGATCAGGGCTCGGACGGGATGAGGATCCACAGCACGAGGTAGATCCAGATCGACAGGCCGAACAGCACCGTGCCGGCGACCGTGAGGATGCGGACGGGCGTCGCGCTGCACCCGAAGCGATCGGCGATTCCCCGGCACACTCCCGCGACCAGGCGGCCCTGATGTGGTCGGACGAGCAGACTCATGCCGCCCATCATGCCGCCGCGCCCGCCCCCGCACCAGGGGCAGGGCGCGGCGGGCCTGGGTTCAGCGCTCGGACAGCATGCCGTCTTCGTTCAGCTCGAGGGTCAGGGCGATGCCGAGACGCGCGAGGAATGCGTCGTCGTGACTCACGATGAGCACGGCGCCCCGGTACGCGGCCAAAGCCTCGACGAACCGGTCCACGGTGTCGATGTCCAGGTTGTTCGTCGGCTCATCCAGCACGAGCAGCTGCGGCGGGGGTTCGGCCAGCAGCAGCTGCGCCAGCGCCACCCGGAACCGCTCGCCGCCCGACAGCGTCGCCACGGCCCGATCCACCGCGCTGCCGCGGATCAGGAAGCGCGCGAGCCGGTTGCGCAGTTCGCGATCGGGCACGGCGGATGCCGCCTCCCGCACGTTCTCGAGCACCGAAGCCGCTTCGTCCAGGCCGTCCACGCGCTGCGGCAGGTACCCGATGCGGTCGGTGTGCGCATGCGCCGATGCCGAATTCAGGCTGGTTGGCGCGAGCCCGGCCGAGAAGCCCGGAAACGCAGGGCCGCCGTCATCGGCTTCCGGCATCCAGCCTGAATTCGGCATCCGAGCGCCGCGAACCAGCTGCTCGAGCAGCGTCGTCTTGCCCACGCCGTTCGCCCCGATGAGCGCGACGCGCTCGGGACCCTGGATCGTCCACGCGTGCGCACCGTCGCCGATCGTCGCGATGCGTCGCCCGGCCGGAACCCCCGGGTCGGGCAGATCGATCCGGATCGCGTCGTCGTCGCGCACCCGCCGCTCCGCCGCATCGAGCGCCGTCCGCGCGGTCGCCTCGCGATCACGCATCTCGGTGCGCATCTTGCCCGCCGAAACTTGGGCGGAGCGCTTGCGAGCGCCAGCGATGATCCCTGGAACGCGCTTCTCGATCTGCGCCTTGTGCCCCATCGCCTTGCGCTTGGCGATCTTGACCTCGGCCTCGATCCGATCGCGCTTCTCGCGCTTCACCAGCTGCGCCGCGGTGCGCTCGGCCTGCCGGGCGGCGTCCTGCTCGGCATCCAGCCGGTCTCGCCACTGCGAGTACGGTCCGCCGAACACCGACAGGTCGTTCTCGTAGAGCTCGGCAGTGTCGTCCATGAGCTCGAGCAGGGTCATGTCGTGACTGACGACGATCAGCGCTCCGCGCCAACCGCGCACCATCTCGGCCAGCCGGGCGCGCGCGAGGCGGTCCAGGTTGTTCGTGGGCTCGTCGAGCAGCGTCACGCCCGCTCCGCGCAGACGGATGCCGGCGATCGCGGTCAGCACCGCCTCGCCGCCCGACAGCTCGCCGACGCGCCGGTCGAGCATCTCGGGCTGCAGTCCGGCCTCGGCGAGCGCGGCGTGTGAACGAGCCTCGATGTCCCAGTCGTTGCCCACCGCATCGAAGTGCGCGGGATCGGGGTCACCGGCTTCGATCGCGCGCAGCGCCGTCAGCGGGGCGGCCACGCCCAGCAGTTCGGCCACCGGTCTTGCGACGTCCAGGGTCAGCCGCTGAGGCAGGTACGCGACGTCGCCGATCGCCGCGACATCCCCCGCAGACGGGGTGAGCTCGCCCGCGATCAGCCGCAGCAGCGTGGACTTGCCCGAGCCGTTGCGGCCGACGAGTCCGGTCCGTCCGGCGCCGAATGCGCCCGACACGTCGCTGAGCGCGACGGAGCCGTCCGGCCACGCGTACGAGACGCGTTCGAGCAGGACGGTGGGGGTGAGAGTGTGAGCAGGCATGAGGCCTCCCGGGTGTCAGGGGGCGCGCGAAGCGCCGGGGGCCTGGGGCGGAGCCCCAGACAGGGGTGCACTGACACCGGTCGCCCAGCCCGGTCAGGGGCAGGCGGTGCTCAACAGCGAGAGCGGTCGACGGGTCAGCGCGCGGATGCGGGCGCGGAAGCGTCGATCATCTTCACCGGAGGGTCCTCACGTGGGGAACAGGAACCACCAGAATACCCGGATGCCGCCGCAACCGCATCCTGTCGGTTCTCAGCCCAGCTGCTCCAGCTGCTTCTCGAGGAACACGCGCACATCGTCGAGCTCGTTCTCGGAGACGCTGTGGGTGAGGCCGGGGTAGACGCGGCCGCTGAGCTCGACGTGCTCGGGAAGCCACGAGATCGTGTGCTCCACCAGGAACGGCGGAATGACGTCGTCCCGCGTTCCGCGCCCCCAGAACACCGGCGGCCGGCGCTCGGCCAGTGCGGCGTCATCCGGCAGCGAGCCGGGGGTCACGTATCCGCTGAGGTTCACCGCGAAGGCGAACCGATCCGGACGCAGCCGCAGTGCCTGCAGGGCCACCGCGGCGCCCTGAGAGAAGCCCAGCAGCCCCACGACCGCATCGGGTGCTGCGACGTCGAGCCAGTCCAGCACGAGGGACGCGGCATCCGTCACGTGGACCGGATCGCGGCCGTCGAGTCCTTCGATCGGGTACCAGGAGTACCCCGGCGCCGGGAAGGGAGGGGTGAGCGGAGCCCGCACCGACGCGACGACGTATGCGGGCGGCAGATACGCCGTCAAGCCGAACAGGTCGCGCTCGTCGGCCCCGTACCCGTGCAGCAGCAGAAGCAGGGGCCGCTCACGGCGCTCGGCGGCAGCGACCGACCACAGCGCGGCATCGGAGTCGAGGGCGGGGATCTCGGCCATGCGTCCATCCTCCCAGCCCGCGCCGACGTGCGTCATCTCGCGGCGCCTGAGGTATACAGGAGACATGCCGGTCCGCACCCCTGACCCAGACCCGAACGATCGCGACGACGACGGAATCCCCCGCGATCCGCTCGGCGGGGAAGGTTTCGGCCCCGGCGGTCAGGACGGCAGGAGCGGCCGGGACGGCCGCCCGCTCGGCGACGGATCTTTCGGCTCGCCGACTCCCGACAGCGCGTCCAACCCGGGCTGGCTGTCCGACATCGAACTGGCCGAGATCCGGCGACGGATGCCGATCCTCTACGTCGAGGCCGTTCCGGTGCGCACCGACGGCGTCGGCGCGGTCACCGAGGTCGGCATCCTGCTGCGAGCGACCCCCCTCGGTGAGATGACCCGCACGATCGTCAGCGGCCGGGTGCGCTATGGCGAGTCCGTGCGCGACGCGCTGTTCCGTCACCTCGAGAACGACCTCGGGCCGATGGCGTTTCCCCTGCTTCCGCCCCAGCCGGTGCCGTTCACGGTCGCGGAGTACTTCCCGATGCCCGGCGTCTCGGCGTTCCACGACGATCGGCAGCACGCGGTCTCGCTCGCGTTCGTGGTGCCGGTGACCGGCACCTGCCAGCCGCGTCAGGATGCGCTCGAGGTGACGTGGATGGCGCCCGCCGAAGCGGCATCCGATGCCCTGTCGGCCGAGATGGAGGGCGGGCGGGGGAGTCTCATCCGCCTCGCGCTCGCGAGCGTGGGCGCGCTGCGCTGAGCCCGGGGACAGCGGCCTCGCTGAGTGTTGACTGAGACCCGGGACGCCGTGGCGACACCGGCGTAGCCTGGGCTCATGAGCCCTGCCCGTCGTGCCACCCGCCGCCGCGTCCTCACCTGGACCGCCGCGGTCGGGGTGCCGGTGCTGGCGGGTGCCGCGATCCTGGTGCCGATCGCGGCGAGCGGCGCGGTCGACCTGCCTGACAAGACCCCCGCCGAGCTGATCGCCTTCGCGGCGGCCAGCGACGTGGATGCCCTGAGCGGCACGATCGAGCAGAGCTCCGATCTCGGTCTGCCCGACCTCGGCGCGCTCACCGGCGCGATGGGCGATGAATCGTCCGAGGGCGCACCCACCGCCGCCGACATCGACGACCTGATCGCGCTCGTGACCGGATCGCACACGGCGAAGGTCTACCTCGACGGCGAGAGCGCCCGTCTGCAGGTGCTCGACCGGCTCGGCGAGCGCAACGTCTATGTCGACGGCGACGCGAACCAGGTCTGGTACGTCGACAGCGAGACGCAGACCGCAACGCAGCTCACGCTGCCCTCGGATGCCGAG
>Ga0247819_10000738_pt1 | contig 18444 bp, 14 predicted proteins | sample 13C_Xylose_Day6_FD_193428 | JGI IMG/M metagenome (GOLD analysis project Ga0247819, IMG submission 193428) | Soil microbial communities from agricultural site in Penn Yan, New York, United States - 13C_Xylose_Day6 | ecosystem: Environmental > Terrestrial > Soil > Agricultural land | place: USA...
GCAGAAGCCTATGGCAAGCTGACCGGGCGGCCGGGCATCTGCATGGTGACGCGCGGCCCGGGGGCGTGCCATGCCGCCATCGGAGTGCATGTCGCCTATCAGGATTCGACGCCGATGATCCTGCTGGTCGGTCAGGTCGGACGCGGCACGGTGGATCGCGAAAGCTTTCAGGAAATCGATTATCGCCAGATGTTCGGCCCGGTGGCGAAATGGGCGGCACAGATCGATGATGCCCGCCGCATCCCGGAATACATGGCGCGGGCGTTCCGGGTGGCGACCTCGGGGCGGCCGGGTCCGGTGGTGCTGGCCCTGCCCGAGGACATGCTGACCGAATTGGTCGAGGTGGCCGACGCCCCGCCCTATGTCCCGACCGCGCCCGCGATGGATTCGGCGCAGGTGGCCCGGATCGTGCAGGTGCTGCGCGGGGCCAAGCGACCGCTGGTCTTGGCCGGAGGGTCGGGCTGGACCGATGAGGGGGCCGAGGCCTTGCTGCGCTTTGCCACCGACAATGACCTGCCGATCGCCACATCGTTCCGGCGTCAGGACGCGATCGACAATGACTCGGACCATTATGTCGGGGATTTCGGCACTGGCGTCGCGCCCAGCCTTGTCCGCCGACTGGCCGAAGCCGACGTGCTGCTGGTCATCGGTGCCCGACTGGGCGAGATCACCACCCGCAACTATGTCTCGTTGAATGTGCCTGATACCGGCAAGGTGCTTGTCCATATCCATGTCGATGCCGATGAGATCGGGCGCGTCTATAGCCCGACCTTGGGCATTGCCGCGGATTCGACCGCTGCGGCTCTTGCGCTGGCAGGAACGGATCTGGGTCTGTCCGGGCATGGCGACTGGCGTCAGACGCTGCGCGAGGAATATCTGGCCGATACCCAAGCGCCCGCGCATGACCATCCGCTGGATATGGGACAGGCGATGCTGGCGCTGCGCGACGCCCTGCCTGCCGATGCGGTCATCACGCTGGATGCGGGCAACCATACCGGCTGGCCGCAGCGGTTCCTGCGCTATGGCCGTCCGGGTCGGCAGATCGGATCGACCTGCGGGGCGATGGGCTATTCGGTGCCTGCCGCTGTCGCCGTATCTCTGCAGGACCCGGCTCGGCAGGTGCTGGCCTTTGTCGGAGATGGCGGCTTCATGATGAGCGGGGCCGAAATCGCCACCGCCGTCCAGCATGGCGGACGTCCGATCGTGCTGGTCTTCAACAACGGCACCTATGGCACGATCCGCATGCATCAGGAACGCGAGCATCCGGGGCGTGTTTCCGGCACTGATATCGTCACCACCGATTTCGGGGCGCTGGCGCGGGGCTTGGGGGCGGAATTCGCCCGTGTCACCCAGACCGCTGAATTCCTGCCCGCGATCAAGGCCGCCTTCGCCTCGGTCCGGCCCACGGTGATCGAACTGATGACCGATCCAGAACAGATCTCGACCCGGACCACCATCGCGAAACTGCGCGGCCAGTAAACGAAAGGCCCGGAGATTTCCGGGCCTTTCCTGATTTTCTTAGAATTTGCGCGACAGCGACAGCTTGAAGTTGCGTCCCGGTGCCGGGCCGCCCAGCCAGCTGGCCGGGGTGTAATCGGTGTTGGTGACGTTATCGACGCCCATCTGCACCTCGATCCCCTCGGCGACGCCAGCTTGCGGCGACCACGAGGCAAAGATGTCATGCACGCCGTAACCCGCGCGATGGGTCCCATCGGGCTTGTCGCGGCCAGCGGCCAGCGTGCTGCGCGCGCCGATGCGCCATGCCTCGTTCGCGTTCCAGGTGGCCTGCAGCATCAGACGGTTGTTCTGCAGCGTGTCCAGATCGACATCATCCTGATCGACGCCCTCGGTCACGGTGATCGCCGCGCCCAGTTCCCAGTCGTTCAGCAGGTAGCTGGCCTCAAGCTCGCCACCCTTCAGATAGGCGCGCTCGATATTGGTGTAATAGGCCATCGGACCCGCACCGGCGCGGATGATCATGTCGTCGATATGGTTGCGATACAGCGTTACCTTCATCACCGCCTGATCGCCCTCGGCAAGGATCGAGCTGCCCGTATAGGAGGTGCCGATCTCGATGTTCTTGCCCTTCTCGTCCTTCAGGTTCGGGTTGGGCGCGGTGATCATCGAGCCGTCGTAAAGCTCATCCACGGTCGGGATGCGGTTCACGAAGGCGACTGAGCCAAAGACCGACCATTGATCGTTCAGGCGATAGATCGCGGCGATCTGCGGTTCGACCGCCTCAAAGCTGCGCTCATCGGCGTCAAAGCTGACGCTGTCCTTGGGTTCGGTGCGCTGTTTTTCGTAGCGCAGGCCGGAATTGACCGTCAGCCGGTCCCAGGTGACTTCGGACAGGGCATAGACCGACCAGCCGCGGGTGTAACCCTCGGGGTGGGACGAGGACGGCACGCTGGACGAACGGTCCTGCTTCCAGATTTCCGCCCCGGTGATCAGGAAATGCTCATAGCTGTCGCCCGAGAGGTCGGCCACGTTGTTCAGCTTGAACTTCCACAACCGGTAGACGCGCTTGCCCAGCAGCGAATCCATGATCGGCTCGGCCGGGTCGTCGCCCTGCTGCACGTCCTTCATCGTGTTCGTGTAGGACAGGGCTGCGGTCAGGTCGATGTAGCGGTTATCGGCCGGGTTCCAGCCCCATTCCGCCTTGGCGGTCTGGTCGCGCGTGGTGATGTCGCCCACCCCCCACGAGAAGCCGGGATAGAACAGATCCTTCTGCGCCCCGTGCATCTGATCGAAGTCCTGATTGTCGCCCTTGGCTTCCAGATGCTGATACGAGAACGCGACATATTGGTCGCCAAAGGTCTTCTTGGCCTTCAGCAGCACGTTCGGCGTGCTTGAATCCGAACGGATGGTGGTGTTGCCATCGGAATCCTTGGTGTCGCCCAGCTTGCGCCATGCGAAGGCCGCGACGGCTTCGAAATCCTCGGCCGGACGCCAACCAAGCGCGACGCTGCCCAGAATGCTGTCCGGGTTCGAGGCAAAGCCGATCTTGGCCTTGCCGCCAAAGGTCTTGCCCTCTTCGATCAGGTCTGATGCCTCGATCGTCTCCATCGCGATCACACCGCCAAGCGCGCCCGCACCGTAAAGCGTGGACGAGCCCGGGCCACGCAGAACCTCGACCTGACGCAGGAAGTCGGGTTCGACGAACAGCGAGCCCTGACGATAGGATTCGTAGTACTTCTCCTCGCCGTCGATCAGCTGGACAATGCCCGCCTCGCCCCCGGCCAGACCGTTCGCGCCAAAGCCGCGGATGTTGAAGCCCTGACCAAAGAAGCTGCCCGAACCGGTGCCCGCGACGCCCGGAACCGTGTCCAGCACCTCGCCGATATGGATCGGCGCGATATCGTCAAGCTGCTGCTCTCCGACGACCGAAACCGACTGCGGCACTTCGGAGGCCACTTTCGGCTGCCCGGCGCGCAGGACCAGCGGGTCCAGCAGGAATTTTTCCTCGGTCGCGGCGGTGGCAGCAGCGTCCTGTGCCCAGACCGGAGCGGTGATCGCCAGAGCCGTCAGGCAGGTCGTGCTGGCAAGCAGCGCGATGCGGAGCGGGAGTCGTGACATTATGTCCCCTTGCGTTTCTTAAGTTTTTTGCTGGCGAACGGCTGGCATCTTGCGCTGCGTTAAGTTTTCCGAGTAAAACTGTCAATGATACATTCGCCCCGTTAATTCGGGCACAACCATAAGATTAACAACGATAAAGGCTGCCACCATGACCACCCATAGCCCCGCCGACCTGCGCCGCCTTCAGGCCGAGGATACCGGCCGCCCGGTCGATCTGGCCGCCAAACTTGGTCTGCCCGAGGCCGCGCTGGTTCTGGCCCATGTCGGACATGGCGTGCAGCGCATCGACCCGACGCTGGGCCGCCTGATCCCCGCGATCCAGTCGCTGGGCGAGGTCATGGCGCTGACCCGCAACCGCTCCTGCGTGATCGAAAAGGTCGGGACCTATAACGAGTTCCACGACGGCGAGCATGCCGCGATGACGCTGGATGCGGAAATCGACATGCGCTTCTTTCCGCGCCACTGGGTCCATGCCTTTGCGGTCGAGAAGGAAACCGAGGCGGGCGTGAAGCGCTCGGTTCAGGTCTTCGACGCGGCGGGCGACGCGGTCCACAAGGTCCACCTGCGCGAGACCTCGGACCTGACCGCATGGCAGGCACTGAAGCGTGATCTGGTCGTGGCCGACCAGTCCGACAGCGCCGAATTCGGTGTGCGCGCGCCGGTCGAGCCCGCCAAGGCCGCGCCCGAGCGTATCGACGCACTGCGCCGTGAATGGTCCGAAATGACCGACACCCACCAGTTCAACACCCTGATCCATCGCCTCAAGATGAACCGTCTGGGCGCGTACCGCGTCGCGGGTGCGCCCTATGTCCGCCCGCTGGCGGTGGATGCGGTCCCCGCCCTGCTCGAACGCGTCCATGCGGGCAATGTCGGCATCATGTTCTTTGTCGGCAACATGGGCTGCATCGAGATCCATTCCGGCCGCATCGAGTCGCTGAAACCGATGGGTCCGTGGCTGAACGTGCTGGACCCGCGCTTCAACCTGCATCTGCGCGGCGACCACATCGCCGAGGTCTGGGCGGTCGAAAAGCCGACCAAGCGCGGCCCGGCGATCTCGGTCGAGGCGTTTGACTCCGAAGGCGCGCTGATCTTCCAATGCTTCGGCCTGCGCCCCGAAAAGGGCGGCGATGCGGCTGAATGGGCGGCGCTGGTTCAGGGGCTGCCGGTGCTGGCCGAGGCCGCCGAATGAAACGGCTGGCTCTCGCGCTGCTGCTGGCGGCGCCTGCCCATGCCGAAACCTATCCCGAGGCCAGCCGCGTGCTGGCCATCGGTGGCGCGGTGACGGAACTGGTCTATGCGCTTGGCGAACAGGACCGGCTGGTCGGGCGCGACACGACCTCGAACTGGCCACCCGAGGCCAATGCCCTGACCGATGTCGGCTATATGCGCGCGCTTTCCCCCGAAGGCGTGCTGTCGGTGTCGCCCGATCTGATCCTTGCCGAAGAAGGCGCGGGTCCGCCCGAGGCGGTCTCGGTGCTGAAATCGGCCAACCTGCCCTATGTGACGGTGGCCGAGGGCTATGATGCTGCGGGCGTGCTGGCCAAGGTCGATGCCGTGGCCGAGGCGCTTGGCGTGCCCGAAAAGGGCCACGCGCTGCATGAAAAGCTGGCGGCGCAATTGACTGATGCGGAAAGCAAGGCCAAGGCCGTGGGTCAGCCGAAAAAGGTGCTGTTCGTCCTGTCGCTGCAAGGCGGGCGGGTCATGGCGGGCGGCACGGGCACATCCGCAGATGGCATCATCCGGCTGGCCGGGGCGCAGAATGCGCTGGCGGATATTCAGGGCTACAAGCCCCTGACCGATGAGGCGGTGATCAAGGCCGCCCCCGACGTCATCCTGATGATGCAGCGCGGCGACGCCAAGGCCGATGCGACCGCGAATGGCGGCGACAGCCTTGAGGCGGCCAAGCAATCCGCCCAAACGATGCCCGCCATCGCCCAGACCCCGGCGGGCCGGGATGGCCGCATCGTCATCATGGACGGGCTGAAACTGCTGGGCTTCGGCCCCCGGACCGGCGAAGCGGCGATCGAGCTGCACGGTCTGGTTTACGGAGGCTCGTGATGGTGGCGATCAGCCCCGACATGCCACGGATCGACGGCGATCGCAGCCATCGCGCCCGCCTGACCTGCCGGGTGCTTGTCGTCCTGCTGCTGGCCAGCGCCGTGCTGTCGCTGGGCTGGGGCGCGTCGGGAACCTCGCTGACCCGCGCCGTCTCGGACCTGCTGGCCGGGCGTGAGCTGGCGGTTCAGGATCGGGTGGTGCTTCTGGACATCCGCCTGCCCCGGGTGCTGATGGGGATCTGTGTCGGCGCGGCATTAGCCGTGTCCGGTGCGCTGATGCAGGGGCTGTTTCGCAATCCGCTGGCCGATCCGGGGCTGGTCGGTGTCAGTTCTGGCGCGTCACTGGGCGCTATTCTGGCGATCGTCTGGGGCGCGGCGCTGCCTGCCTCGGTCGCCGGGATATTTGGCTGGTATCTCGTGCCGGTCGTAGCTTTTGTCGGCAGTTGGGTCACCACGCTGACCCTGTATCGAATTGCCACGCGGCGGGGTCGGACCTCGGTCGCGACCATGTTGCTGGCGGGCATCGCGCTTGGTGCGATCCTCAGCGCGGTGGCGGGCCTTGTCATCCTGCGCGCCAATGACAGCCAGCTGCGGGATCTGACCTTCTGGGGTCTGGGATCGCTGGCCGGATCGAACTGGCCGAAGCTTCTGGCCGCCGCTCCGATCATGGTGCTGGCGGTATTGTCCGCACCAGCACTGGCGCGCGGCTTGAACGCCCTTGCCTTGGGCGAGGCTGCCGCGGGCCATGTCGGCATCCGCGTCCAACGGGTCAAGAACCGCGCCATCCTGACCGTCGCTGCGGCCACCGGGGCTGCGGTCGCGGTCTCGGGCGGGATCGGTTTTGTCGGCATTGTTGTGCCGCATCTGCTGCGGCTGGCCAGCGGGCCGGATCACCGTTGGCTGCTGGTCAATTCCGGCCTTCTGGGCGCGGTCATGCTGCTTTGGGCCGATATGGCCAGCCGCACGCTGATTGCCCCGGCGGAACTTCCCATCGGCATCGTCACTGCGATGATCGGCGGGCCGTTCTTCCTGTGGATCCTGTTGCGCAATCGCGGAGTGCTGGACCTGTGAGCCTGATCGCCCAAGACATCGCGGTTAGCATCGGCCGCAAGCGCATCCTGAACGGCGTCTCGCTACAGGCCGAGGCTGGTCAGTTCACCGCCATCGTCGGTCCGAACGGCTCGGGCAAGACCACCCTGATGCGGGCCTTGACCGGAGAGCTTCCGCATCGTGGTGCGATCCGGCTGGGCGGGCGCGATCTGGACGCCTTCGCGCCCGAGGATCTGGCCCGCCGACGGGGCGTGCTGCCGCAGGCCGCTGCCCTGTCATTCCCCTTCACCGTGGCCGAGGTTGTGCGCATCGGCCTTGAGGCGCGGGGCGAGCGTGCCGATGCGCTGGTCCCGGCAGCATTGGCCGCCGTCGACCTGCCCGGCTTTTCGGGGCGGCATTACCAGCAGCTTTCCGGGGGCGAACAGCAGCGCGTGCAATTGGCCCGCGTCCTGGCGCAGGTCTGGCAGCCCGTCGATGACCAAGGTCCGCGCTGGCTGTTTCTGGATGAGCCGGTCAGCAGCCTCGATATCGCGCATCAGCTGACGGTCATGCGGCTGGCCGCCGATTATGCGCGGCGCGGTGGCGGCGTGATCGCCGTCATGCATGACCTGAACCTGACCGCGCTTTTCGCGCAGAAAGTCATCCTGATGGGCAAGGGCGAGGTCCTGGCCCAAGGCACCCCTGCCGAAGTCCTGACGGATGCCACCCTGTCCCACGCCTATGGCTGCGACCTGCGGGTGAACGCGGTTCCAGCCGAGGGCATCTGGATCTTGCCACAAGTCGCCGCTGGCTGACCAAACAGAAACGCGCGCCACACCCGGCGCGCGTTTTATTTTCAGTATGTTGCCGCGAGGATTTGAAGTCATTTCAAACCTCGCGGCCTTTGCATCACTTCAGATCGAAGCGGTCGGCGTTCATCACCTTGCTCCAGGCCTTGGCGAAGTCGGCCACGAACTTGGCCTTGGCATCGTTCTGGGCATAGACCTCGGCGATGGCGCGCAATTGCGAGTTCGAGCCAAAGACCAGATCGACGCGGGTCGCGGTCCATTTCGGCGCGCCGGTCTTGCGATCGGTGCCGTCGAACACGTCCTGCGCATCCGATTGGGCCTTCCAGACCGTGTCCATGCTGAGCAGGTTGACGAAGAAGTCGTTCGTCAGCTGGCCCGGACGGTTGGTCAGGACGCCATGCGCGGTGCCGCCGTAATTGGCGTTCAACGCACGCAAGCCGCCGACCAGCACGGTCATTTCCGGCGCGGTCAGTTGCAGCAACTGGGCGCGGTCGATCAGCAGTTCCTCGGCCGCGTTCTTGAATTGCTTGCGCTGGTAGTTGCGGAAGCCATCGGCCATCGGCTCCATCCAGTCGAAGCTTTCGACATCGGTCTGGTCCTGCGTCGCGTCACCACGCCCGGCGGCGAAGGGCAGCGACAGGTCGTGACCGGCAGCCTTGGCCGCAGCTTCCACCGCCGCGTCGCCTGCCAGAACGATCAGATCCGCGATCGAGACCTTCTTCGCGCCCTTGGCGTCGAATTCGGCCTTGATCCCTTCCAGCACCGACAGGACGCGGGCCAGTTGCTCGGGCTGGTTGGCTTCCCAATCCTTCTGCGGGGCCAGACGGATGCGCGCACCATTGGCGCCGCCGCGATAGTCCGAGCCACGGAAGGTCGAGGCCGAGGCCCATGCGGTTTCGATCAGTTCAGCCGAGGTCAGGCCCGAGGCGAGAGCCCGCGCCTTCAGATCGGTCACGTCCGCTGCATCGATCAGCGGGTAGTCGGGGGCCGGGATAGGGTCCTGCCAGATCAGGTCTTCGGCGGGAACTTCCGGACCCAGATACAGGTTCTTCGGCCCCATGTCGCGGTGGGTCAGTTTGAACCATGCGCGGGCAAAGGCGTCCGCGAACTGATCGGGATTTTCGTAGAAGCGACGCGAAATCGCCTCATAGATCGGGTCGAAGCGCAGCGACAGGTCGGTGGTCAGCATCGACGGCGCGATGCGTTTCGACGGATCATGCGCGTCCGGAACCGAGCCTGCACCGGCATCGCCCTTGGGCTTCCACTGATGCGCGCCGGCGGGCGATTTGGTCAGTTCCCATTCAAATTCGAACAGGTTCTTGAAGAAATTCTGGCTCCATTCGGTCGGCGTCTGGGTCCAGACGACTTCCAGCCCCGACGAGATCGTGTCGCCGCCAATGCCGGTGCCATGGGTGCTGGCCCAGCCGAAGCCCTGCAGCTCAATCGCCGAGCCTTCCGGGTCCGAGCCGACATGGGCCGCATCGCCAGCGCCGTGGGTCTTGCCAAAGGTATGGCCGCCAGCGATCAGCGCGACGGTTTCCTCGTCATTCATGGCCATGCGGCCAAAGGTAACGCGGATGTCCTTTGCTGCGGCGATCGGGTCGGGATTGCCATCCGGGCCTTCCGGGTTGACGTAGATCAGGCCCATCTGCACGGCGGCCAGCGGGCTTTCCAGCTCACGCTCGCCCGAATAGCGGCTGCCTTGCGAGCCGGTCAGCGCCAGCCATTCGATTTCCGAACCCCAGTAGATGTCTTCCAGCGGTTCCCAGACATCGGGACGACCGCCGCCAAAGCCGAAGGTCTTGAAGCCCATCGATTCCAGCGCGACGTTTCCGGTCAGGATCAGCAGGTCGGCCCAGCTCAGGCTGTTGCCGTACTTCTGCTTGATCGGCCAGATCAGGCGGCGGGCCTTGTCCAGGTTGACGTTATCCGGCCACGAGTTCAGCGGCGCAAAACGCTGGGCGCCAGCGCGGGCGCCGCCACGACCGTCGGCGGTGCGATAGGTCCCGGCGCTGTGCCACGCCATGCGGATGAACAGGGGGCCATAATGACCCCAATCGGCCGGCCACCAGTCCTGGCTGTCGGTCATCACCTGCCGCAGGTCGGCTTTGACCGCTTCCAGGTCGAGCTTCTTGAACTCTTCGGCATAGTTGAACGACTCGCCCAGCGGGTTCAGCTGGGCATTGTCCTGATGCAGGATCTTCAGGTTCAGCTGGTTCGGCCACCATTCGCGGTTCGACCGCGCGCTGACCCGCGTGTTGCGGTTTGCCCCATGCATGACCGGGCAGCCGCCGCCGGATTTTACCGTCTTGTCGTCCATGTTCATCTTCCTTCCGCTGACTTGCGACCGGGCCGCCTTGATGGGTCGGCTTTCGGTGACTCGCGCTTCTGTGGAAAGTATTAGGCCAATGTATCGATCAGATAAATTTCTAATGGGTAATGGCCTTGATAATGCGCGGTTATGCCACGCCCGCCAAGGGGCAGCTTTGGCCCGGCCGCGCGCTCATGCTAGGCTGGTGCGAAAGTAACCGGAGACATGTCGTGAACAGACGCATCATTCTTGGGATCGCGGTCGCGGTTGGGCTTCTGACCCATTGCGCGGCGGCACAGGAACCGAGCTTTTTCCGCATCGGCACGGGCAGCACCGCGGGCACATATTACCCGATGGGCGGTTTGATCGCGAATGCGATCTCGAACCCGCCCGGATCGCGCCCCTGCGAAAATGGCGGCCCCTGCGGTCTGCCGGGACTGGTCGCGACCGCGCTGGCCTCGAATGGCTCGGTCGACAATATCGAGGCGATCGCTGCGGGTCGGATCGACGCCGGTTTCACCCAGTCCGACGTGGCTTATTGGGCGCAGACGGGCACCGGCCTGTGGGAAGGCCGACCTGCCGTCGAAAAGCTGCGCCTGATCGCCAATCTATATCCAGAAAGCATCCATCTGGTGGCCCGCGCCGATGCCGGGATCGAAACCGTCGCCGATCTCAGGGGCAAGAAGGTGTCTTTGGATGAGCCGGGTTCCGGCACGCTGGTCGATGCCCGCATCATTCTTGAAGCCTATGGTCTGTCCGAGGCCGATATCAGCGCCGAGTTCCTGAAGCCCGATCAGGCCGCCGATCGCATGCGGGACGGGGCGATGGACGCGTTCTTCTTTGTCGGTGGCTATCCCGCGGGCGCGATTGCGGAACTGGCCAGCCAGCATGACGTCAAGCTGATCCCGATCGACGGCGAGGCTGCCGACAAGCTGCGCGAGAAATATCGCTTCTTTTCTGCCGACAGCTTTCCTGCCGGGACCTATAACGGGCAGACCGCTGCCGTTCCTACGATCTCGGTAGGTGCTCAGTTGGTGACCAGCGCCGATCAGCCCGAGCAGCTGATCCATGACATCACCAAGACGATCTATAGTGAGACGACCCAGAAGCTGTTCGCTGCGGGTCACGCCAAGGGCAACCAGATCACGTTGGACAATGCCACCAAGGGCGCGGGCATCCCGCTGCATCCGGGTGCCGAGAAATTCTACAAGGAAGTCGGAAAGCTTCAGTAAGACACGACGCATCGGCTCAAGGTTGACCATTCCCGATCTGCCGATGCAGACCCGGTTGCTGGCCATCAGCACAACGCTTCTAGGTGCCGTGGATCAATGATCAGCTGCTGATCGCACAGGAGCCTGTTTCGACCACAGTCGGCGCGGTGATGCTTGAGGGCATGGCTTTGCGCCGCGAGGTTGCGCTCTGAACAATGGTGGGACGACGGCCAGCGGGCGCATGCCCCGCCCATGCGACAAATCGGCTTCCGCTGCGTGAGATTGCCAATCTGGTTGTGCCACGGGGGAACGCACTGTATGTGCCCCCCGAATTTCGGCCAAATATGACAGGCATGTAACGAGTGACCAACGCGGATGAACAACTCCGGCAGGGCGACGGCCCCCGGAACCAGTGGAAGACCTTGGACAAGGATCTGGGTCGGATCAGCGTGCTGGAGCAGGCGACGGCCACGATCTCGCGCCCGCTTGTCGCGCCGGGTCTGGCATTGCTTTTCGTGATCGGCGTGGCGCTGGTGGCGCTGGCACTGATCGGAGCCAGCCCCTCGGGGTTGGTGATCGTCGGCGCGGCGGTGGTTGCGGCCTATATGGCGCTGAACATCGGTGCGAATGACGTGGCCAACAACATGGGCCCGGCGGTCGGTGCGAAGGCACTGACCATGGGTTCGGCCCTTGTCATCGCCGCCATCTGCGAAACCGCCGGTGCGCTGATTGCGGGCGGGGACGTGGTCAGCACGATTTCCTCGGGCATCGTCTCACCCGAGGTGGTGGCGGACAGCGCGACCTTTGTCTGGCTGATGCTGTCGGCGCTGATCGCGGCGGCCTTGTGGATCAACCTGGCCACGGTGCTTGGTGCGCCGGTCTCGACCACCCATTCCGTTGTCGGTGGTGTGGTTGGCGCGGGCGTGGTCGCGGCGGGCTTTGACGCGGTCAACTGGAGCCAGATGACCAGCATCGCGGCAAGCTGGGTGATCTCTCCGGTGATGGGGGGTGTCATTGCGGCGGCCCTGCTGGCCTTCATCAAGGCCAAGATCGCCTATGTCGACGACAAGCTGGCGGCGGCGCGCAAATGGGTGCCAATCCTGACCGGGCTGATGGCTGGCGTCTTTGCCACCTATCTGGCGCTCAAGGGTCTGCGCCGCATCATCGAGGTCGACTCGCCCACCGCAGTCGCCATCGGCATCGCCATCGGCGTCGCCTGCTGGCTGGCCTCGCGCCCGCTGATCGAACGGCAATCGCGCGGGCTGGAAAACCGAAAGAAGTCGCTGCGCGTGCTGTTCTCGCTGCCGCTGATCGTCTCTGCCGCGCTGCTGTCCTTTGCCCATGGCGCGAATGACGTGGCCAATGCGGTCGGCCCGCTGGCCGCCGTCGTCCATACCGTGCAGGCCGGTTCGGTCGAGGCCAGCGTCAGCATCCCCAGCTGGGTCATGATCATCGGCGCGATCGGCATTTCGCTGGGCCTGATGCTGTTTGGGCCCAAGCTGATCATGCTGGTCGGCGACCAGATCACCAAGCTGAACCCGATGCGCGCCTATTGCGTGGCGCTGTCGGCGGCGGTGACCGTGATCGTTGCCAGCTGGCTGGGCCTGCCGGTCAGCTCGACCCATATTGCGGTCGGCGGGATCTTTGGCGTGGGCTTTTTCCGCGAATGGCATGCCGAGCGTCGCGCCCGCATGCTGGGCCTGCAAAAGGGCAAGGTCGTCCCGCCCGAGGAGCGCCGCCGCCGCAAGCTGGTGCGCCGCTCGCATGCGGTGACGGTGGCAATGGCCTGGGTCATTACCGTGCCCTTCTCGGCCTTGCTTTCGGCCGGGCTCTATCTGGTGCTGTCGCATTTCTCGCTGGGTTAAGACGCCCGGACCCGAAACCCGAAGCGGCGGCCTGTGATGGCCGCCCTTTTCATTTGCGGGCGTGGCTGGCTTGCGGCTAGGTTGATGGTCAATATCTGTCACGCAGGGGTCGCGGTTCTGTTCCGGATGTCGTCCATCAATCATGCCAACCCGCGCGAGGCCCCGGTCACCGGGACCAAGCGGCTGGCCTGACAGAAAAGCGCCCCGATGCTGCCTCCGGTCGCCCTGCTGACTTTCCCTGTCGTGGTCGGAATCCTGTTTTCGCGTCTGGACTGGCAACGCGCGGCGATCTGGTCGATCCTTGGCGGTTACCTGTATCTTGCACCGGGCTTTGCCATCATGCTGCCCGGCTTGCCGATCCTGAGCAAACCCGCTCTGCCGGCGCTGATGGTCGCGCTGATGATCTTTTTGCAAAAGGACAGTGACAAGGCCGTCCCCGCGCCGCCCCCCAAAGGTGCCTTCATGACGGTGCTGGTGGTGCTGGCGCTGATGTCCCCGCTGCTGACCGCCGCGACCAATTCCGACCCGATCCAGGAGGGGATCACCTACCGCCCCGGCATCTCGGCCACGTTCGCTATTGGCGATCTGATGCGCGCTTATATCGAGATCCTGCCCTTCCTGCTGGCCTACAGGCTGTTGTGGAATGCCGAGGGTGCGCGGTTATTCCTGCAGATCCTGCTGGCGGCGATGCTGGTCTATTCCTTCTTCATGTGGGTCGAGGTCCGATTCAGCCCACAGGTGAACGTCTGGGTCTATGGCTATTTCCAGCATGATTTCAGCCAGACCATGCGATATGGCGGGTTCCGTCCCATCGTGTTTCTGGAACATCCGCTATGGGTTGCCTCGCTGACCCTGATGACGTTTCTGGCTGCGATCGGGCTGGCCCGACTTGAGCCCAGTCGGCGCAATATCCTGCGTGCCGGATATCTGGCGCTGCTGGTGGTAATCTGCAAATCGGCGGGCGCGTTGATGCTGTCGATCCTGTCGATGCCGCTGGTGCTGCTGGGCCGCCCGCAGCTGATCATCCGCGTCGCACTGATCGCGGGAACCGCGGCCTTTGCCTATCCGATCCTGCGCACGACCTCGCTGGTGCCGCTGGAGGCTATCGTCGAGACGGCGAAATCGATCTCGCTCGATCGTGGTGCCTCGCTGGAATTCCGCCTCATGAACGAGGAAAAGCTGCTGGAACGCGCCATGGAGCGGCCCTTGTTCGGCTGGGGCGGCGGCGGGCGTTCACTGTACTTCGATTCCTGGAGTGGCAGGATCTCGGCCATCCCCGACGGCTTGTGGGTGATCTGGCTGGGCAGCCTGGGCATCCTTGGCTACATGTGCCATTTCCTGATGCTGCTTGGCCCGATCTGGGCCTTGGCGCGTGTCGCCCATCGTCATCGGGCCGACCGCAGCATGGATCGCGAATTGCTGCCGCTGGCCTGTCTGTCGATGATGCTGGCGACCAATCTGGTCGATATCCTGCCCAATGCCACGGCAACGCCGATCACATGGCTGATTGCGGGGGTGATCTTTGGCAATGCGCAGCGTCTGGCCAAGGGCATTTACGACACTGAACCGCAGACCGGGATGCCAATGCCGCAACCCGCCCAACAGGGACTGAAGACTGTTCTTTAGCCCCGGTTTTCAGTCGGCAAGATCAGATTGCGCAGAAGTGCCTGTGCGAAAACGGCCAGAACCCCACTGCCGATATAGATGGCCATAACCTTGGGCAGAGAGCATCCCAAGGCAAAGGCCACCACCGCGCTGGTCATGGCAAGCGCTACGGAACTGATCAGGATCGGCATGAGCACAAGTCTCCGATACATCCGCAAGGAAGGGCCTTGCCCATGCCGGAATGCGCACGGAACACCGCCAGATCAGAAACTGCCTTGCCGCAATCCGGTTCCCTGATCGCGATCAATTAGGTGGGGTATCGTCTCCGAATTCCTGGGCTGTCCCGACGCAATGTCCCAGCGCATGGGCGACGGCGCTGTTCAGATGCAGGTCCAGCAGCACGCCTTCGGCGTCGACAAAGCGCACGGTCAACCCAGAGCGGTCGATCGCCAGCAGGCTGAAGGACACCGGCGTGATCATCGGGGCCGTCTCATCGTCCGTCGCGGCAGGAACCCGTGTCATCATCATGCTGCGTGCGAGCGCGAGTTGCTCATCCGTCATGATCGATTTCGCCCCATTTGCATGGCGGCCCACCGCAATATCGCGACGGATTGCCCTGTTCCGGTCCTGATTGGCCGCAGCCAATCGCCCATAATCCATTCCACTCCACCCCGGGACCAATTCCCTGCCGCGCAAACGGTTCCCGACGAAATCCGCAGAATCCGATTTTTGTTCCGCACCTAATTGCTGATTGTTTCAGTTGGTTATAAGGTCCGGAGTGACACAGCAGGAAGGTCCGCCATGTTCCCGATCCGTCCGCATCGCAGCACAGGGATGCTGTCCACGGCCTCTGGCGCGGCTTCGGCCCTCTTGCGGGCGCGGGCTGCGGAATGGGAAATCGACCTGATCGAGACACCTACTTCGCTGACCATGCATGTCTGGGGTAGTGAGCTTTGCCTAATCCCCGAGGACGGCGCAGTGCGGATCGAACTCCGCGCCCCCGAGCAGCGCCTGATCGGCGTGTTACAGGACAGCGCCACCGAGCTTTTCGAAAGCCACGGCATGGCGATCATCTGGGACAATGTGGATGAAGGTGCCTTGGCACCGGGTCTGGCGCTGATGCGAGTCGAAAGCGTCGTGCAGCAGACGCCGGGATTTGTCCGAGTCCGCGTGTCGGGTCCGGATGCCGGGCGGTTCGGCCAGAGCAACCTGCATTTCCGTCTGCTGATCGCCCCGCAGGGCCGCCAACCGGTCTGGCCGCGCATCGCCGCGAATGGCCGCACCCGCTGGCCCGAGGGCGAGGATGCATTGCACCGTCCGGTCTATACCGTCGCCGACCAGCGCGACAATTGGGTCGAGTTCGACATTTTCGCCCATGAGGGCAGCCCGACCTGCGACTGGGCGGCGCGGGTCCAGCCCGGCGAGGCCGTCGGCCTGATGGGTCCGGGCGGCGGTTGGTGTTCCGATGCGGCCTCGATCTGGCTGTTCGGCGATGAGACCGCTTTGCCCGCGATCCGTCGGATGCTGGCCATTGCCAGGGGTGAGGTCCGCGCCTTTGTCCGCGCGGCAGTTGAGGACATGGCCGAGCTGGCCGATGACCTCCGCGTCACCCGTTGCGACGATCTGCTGACGGCGCTGGCGGATTGCAACATTGCCCCCGAGGGCGATCTGCATGTCTGGTTCGCGGGCCATGCCACCCAAGCCCGCGAGGCGCGCCGCCATCTGGCAACGCGCGGGTTGAACAAGCGGCAGTTCACGGCTGCCGCCTATTGGGGTCAGCCTGACAGCCGGGCGTAAACGCCGCCCTGCGCGATCAGCGGCCCATGCTGGCCGCTTTCGACAATCTTGCCGTCCTGCATGACAACGATGCGATCCGCATGGCGGATCGTGCCCAGCCGGTGCGCGATGACCAGCGTGGTGCGCCCCACCGCCAGCGCGTCCAGCGCCGATTGGATCTCACGCTCGGTCTGGCTGTCCAAGGCCGAGGTCGCCTCATCCAGAATCAGGATCGGCGGGTTCTTCAGGAAGGCGCGCGCGATCGCCACGCGCTGCTTCTGCCCGCCCGACAGCATCACGCCGCGCTCTCCGACGACTGTATCCAGCCCATCCGGCAGGGTCGCGATCATCGGACCAAGCTGGGCCTGTTCAGCGGCGCGCAGCACCTCGGCATCACTCGCGCCCAGACGGCCATAGGCGATGTTTTCGCGCAAGGTCCCGCCGAACAGGAACACATCCTGACTGACCAGACCGATTTGGCGGCGCAGGCTGTTCAGCTTCATCTGGTCCAGCGCAAGGCCGTCCACGGTGATCCGGCCCGAAGTCGGCTCATAGAAGCGCGGCAGCAGGGCCAGCAAAGTGGTCTTGCCTGCCCCCGAAGGGCCGACAAAGGCCACAGTCTCGCCCGCGCGGATGGTCAGGTCGATGCCGTCCAGGATCTGGCGGCCGCCCTCATAGGCGAAATTGACTTTCTCAAAGCGGATGTCGCCTTTCAGCGCCGGTGCGTCCACTGCATCGGGCGCGTCGGCGATCTCGGGCTCGGTCGCCAACAATTCCTGATAGCGGCGGAAACCGGCGATGCCGCGGGGATAGGTCTCAATCACGGCAGCGATCTTTTCCAGCGGGCGATAGAAAACGCCAACCAGCAGCAGGAAGCCAACAAAGCCGCCGGTGGTCAGATCGCCGGACAGCACATAGCCCGCGCCGACCACCATGACGATGACCTGCACCAGCCGCAGCCCCATGTATTGCAGCGCCGAGGACACGGCCATGACCTTGTAGGCCTGCAGCTTGGTCTTGCGGTAGCTTTGGTTATCGGCGGCGAAAAGCTCGGATTCATGGGCCTCGTTGCCAAAGGCCTGCACGACGCGGACACCGCCAAGGGCCTCTTCCAGCCGGACGTTGAAATCGCCGACGCGGGCATAGATCGCGCGCCATGTCTGGGTCATGCGCCCGCCATAGACGATGACCAGCCCCAGCATCGCCGGCACGATCAGGGCAACGATCAGCGCAAGGTTTGGATGGATCCAGAACATCAGCAGGAACGCACCGACAAAGGTCATCAGCGCGATAAAGGCGTCCTCGGGGCCGTGATGGGCGACCTCGCCGATCTCCTCCAGATCGCGGGTGACGCGGGCGACCAGCTTGCCGGTGCGGGCGCGGTCAAACCAGCGCCATGACAGCCGCGTCAGGTGGTCAAAAGCACGGGCGCGCATCTCGGTCTCGATATTGATGCCCAGCATGTGGCCCCAATAGATCACGATGGACATCAGCCCGGTATTGATCGCGTAAAGCGCCATCAGGCCCACGGCGGCGGCGACGGTCAGGCCCCAGTTGCCCTGCGGCAAGAGGTGGTCGATGAAAGCGGTGATCGCCACCGGAAAGGCCAGCTCCAGCAAGCCGGCCAGAACGGCGCAGCCGAAATCCAGCCAGAACAGACCCATCCAAGGGCGGTAATATGCGAAGAAATCGCGCAGCATTCTCAGTCCTATCTTCCAGTCAGGCCCGGTCGTTCATTCAGGCGGGAACGGCGACGCGGCCGCCATCCTCGCGCAGCAGGACCTGCATTGGCAGGCCATAGATACGCTGCAGCGCCTCGGGGGTCATCAATTCGCGGGGCGTGCCCTGCATGGCGATCCGCCCGGCCTTCAGCGCGACCACATGGTCGCAGAAACGCGCGGCCATGTTCACCTCGTGCAGCACGACGACCGCGCTGCGATCCTGCTCATGGCACATGCGGCGGACCAGTGAAAGCACCTCGACCTGATGGGCGATATCAAGGGCCGAGATCGGCTCATCCAGCAGCAGGGCACCGGCCTCTTGCGCGACCATCATCGCCAGCCACGCCCGCTGCCGCTCACCCCCGGACAGCGTATCGACCAGCCGATCGGCCAAGGGGGTGATCGCGCATTCCTCAAGCGCCGCCGCGACGGCGGCATGGTCAGCCGCGCCAAAGCGACCCAAAGCGCCATGCCACGGGTAACG
>Ga0247819_10000740_pt1 | contig 18416 bp, 26 predicted proteins | sample 13C_Xylose_Day6_FD_193428 | JGI IMG/M metagenome (GOLD analysis project Ga0247819, IMG submission 193428) | Soil microbial communities from agricultural site in Penn Yan, New York, United States - 13C_Xylose_Day6 | ecosystem: Environmental > Terrestrial > Soil > Agricultural land | place: USA...
TCGCTTGGTTTGCCGCCATTCGGGGTTACCTCATCGTCATCCAGGTCGGGGCCGGGATTCTCGGTTTCCAGTTCATCGCGGATCTGGTCGTCGGTCTTTTCTGGATCGATAACCCCGCGATCGCGCAGGTACTGCCAGAAGTCGCCCGCCGGCAGCTTGCCGCCCTGCACTGCATTGAACAGTGCGGAAAGGATCGTCGCGTCCAAGGTGATCTGGCTGAAGTCCTGATTGAGTTTGTAGAGGGTTTCGCCCGTGGCATTCACGAACTCGGTCATCCAAATCAGGCACTGGCTGTAGGCCTCGCTGACATTGCTCACCACCAACGACAAGACGCTGTGTTCGGCGGCGCTGTCGTTGTCAGCCTGGGTCGCGGTTTTCACCGCGCTGCCCCGTTCGATCAGCCGGGCGCCGAGCGAAACCATGTCCTCTTTCTTGGAGTCCATGGCCTCCTTGGCCACAGTGTTCGGCTGAGCCTGCCATACGCCACATGTGCCGCTGACCGGCAGAAGCCAAGGTGCACGGGAGCCAAGAAAAATGCCGTTCTTCTCCATGTGGTCACGCCACTGCTCATCGAGCCCTGCCATCCACGGCTGAGGCTGGCCCACTAGGTAAGCCGCCTCTTCGTAGTCCGCGCTGTTGCGGTAGTGGCCCACATTGACTTCCGCCATGTCGTACAGCGGCGAATCGTCGATTGTTGTGTCGTTGTTCTCGCTGCCCAAGAACTGGAACGGGATGATCCGCCATGGCTGGCCCAGGCCATTCAGGGGCGCGAATGGGGCGACCGTCATTTCCGTCTTGCTGCTGCCCTCTTCCCAAACCTCCTGGGTGTAGATGCCAGCCGAGAGCCGCAACACCCTGTATTGCACAACCCGCTCACTGCCAAAGCCGTCGTCTGTATCGACATCAACCGTTTCGCGCAGTACGACAAGGCACAGCAGGTGCTGGCCGCCGACCTGACGTGTCTTCCAGTTAATGATGGCTTCGGCCGGGTAGCTGGCGACGTTCGCCCGAGCCCGGCCCGCTTGTTCGTCCGCCTTGCTCACGGTGCCAGCCTGGACAGCCGCGTAATCCACCAGTAGCCCGTGGCGGCCAACTTCGAGCAGATGCCCAATGATAGACTGCGATTGCTGGTAGATGCTCACACCCTGCCCGTCGATGTCCTTTGACACGTAATCGAGAGCGCCTGGAACAGTAAGCGTTGGCCAGGTGCGGAACACCGCGCCGACGAGACTGTGTTTCGTCCGGCCTGTAGCGTTGTAGAACACAGCGCGCTTCTTGTAGGCGTCGTAGCGGTCCCGATTGTCCTGGCTAGTGTCGGATGCGTTCGGCCGCGGCAGATATCGGTCACCAGCAGCTTTGATGGTTTCCGATCCTTTGCAGACGTCGCGCACCAATCGCCAGCGGTACTGCGCCGCGTCGTACTCGGGACGGGTAAAAGTGACGTCCGTCATCGGGCGACTCCCATTTTCATTGAGGTGACAGGCTTCACGATCGCGTACTCGCGGTGGATGAAGTAACCGCCGCCGTCGTTGGCGTGGTCATTGCCTTGGCTCTTGTCCGGCTCGCCGTTGGGCGCCCAGATCTGCTGCTCGAGGCCGTCTGCGTAAGTCGGGCAGGTGAATGGATTGACCAGGTAACGCCGCTCTCCTTGCGCGTTGCAAAACATGGCATTCATAGCGTTGATCCGGTCTTTCACTGGTGGGTTAGCCGCCGGCGCGATGACTGCGAAGCCGGCCTGTTTGAGCATTGCCAGGTCCGTGACGCTCGCGTTGACCGACTTGCGTGAGTCGCCCGATGCGTCCGGGTAAATCCGGATCTCGCAGGTTTTCTCGAAGTCGTTGCCGTTGTGCCGCCAGTAGCGCTCCTTGATGCGGCGAATCATGTCCGGCGTGTCGTAGCCATCCATCAACTCATCCACGGCACGCGGCAGACCCTGGTCGCGTTTGACGTGGGTGATCGCCGCCATCTTGCCGACGTTGAAGTCCATGCCTATGAAGAGCGGCTCGCCTGGCTGCACAGTGTCGAAGCACTGGTTCAGCTTGCGGTCGTATGCGTGATAGATCGAACCGGAGGTCAGATTGACGAACTGGCCATTGAGGTAAGCGCGGATCAGTTGTTCGGGGTACGACTCCATCAGCGATGCGATGTAGTCGTCCGGCAGGTTCAGTTCGTTGTCGAAGGTGCTGGCCTGAATCAGGCCGTACATTTCATTCAGCGCCGGCTTGTCACGCAGCTGCTTTACGAACTGGAGGAAGACAAACTTGAAGCCTTCCGGCGTCGTGGTCACATCCACACCGTTCTTCAGCCTGGGCAGGTTGTAACGCATCCGGGCGATGATCTTGCGCCAAGCCTGCTGAGCCTTCAGCGACGTCAGCACGTCCAGCTCATCCACCAAAGCGTGACCAATCTTGAAACCGACGATCGTCTGAGGCTTCTCCATCGAGCGACAGATCACAGTGCCGCGATACTGCCGGCCGCTGTATATGTGAACCTCATGGTTCGCCTGGTTGATCTTGGTCTTCAGCCCCCAGTCGTAAGCCACCTCTTCCATCGTCGGATAGAAGATGTCGCGAATCTGCGGGTAGGTCGGCGCGAAGTAACCAGCGTTAACGCCGGGCCACTCCATGAAATGCTTGCTTAGTGCCGAGCATCCGACCCAGGTCTTTCCTGAGCCGAAGCCAGCAACAAATGCGCGAAACTTGTGGGGCAACAGAAGGAACTGCGACTGCGGAACGTTAAGGCTCGGCATTCGGCTTCCTCGCATCCACCACATCCACCTGGATCCGGGTCGGGATCGCCGGCTCGTCGTCGGGCTCGTCCTTCCGGTTGCGGTTGACGTAGATGTCGCCGACCTCCTTCGCTGCCTGCTCCAGAATCTGCATAGCCAGGCCAATGTTCTTCATCGTCTCGGCACGCTCGACAAACCGGCCAAGTGCTCGGAGCCTGAACGCACGGTTGGCGATTGGAATCTCGGCTGTCTCTTCACGAAAGCGCTTGCGGGTGTCATTGAACAGGGTCACCCACTTTGCAGCCAGGTTCACGCCAGCTCGCTTTGTGGGGTCATGCTGTTCCACCTGTTGCCGTGTCACATCAATATCGAATTCTTGCTTCACCGCTTGCGAGACTTGGGTCGGAGTGTCGAAGCACGCCAAAGCCTGAACGATGAAGGCTTTCACATCGTTTTTCAGGGCTGCCATAGATTGGATTCCGTCTCATACCTGTCTCACATCAGGCCGACTTGAGCAGACAGGTTCCGCAGGCCCTCGATATGTTCAATTTTCCCACCTCGGCAGGCTTGTTCGCAGCGTCTACCAACGCCTGTACATCAGGGCTCGCACCGTAGCGTCGTACGACACCGACAAACTCTTCAACGTCGTGTCCGCGCATCTCAAGCTTGGGCAATCCTTCCTGGGTAAACTTGGGGGCGCCGTACTGATCCGTCGCCTGAGTAATGTGATACAGCTCATGCTCTACCAACGCGCAGAAGTCAGCATCGGAGCATTGGGCGCAGTAGTCAGCAGCCAGGGTAATGATGTAGGCCGGCACGTCGCCGAACCAATCCAGCATCTGCTGTTCCATCCGGGCCTTCTGCCAGCCACCGGCGCGGAACGCTACTTGTTCGGCCTGCCCCACCACCGTGCGCCCCTTCTTCATGAAAGAAGCAGACGCCCACATGACTCTCACGTCAGCATCGATCAGATGAGCGTGGTCTTCGTTGTGGATGCTGCCTGTATCGGCAAGGATTTCGGCTTGTAGCCACTCCCACAGTTCAGGCGCAGGGATCAGGCGAATGCCGAAGTCTGATAGCTCTGACAGCTCAAGCAATGACGCTGGGGGCATTGGCCTGTTCATGCCGTCTCCCAGTCGGATTGCTTGGTTGTCATAGGTTTTAAAAAAGTGCTAACAACGATGATTGAAATACTGGCCATCTGCCCCAATTACAGCCCATTCATTCCCCTCTTCGCATACGAGCGTCCCATGGCACGAATAGACTTTACGAAGCCAACTAAACTGGAATTAGGTATCAGGGTGAACTTCAAGTGCGTTTACCCAGGCTGTGACAGGGTCACGAATGGCCCAACTGCTGCTGGTGACCGAGTTATAAGTATTGGCATAGCCGCCCACGACGCAGGGGCTTCCCCGGGCGGACCTCGCAGCGACCCCGCATTAACACCGGAACAAATCCGGGCATACGAAAATGGCGCATGGTTATGCGCTACTGATGCCACTCTGGTAGACCGGGATACGCGATCGTTTCCACGAGGAACTCTTTCAGGCTGGCAATCAGCGGCTGAAAATCGTGCAAGTCGAGCGATGTACGTAGCGCCAATCAGCACCCATGCAAGCACCCAAGAAGTGTGCTCCAAGCTTTCCGCTTTTTTGACAGCAGCTCGAAAGATTCGATTTACGCTCTATTCGATAGGAAAGGAAAACACAACTTTCACTCGAGATAGCATTCGAGAAGCTTGGACGTTTATCGATAATTGCTCTGGTCCTCGCTGGAAACCAACACACCCTCTGCACTCACTCCATCCACATACGGTTGCGATTCAAAATGAAGCTATAGGTTGTTTGAAGGCAATTTATGATGAAGTGACCAATCGGGATTGCTGGGAACTTGACGAATACGGGCACCAGTACCAAATGAAGCAATTGGTTAGCGCATTCCGGCCAACTTTGACTGAAGCGCAGCAAATAGGCATCGATAGAATTTACAGCTGCTACGAGCGTTACCTTAGACATATTGACGAGTTGAAGACCTACGAAAAGGGTGAAGGACACAATATCTATTCAACATTTTGACCACCTCAACCACTGGCTACCTTGAGCGGCGGCGCCGCTCGATACCGCCCGGCGCCTTGTCGCAGCGCATGCAGTGCTCGCACTTCAGCGTCAGGCAGAGCCAGGCTTTCACCCGCTGCCACCAGTTAACCATGAAGATGTGGCGCAGACCGGCAAGTGCCAAGGACACATGTAGGGTCAGCCCGGCCGTCGTCGGGCCGAAGAAGATATTCTGGTTGCGGGTCATCACAACGAAACCGCTGATGGCGATCGCCGAATAGATCAGCTTGCCGAGGATGCCGTCTCGCACCCGGCCGCTCAGGACACACCAGGTCGCCCAAAAGGCAATCAAGCCGCAGGCGATGGAGTTGATCAGTTCAAGATTCATGGTGGATTGCCTCCCCCGAACCGCTGGCGGATGAGCGCCCAGAGGTCAGCGGCTTTTATGGCTCGATTGATGGCCGCGAGGAGCGAACCACCGAAGGTGCCGAGCAGGAAGCCGATGCCCGCGACAATTCTCGGCTCAGTCACACCCAGGTAGGTGCTGACCATGCTAGTCAGGTACCAAGAGCAGGCGACACCGGTAATCAGAAAGATCGCCCAGGCGCGCCAGTCCGTTAGGTCTTCCTTGTGCCACCAACTGGCAATGACAGCGCCAGTGAAGCCAGCGATTAGCAATCCAAACCTGTCGAGGTTGTCGAGCAGGCGCTGCAAATACTCCATGCGCTCGACTCCGTGGGGCATGACTGAAATAAGTCGGCGTCCGCTGCACTCCCAGCTCGGAGCAATGGGTGTGGGGAGCCGAAAACGAAAAAGCCCCTGCAAATGCAGAGGCTCTAAATAGGAGAGCATCCGGCCCGCATGTGACATCGTGTAAGTTGACACTTACTTCTTGGCTCAAGCAGGCTGGACGATTAACAAAATTCAGGAGGATAGATGGACGTCAATGCATGGGGGATTTTGATCAACTCGGGAGCTGCAATCGCCGCTGCGATCTCAGCCATAACCAGCGCGATAAGTGCTCGCGCTGCTTACCGCGCGATCAAGCAAAACGATTTGCTACATTCCAGCGAACAGATGCGCATTGATGCTCAGCGTGAAAACTCTCGTCTTTTTGACCACGCGATAATGACCCTTGAAAGAGCATTCATGGCCTTGATGGGCGGCGATTCATCATTGAACGTTCCTCCTAAAAATCGCCTAAACTGGCTAACGGCCGCGCGACTCATTGAAGAGTTCAATGATACTAAAGGACGGATCAGCGACCCACTCTTGGCACGCGAGTGCTTAAGCCATGAAGCACATTGGCGACTGCAGTTCGCGCGAAAGCTAGATGAGCTTGGGATTGGTCACCCCGACTATTTTAAGCAATCGGGGAAAGTGAGAATTCACCTAACGTCTGCGATCGTTGTATGCGCATTCTCTGAGTGGATGTCGGAACTGGGTGATGCGATAGATAAACGCGGGAGTCCTCAGCAAGCCGCTGAAGAACTTGGAGTATCACCCTCGTTCGCGCAACTAAAATTTCATCTGGGAATTCTTTAAGCAAAAAACCCGGCGCTTGACCGGGTTTAGGGTTTCGTGTGCGTTTCGCGTTACTTGTGCACTATGAGAAAAGTACCCGCACTTTTCATTCATGTCAACAACTTTATGCCGCTTCTTGCCCACGTTCCGATTGAATCACCTGCCAAAGTGGTTGCTGCGCCTCAATATCCACTTCTTCAATGATCTTTCTCAGGGAAACCCATAGATCTCGCCAGTCCCGATTCCAATTATTTTGATCCACCGAGACCCCGAAGAACTCCATCATCTCGGAAGCCACCCGCGCCGGCCCCCACTCCGACGCCCCCTGCACCTCCCCCTTGTACGACTGCAGGGCCAGAGTGACCAGATACTGCGCCTTTACGCGCTTGGCCGAGGTCAGATCAGGCAGCGCCGCCTTGGTGGTGATCAGCAACACAGCATTCAACAGATGCCGCATGTTCATCGCCGGGTGATACAGATAATGGCCGAACTGCTGCACCTGGAACGGCAGTGTGTCGATCGCGCGGAGCACTTTGCCGATCATGGCCAGGTGCGCGGCGCGGGCGGTGGACCGGCCAACCGGAGTACGCCGCGTTTCGCTGATGCTGATTCGCTGGCGAACAATCTCGATGCGTTCTTCCTTGTCATCGCCCAGCGCGGCGAATACGGCCTCATGCCGGCGCATGCGGGCGCCCTTCTTCACCAGTGCTGATTCACCCCGCTCAATTACTACAGCGCTGATCGACGCGTTCGATTCGTGCTGAGCCTCAGTCCATACCTGCCTTGCGTTGATCAGTTTCATGCTGCTTCCTTTTTCAGTTCTCTGGTCTTTGCCCGATATTCGGCCTTGATGGTTTTGATTTCTTCGACGGTGTACTTGCGGGGCTCATGAGGCCCTTCAAGCCAAGCCACGGTTTTGGCGCCGAGGCGCTGCACCAACCGGATGCGGTACTCGACCGCGTTACCGGACAGGTTGCGGTTGCACTTCACGCATTGGCGGTGAATGTTCAGCGGCTCGAAGCGCAGTTCCGGACAGGCACCCACAGAACGGTAGTGTCCGGCGTCCCAGCGGCTTCCGGTAATGAGGTTGTTGTCGCTCGGCATTGAGTCGCAGCTGATGCATGGCAGGTGCGCGTCACGCAGGCGCACATACTCGTTCACCGCTGCTTGGGCTTCGCGCAGGTGCTCTGCCCTGCTCTTCAACTTCTCCTTGCGGACTTTGATCTCCCGGCGCTCGCGCTGGTCGATGGCCTTCCGCGCTTTCTCTTGGTTCTTCTGTGCATCGAGGATTGCGCAGGCCGGACTACAAACTGCCTGGCTCAGGCGCGCGGGGACGAATGAGGCCCTGCAGGTAGCGACGCGGCATTTCTTCGGTTTGGGCTGCTTCCGCTCAATCATCATGCAGCCTCCTGGCTCAGCAGGTCATCGAAGTACACGCCCTGGGGTGCGAAGCGCGCGAGGATGCGATCGGTGTAGCCCACGCCCTGGGCGCGGTTGAACAGGCTAGTCACCGGAAAGCCATCCGGGCCGAAGAGCTTGCAGCCGCCCATCATGGCCAGCTTCGTTTCGTACGGCAGGTGGCGCATAACCCGGTACCACTCGGCCTGGAATCCGGAATCCTCGTTAAGCAGGATCTGCACGCCGATGTGCAGCTTGCAATACCGCCGAGCGTCGGCCTCGTCGCCGATCTGGGTCATCTCGGCGATGCGTTTGTACATCGCAAACCACAGCCTGTTTTGGTCGAGCGTGCGGTCCTTGCCCGGGCGCAGCGATACCACAACGAACTTCTTGTCACGGAACATGGCGCTGAGCTTCGTGATGGCTTCGGATAGCTTGGCCTGACAGTTGACGCTGATTTTATCTGTCATCACAGGCGCTCCTTGCGTGTCATTTGATCTATCAATTTCAGTTGGTGGGCCTTGCGCGAGGCGAGTCGCCGGCGCTCTGCCCGCGCATCCCATCGGGATTGAATTTGTTTGCGGCGGCGTAGTGCCTGCAGGTCGTCCCTGACCTCTTGCCAACGGGCCCGAAGCTTTGCGGAAGGCTGCACAGCTGACCCTGTTAGCAAGCCAGCAATGGCCTGGCCATCTTCGGTGATTGGCGCAATGCGAAGGTCAGACAGGTACTGGGTGCCGGTTTGCTGGCTGATCAGTTGCATGCGAACTGCCGATTCAATTGCCGTCACCCGCCGTACTGGGTCATGGCCCAGCGAAACACTCCAAGACACCGGGGTCGCTTCGGCGCGAGCCTGGGCTACCAGGCGTTCGTACGCACTCATGAACGCCATTCGCGCGCCGACCTTGTCACCCAATCGAAGGATCGAATCAGCCGCAGTCATGGCTTGCTGGATCTCAGCGGTGAGAACGACAGTTTCGCTTTCGTCGTGCCCGCAAAGAGCAATCGACCATGCCTCATCCTTGCCCGGGCGGCCGTCGGCGGCCTGGACGCGCTGCAGGATGTCCGCCATGGCCAGCTTGCCCTTCACCTCGAAGCGACAGGCCTTCAGCGCAGCTTTCACGACGGGCACGGAGTAAGCGCACAGGTCTTCAGCCATCATTGCCGCAGTACCTGGGTTCATCTCCTGCCCCATGGCCTCAGCGGTGGCGCAGATCGCTGCCGCCAGGCCGGCAACCTGCTGGTCATTCATCTCAAAGGTATTCATTGCGTGCCCCCGCCTGTCGCTTGGCCAGAACCATCTGAGCTGCTTGCTCGGCTGCCGATGCGTTCGCCTCGGTGCGCTCCAACTGGCGCGCTGTGGCGCCGTTGATGCGCTGACCGGTCACCCACTGGGTGTGATAGCTCTCGGCGTTGGCCAGCAGCTCGTTGAGGCTGTGGCACTTGCGGAGGACAGCTGCATCGCTGGTCTTCAGGAAGTGGGCCGCGACGTGATGGGCGACATCGGCGCCGAGGCGGTCGACGAGTTGGCCGAGCTGACCACCGACTTTGGCGTTCCACACCGGCCAGGTGCTGTAGCGTTTGCGGTAGGCCATGGCGTAGTTCGCCCAGGCCTTGAAGGTTTTGCAGGACTGGTCTTTGGGGCCCGGCATGTCGGCGGGAATCTCGACGCGGGGACAGTCGGTGCGATCAACCACCAGCACCAAGTTGCGGGCCGGCTTGTCCGGGCCGTCTTGCAAGTCCTGACTGGTATCCTGATTGGTACCCTGATTATTGGTATCCTGATTTGTCGGAGATTTTTCCGACCCTTGCTCGGATTTTTCTCCGACCTTGCTCGGATTTTTTTCCGAGGTAGATCGGATTTTTTTCCGACCCTTGTTCTCTGGAGGGGTCGGATATTTTTCCGACCCATCAAGCTTCTGATTCCACTCAATCGCCTTCTCGGTCAGGCGGAACAGCGTGATGTTCGAGGTGCTGGAAAGCTCAATCAAACCGGCCTCTTCCAGGGCCTTCAGCATGCGGTAAGCAGTGTCCGGCTTATCGGTGAGGAGTGGCAACTCCTCGATGATCTTGGCCTTGCTCAGCGCGAAGAAGATCCCGTCGTCCGTTTTGATTGGTTTGGTCCAGCTCGGGCAGCCGTAGACGAAGGCGAACAGCAGAGCCTGCTGGGAGTTCAGCCCCCAATCCAGCGCCTTCACCTGGTTGATCGTGAGGGTGTACTGCATGTCAGGTATTCCTGACCGGATGAGACAACGCAAAAGAGCGAGACACGTTTTCAGAATCTACAGAACGTGTCGCGACATGGTTCGAGGTATTGCTTGAATTGGGTTGGCTCTGCATAATCCGCCTCATTGAGTGGTATCGAATTAGCCGGGGCGCAATCCCGGCTTTTTTGTGCCTGCGATTCAGGCGGCCTTCACCGATGCATCCATCACGTCCAGGCTCTGCCGGACATGGTTGATCTCTTGGCGAATCAAGGATTTCTCGAAGGTGCTCACGTGGTCGTCGCCGAGTGCTTCGTGCACAGCGATAGTCAAATCAGCCACTTCCTTGCCGACATTGATCAGCGATTTGGTGAGTGCCTGTGGCTGAGGAGCAGACTTGGCAACCAGGTCGAAGCCGAATTCGTTTGCGAGTGCTGCCAGAGGCCGCATGTCGCCGGTGTGCAGCAAGATCCCGAATAAGTGCTCCACGGTCAGGTGGTGAGCATCGTTGTCGGGGTTGGCACGCTGGAGCAGGCCTACGTGCGCAACGCCCATCTTTGCCGCCAGTGCTTTGGCCTCGTTATCCAGAACAGCGCTTTGGCAGGCCCGCAGAAAATCTTCCATTCGTAAAACCTCAAATTTGTTTCCGTGGTGGCGTTACGCCAACAAAGCGATGATTTGGTCATCAACTGATCAGGGACATATCCATGACCTCTCATTCCGAATTACAAGGCGAAATAGCCGCCCTTAGCTGCTTGGTGGTTGCCTTCGCTTCCACCCTTCCCTTGTCGTCCCAGCTCAGGCTGTGGGCTGCGTTTGAGCGGATCGCTGACCCTCTGCGAGATCGGCTCGGCACCGACGAGTTACGCGGCTTTGAGCGCGCAACCATTTCGCTGAGCTCTAAGCCGCCATCTCCGCCCAGGGAAACGATGGGCAAAGGGTCTCTTTCTTGAATTTGCCCTGGGTCAGGTCCTCAGCTCGCTTTGCGACAACCGCAGACATTCCGTGCTTGCCGCGAACCCAGCCAGAGACAGTGCTTTGATCAACCTTGAGCCTCTCGGCCGTGGTTTCCTGCGTCCCGAAGAAGGTGACGAGGTCCTGGAAAATAGTGTTCATAACGCCCCTCCATACGGGAATACCCATATAGTAGATTATAGGAATACCGATTTGCAACAATATGGGAGCGCCCGTAATACTTGCCGGATGGAATTTAAAGATCGTTTAAAGGCCGCAAGGCGCCATGCAGGTCTAAATCAGGTTGAGTTGGCCGTACGCGCTGGCATCACCCAGACATCGATTTCAGACCTTGAGCGTGGAAAATCGAAGGCCACTGCATACGTGGTGAAAATTGCTGACGCTTGTGGTGTGAGCGCCAAGTGGCTGTCCGATGAAATTGGCCCCATGACTATGGGTGGTGGTACTTCAGGCTCTGAGAGCTCAAACGTCGGCGAAGCCCGGCAGCCAGTAGAGTCCTTCCGTTATCCAGTTATTAGCTGGGTCGCCGCGGGCACCTGGGCAGAAGCGATCGAGCCCTACCCAGCCGGCTTTTCCGATCGCTACGAATTCTCCGAATACGACTCGAAGGGCCCAGCTTTCTGGCTCGAGGTCAAAGGCGACTCGATGACCTCACCTGTCGGGCAAAGCATCACTGAAGGCACGCTGATTTTGGTGGATACAGAAGCCGAGGCGGCCCCGGGCAAGCTCGTGATCGCTAAACTGCCAGACAGCAATGAGGCAACCTTCAAAAAGCTGGTCAATGACGGCGGGAAACTTTTCCTTAAGCCGCTGAATCCAGCTTGGCGAATTGAACCGTTCACCGAGGATTGCCGGATAGTTGGGGTCGTCGTGCGGGCACTCCAGAAGTTTTGACCATGCCGAAGAAGCAGCCGGCCCAACCTACTGCTACCGCTGCGGATATTGAGCGCTCCATCCTAGCCCTGAACAAAATGGCTGAACGTTTATGGGGAGATGGTCGAGAAGCGGAGGCGAAAGCTCTGCTGGATGCCTTGGATGCTTTGAATCGGGCGCTGGACCGGATCAGGATCGGCGAAAGCCGCAGGGTGCTTCATTGAAGACCGCCGTGGACCCATTGAAGCGGTGCAGTGCGCAGTGAGGCTAACCGATCTGGAAAATTGAACGCATGGCTCACTCACTTCAATACCAGATAGGTGAATCCATCCGCACCATCGAGATTTCGACCTTGCGGCGTCGACAGCCCTTACGACTCGCGCAATGAATGCCTGGATCGCCGATGGTCAAAGTGAATTCTTCGTCTATCGTGAGGGTTGACAGGATCGCGAAAAATGGTCAATTCACAAAGACAAGAACTGCCTGAAGCTACATAATCGTCAGGATCGACGTGCGAAAAATAAATTATGGATACGCTTAACATTTCCCCTTCGGTCCTTGATTGGGCTGCAAGCCAGATCGGCAAAACGCTTGAGGATCTTGCTTGCTTGATTGCTTCTGGCCGCGGGATAGACAAATTTCTGACTGGTGAGTTGACAATCCGACAACTGGAGAAGGTTGCCGCTGCTACACGGACACCGTTCGGCTACCTTTTATTAGACAGCCCGCCAACGCTTCAAAAGCCTCGCTTACCGGACATGCGACAAATCTCCTCTCCAGCGCCTCTAGGCCCCGATTTTTTCGAAGTGCTTGAAGATGTCATAGCCAAACAAGATTGGTATCTTGATTACCTCAGAGAGGTTGGCGCAGCCCCTCTTGACTTTGTTGGAAAATATAACATTTCGAGCAATGTTGAGGACGTCGCTCAAGACATAGCGATTCGAGCGGGCATTACTAAAGAACTAAAGAAAAACTGTGCCAACCCCGAAGAGTACTTCAGAGTACTTTCCGAGAAAATAGAATCTAGTGGCATTCTAGTTTTTAAAAGCGGAATAGTAAAGAGCAACACAAAGCGAGGCCTGTCGGTAGCAGAGTTCAGAGGATTTGCAATTTGCAACGAATATGCCCCTGCCGTATTTATCAACGGAAAAGATGCTGAAGCCGCGTGGATTTTCACTCTAGCTCATGAAGTAGCACATATCTGGATCGGGGAAAGCGGAGTTTCCGACCTCCCATCCCCAAAAGAATTCATATCCAATACCAACATCGAAGCCTATTGCAACAGCGTCGCAGCGGAATTACTGGTTCCTAAAATTGAGTTCCTTTCGATATGGGAAGGCGGCGGACTAGAAGCAATCGACCGCGCCAGTAAATATTTTCGCGTTAGCCGATTGGTAGTCGGCCGACGCGCGTATGAACTTGGAAAAATAAATAAAGATATTTATGGATCCTTGTACGCTAGCAGCTTCAAATCGGCTGGAAGCGGGGGCAACCCTTACGCAACAATTCCTGTTAGAAATAGCAAAAAAGTCACCAACGCACTCGTTCGGAGCGCCATGGAAGGAAGCACCCTGATGCGAGACGCAGCAAGGCTCCTCAACGTCAACCCTGACACGGTTACTAATATTTATAATAAGAACATTCGAAGCCATGCATAAGTACTTAGTTGACTCAAACATATTTTTGCAGGCGAAGAATCTTCATTATCGCTTTGAATTCTGTAATCATTTCTGGACCTGGGTGGAGCGCGCCCATGCAGGCGGCATAGTTTGCTCGACATCGAAGGTCAAGGAAGAACTCTTAAAAGGTAAAGATGACGACCCAGTAAAAAAATGGGCATTACAATTACCCTCAACTTTTTTTATGGCTGACGACACTGACCCAAAAATACTCTCCAAATACAAAGAAATCATGCAATGGACTGCTACTAACACTCACTTTACAGATCCAGCGAAAAAAGAATTTGCCCGAGCCGATATCGCAGACGCTTTTCTGATAGCTACTGCCATGGCATATGGTCATGAAATAATCACTCACGAATTAAGCAAGCCAGAACGACGGAATAAGATTCAGATCCCGGATGCTGCTGCTAATTTCGGTGTGAAAACTCATTTTGTTTATGATGTTTTATGCGATCACTCACATACAGATTTTTCTTTCAAATTGCTTTAACCCATGTTTTATTTTTACATAAAATCCGGCCCTGCGCCGGGCTTTTTCATTCTGACTTACCCTTGATTCCAGCGGATGCCTTGTAAAAATTAGACCCCGCAAGGCCGCTAAATCCCAAAACCCCCGCCACAACCGTTCCGCAATCAATGAGTGCCAAGTACAGCCCCGCTATCCATAGCGGAGTGTCCTTCACAAACAGATTGTTTGGCACTAAATGCAAGCCACCTGCAATCACCGCGGCAAGCGCTGCGAGCGCGAGCACAGCAGTGATAACGCCCCAAGCAATCATGCCAAACTCATTGGTGTTCATCGCCCCACCCATCGACTAGACACCGAAGGTAAGAGCTATGCCATGAGTTCAGCAGCTCCACCCTGTGCGGTGCTGACTTTTTGAGCCAGGGCTTTAGGCGACCTCACCCCCGCCCTGCTCCACCGCCGCAATCAGAACATCATGGCCCTAGGCTGTGCCACGAAGAAATCGGTATTTGGATTGATCAGCGCGGCTCTACAGAAGTGTCCGATCGTATTGAGGACCACTTAGCTGTGATCACCGGGAATGCAGACTTCATGCCGAGGCCATCATCGAGTTGATCGCCAGGTGCGAACCTGAGGAAGATATTGATCCCGAGGATTAAAGCTCACGCCGATTAGATACATGGCATCTTCCCGCGCTACGTTCCGCCTTCCAGTCCTTCCGTGGCTTGCTTAAAGACAAGTCCGGCATCCCGAACCAACTGCCGCCACTCCGAGCCACTGATAATCCCTTCTTGCTCCATGAGATCCGCCTTTTTAAGCAACTCGTCGTATTGCTCTTCAGCATCCATGCGTATCTCAGGTTGTGTAAGCAGCTTGTGCCAATCAGCCAGCGCTTGTTCCTTCCGATGTTCGCTCATGGTAGTCACCTGATGGCATATTTATCGGTAGAAACGTTCCATTTCCCGACGTTCAGCACTGGCGACATACGGCCATGCCGAGGTCAGCAATCCCGTGCGTTGTTATTCATCCTTAGATCTAACTCCTTCCTGCTTGCCAAAATCCATAAGCAACAATACTGTATGTTTATCCAGTATAAGCAAGGAGCTTTATCATGCAGTACAACGCTTCACCCGCCGCTTCCGCCAGAAACTCCTATGAGCTTGTAGGTCGGCGCATCCAGCGTCTTATCGCTGCGCCTGGCGTTCAAAAGGTCCAAGCCATCACGGTCGCGCGCAACGACGACGAAAGCCCAGATGCCTGGCGCCAGGTGATTCAAGAAATTGAGGAAACGAGTGGCGTGCGTATTGAGCGCCTGGATGGCGATACCGTACGAATCGGGTGGCGAGAGTACTGCGAAGCCTGAAATGAGCCCGCCACTGAGCGGGCTTTTTATCGGCTTCGATAAAAAATATGGGAATACCCATTGACGCTCAATATGGGTTTACCTATATTTGTATCCAAGCCAACGCATCACCGGCCCAGCAGCGAAAGCCGCGCCGCTCTTTAACAGTCAGGAATCTTCGCGGATCGATCCCCGGCAACGGGCACAGCGCGAAACATAAATTTCGATCTCCATGCAGGCTCTGGAACCTGCCGGACTCCTCTCATAGGAGGACGCCAAACCATGCAAGCCAGTCGGCGAAGAACACCGAACACGAAATGTGTGACGCCGGCCAGGTGGGGAAACCGCGGCGCCGCGCATGGGGCGGATAGCAACACGGAATTTTTCACTGATGCACCTGGTGACGTGTGCATTGGGAAAACAACCATGAGGTGCCTGATATGCCGAAACGTGGCTATGAGTGCGATGCCTGCAACGAGGTTCACAATTACCAATCTTCAGCTGAGGACTGCTGCAGACCTCAGGTCAATGCGGTCTGGCTCTGCGACGTTTGCGAGGACTCGCACGATGACAAAGAAGATGCTGAAAAATGTTGTATCGGAAAGGTCAAAGCGCGCGGTTTCGATACCGTTCGCTGCCCTGCCTGCTTCCGAGATCAAGAGCTGATTCAGCACGCAGTCGAGATTGAAGTGGCCGGTCATTGCTCTGAATGCAATCCGCACTACGCGATTGAGGACACGTTCAAGATCGCCGACCTGGTGGATCAGCAGATCGTGGAAAACCTTGAGCTCTCAATGTGACACCAGCGCCACGACAGCCTGTCGTTAACTGCCCGATCCTCTCTATGAGAGCGCATCGGTCTGCACTCAGCGTTACTGCCATAACGTGGCTGGCAGGCCGCCCATAAGAAGCTTGGGTTGAGTGCAGACCGATGCGGACGATTCTGCACCGCGCAACGCGGCCCCCTGCATCGCTTATCTGAAAAGTGGATCGCGCCAAATGGCCCGCGGTCCATATGTTTAAAACGGATGGGCGGCCCTCGCCTACTCCACCTCGCCCTCTGGAGGCGATCATGAACGCAACACAGCTTGCTCAATTGAGACTTGAACGCCGCCTGCCGCCTCTATTGAGCGAAAGCCCGCACGATAACGCTCGGGCGGAATGGATTTACAACGCTGCCGAAGAGTTGTTGCGCGGCAACAATGTGTCATTCCAGCGCCGCATGCGTTCTCCGCAGGGTGTGGCGGCTGAAGAGTTCGCCCTGGCGGTCGACGAGTACGTGAACAACCGGCTTGCGGATAGTGAGGTGCATACCCCTGCATTGGGCTGGCTGCTGATCACGTCAGCGATTGGCAGTGCTGACAAGACTGCGGTGGCCGAGTTGCTCGGCAACAGTGACCACCCGCTGGGCAAGCTTGGCGAGATTGCCGAAGTCCTGCTTGAGCCGCTCGCAGACGATGCGCTGATCGCCCAAGCCGAGGATGCGGAGCTTTGAGCCCGCACATCACCATCGATCAGGCGCTTGAAGCCCTGGAGCATCCCGGCAGCCGAAAAATCGACGATTGCCTCGCTGACGGGCTGCTCGCCAGGCTCTTCACCGCCGGCGATATCACCGTTGAAGAATTTCACCACTACAGCGCTCGTCTGCTGAAGATCAGCCGGAAGCGCAAGGTGTTGTCATGAGCGCAGCACCTGCCCAAACGCTGCTCGATGAGCAGATCGACGATATCGAAAGAAAGATCGCCATCCTCGCCTTCGGCCTCCCCTTCAATGAGGTGATCGGCCGCAAACGCGAAGAGCTGGTCGCCAATCTACCTCAGCGCCTGGCGCCGACCATGAAAGGCGGACGAATCGCGGTGAGGGTTCGACCATGAAGCTTATTTACTGGGCTCTCGCCACCGTCCTTGTTGCTGGGGTTGGCGCTTACAGCGCTGTTCGAGAATCCACCAGCATCTGCCAGGTTCCCCACTCTACTACTTACCGGGTGTTCCGATGATCAGTCGCCAATGGACGCGCCGCGTTTTGATCTGGCGCGGATCGTTCTCGGCAATTGGCTTCTTCACGCTCCTGATGCTGCTCGGCGCCCTCGCCGACCGCGTCACTCAATAAACATCACCACCACACGCTGCGCTCGGCGCGGCAAGGAATCATCATGTCTGCAAACGCCAAAGAAGCCCCCGTATCGGCCGACCTCGATCTGAGTGAACCCGGACAGAACCCTATAGTCCCTGCAGTTGCCGCTACCGATATCGCCGAGTATCGGCCGCATGAGGAACAGATCGTCCGTTTGGAAACCAGCTACGCGAAGCTCGTCGTTGACTGCTCGACCAGTGAGGGGCTGGCAAACGCCAAGGAAGTGCGGGTCGACATCCGCGACGTGCGCTACGCCTTGGCGAACACAACGAAGACTGCACTCGTTCCGTATCAGCAGAAAGTTAAAGAGGCCCAGGCTCGCGTCAATCAGGTCAAAGAGTTTGGCGAGGCGCTGAAGGATCGAGTTCTGGCGATTGAAGCGCCTATCGACGAAGCCATCAAAGCTGAAGAAAAGCGCGCCGCTGACGCCAAGACAGAGCGCGAGCGTGTCGAAGCTGAACGTGTCGAAGCCATCCGGAAAAAAATCACCCGATTCAGTTCTGTAGCAGCAGCGTACGCAAGCCGCAGCGCTGCCGACGTTGCAGCCGTGCTGCAAAGCGTCAAAGAGTCGGTAATCCTGCCAGATGAATACGCCGAGTTTGAAGCTGAAGCCACCATCGCCCGCGACAACGCTATTGAGCAGCTTGAAGCCCTGCAAAGGGCTGCTGTTGACCGCGAAGAGGCGGCATCCAAGCTACTGGCCCAACAAAAAGAGCTGGACGAGCTGCGTGAGAAGCAACGCATCGCCGACGCTGAAGCTGAGGAGTTGCGCAAGCAGCGCGCCGAGGAAGATCGCCTGCGTTTGAAGAAGCAGCAGGATGAGCTCGACCAGCAGCGCCGCGATATGGAAGCGCAACAACGCCAGCAACGTGAGCAGCAAGAAGAACAGCAGCGCCAGCAGCGCGAACGCGATGCGCAGTATCAGCGTGACCAAGAAGAGCTGGCTCGTCTGCGCGCACTGGCTGCAGCACCCGCTTCGGTTGCAAACGTCATCACGACACCCGCCGTTACCAACGCATCGCCAGCAGTTGCAGCGGGAG
>Ga0247819_10000741_pt1 | contig 18405 bp, 18 predicted proteins | sample 13C_Xylose_Day6_FD_193428 | JGI IMG/M metagenome (GOLD analysis project Ga0247819, IMG submission 193428) | Soil microbial communities from agricultural site in Penn Yan, New York, United States - 13C_Xylose_Day6 | ecosystem: Environmental > Terrestrial > Soil > Agricultural land | place: USA...
TCTCATCAAAAGATGTGGAGCTGGCCATCAAGACCATGCTTGAGCAAATGTCCCAATGTCTGGCCACCGGTGATCGCATCGAGATCCGTGGTTTTGGCAGCTTCTCCTTGCACTACCGCGCACCGCGCGTAGGCCGTAATCCAAAAACCGGTCAGTCCGTCAGCCTTGACGGAAAATTCGTTCCGCATTTCAAGCCAGGTAAAGAACTGCGCGATCGTGTGAACGAGGACGAAGAGGAAGTGCTGTGACGTTAGCTGCCTTTCAAGGAGCCTCTGATGCGTAATCTAAAGCGCATATTGCTGGCGGTGTTCATGCTGCTGCTGATTTTAGCGGTTCTGGCGTTCGTTCTCGAGAATCAGCAATCGGTTACTCTCCTGTTCCTTGGTTGGGCTGGGCCAGAGCTCCCAGTGTCGCTGGTTATGGTACTTGCACTGTTGGCTGGTATGGTGATCGGTCCAGTTATAGGGTGGTTTTTGGGGCGTACGTACCGAGCCGCGCGCCGAGGCCTCACGTGATCGATTGCGCATCGCCGCTTGCATAGCCATTACGACGTTATGAATTCTGCATAACTGCACCAGATGGCTCGTAATGTTGGCGATGGCTGTTTCAAAGGTTCTGCATCTCAAGTCGGTCGCTCGAGCTTTATCGGTTCGGCGGTCATAGGCCATATTATTTCCAGTCATAACGACTCTGGCGTCCAGATAGTGGGTGCCATGCCTCTAGGAAAAGTCGGTCTATCCCAAGTCTGGCTGTTGAAGCACCTGATTGTTTTACAAATGATTTTTCGTCTCCCGTCGGAGCATGAGTTATTAATTCTCGATACTCCCTGTAGAATGGCCGGTAGAAATATCTGACCTTGTTCGACATTGCATCTCGATCTCAATTGGCTTGCATTTTCTCTAAAAAGGACTTTTTTGTTGAGTTGTTTCCATCGGAGGACTCTAAGACAAGAATTCCAGATGAGGGACGCAAGACAGTAGGACGCCACGTTCGGCAGGGTGCGATAGGTGTGGATCGATATTGAACTGCAGCTTCTGCATTTGCTTCAGGCAAAGTTTTGCATTGATACGATGCGAGAATGACTGGAAATATAACTGAGCCCCGCTTGCTGGCCCGACTTGCAAGAAGGGTGAATAAGGATTTAGAGCATGGAACTGATTCCCGTAATTTTGTCTGGTGGGGTGGGCAGCCGGTTGTGGCCAGTTTCTCGAGAAGCCCATCCGAAGCCGTTCATGGAGCTGCCAGACGGCCAGAATCTCATCCAGAAGACCTTCCTTCGCGCATCGCGCCTGAAGGGGGTCGTGGAGATTCTTACGGTGACCAATCGTGAGCTCCTGTTCAAGACCGAGGACGAGTACAGCGCAGTCAATGAAGCCAGGCATTCGCAAGGTTTTATCCTCGAGCCCTTTGGTCGTAATACTGCAGCTGCCGTTGCTGCCGCCGCACTCCAGCTGGAAGCATCACATGGGCCTGATGTCCAGATGCTTGTCCTCGCTGCCGATCACCTGATTCAGGATGAACAAGCTTTTGCCACCGCTGTCGGCAGCGCGATGACGCTCGCAGCTGAAGGTTGGTTGGTAACCTTCGGTATTCAGCCAACCTACCCGGAAACCGGGTTTGGCTATATTGAGGCGCAAAAGAATACACCGCTGAATGGCGGCTTGAAGGTCGCACGCTTTGTCGAAAAACCCGATCTTGGAACCGCGCAAAGTTATGTCAGTGCCGGTAACTACTATTGGAACTCCGGAATGTTCTGCTTCCGGGTCGGCACGGTTCTGGAAGAACTACGTCGTCACGCGCCGGATGTCGTAGAAGCAGTTAACAAGACAATTGAAGTTTCGCGATTGTCGTCATCTGACAAATACTGTTGTTTGGCGCTGGACTCTGATGCTTTTGCTGAAGTTCCAGATATTTCCATTGATTATGCACTAATGGAACGATCGTCCAAAGTTGCTACTGTTCCGTGTGATATCGGTTGGAGCGATATCGGCTCGTGGAATGCTGTCAGCGAATTGACTGAGGCTGATGAGAACGGCAACCGCTTTGAGGGCGAAGTGCTGTCTCACGGTTCGCGTAACAACTACGTGAACAGCGAGGGAAGACTGACCGCGCTTGTCGGTGTGGAAGACCTGCTGGTCATCGATACGCCTGACGCGGTGATGATTGCCCACAAGGATCACGCCCAGGACGTAAAACACATCGTTAACCAGCTCAAGGCATGCAGCCACACCGTTCATTTGCTCCACCGTACTGTGCATCGCCCTTGGGGTACCTACACAACACTGGAAAACGGCGAACGCTTCAAGATCAAGCGCATTGTGGTGAAGCCAGGTGCTTCCCTGTCACTTCAAATGCACCACCATCGCAGCGAACATTGGATCGTGGTCAGCGGCACAGCTGTAGTTGTCAACGACCAACAAGAGCTGATGCTTCATACCAATGAATCGACTTTCATTCGGGCGGGCCATAAGCACCGTCTGAAAAACCCCGGTGTCATCGATTTGGTGCTGATCGAGGTGCAGAGCGGCGATTATCTAGGTGAGGATGACATCGTTCGGTTCGAAGACAATTACGGTCGTGTTGATAAATAACGACACTGAACCTGGCGCCATTCTCGCGCCTTGCGAGGGCGGCGCACCAGTGGCATCAGCCCAGGTGATCCTTCTTGCTGATGCCGCTCAAGAGCGGCATCGGACATTTCAGTTAGTGAGCAGAATGTATCCTCCAATCGTGACTCAATGCTTCAAAGCCTATGACATCCGTGGTCAGGTTCCGGCTCAGCTCAACGAAGAAATCGCCTACCGTATTGGTCGCGCGCTGGTTGCAGAGCTGAAAGGCACAACCTTCGTTGTCGGTCGGGACATGAGACTCGAAAGCCCGCCCATGGCCAGCGCACTGATACGCGGTATCACTGAGGCGGGTGCTGATGTAATCGATATAGGGCTTTGCGGTACCGAGGAAGTCTACTTCGCAACCAGTCACTACAAGGTCGACGGTGGCGTGATGATCACAGCCAGCCACAACCCTAAAGGCTATAACGGTATGAAGCTGGTCAAGGCTGAATCCCGGCCTATCAGCGGCGACACTGGGCTAGACGCCATTCGTCTGCGTGTCGATCAGGGTAAACTTGGTGCCGCCGCAGCAGTAAAAGGCGTGGTTCGCCAGGCATTCGACAAGACTGCCTACATCGATCATTTGCTCACCTACGTCGATGTTAGCTCCTTGAAACCGCTCAAGATCCTTGCTGACCCAGGTAATGGTGCTGCCGGCCCCGTGCTGCAAGCATTAGCTGCTCGCTTGCCGATTCAATGGGTCTTTATCAACGAAGAGCCTGATGGCGACTTCCCAAACGGTGTCCCAAACCCGCTGTTGTCCGAAAATCGCGAGTTGACTCGCAAAGCATTACTGGACAATCAATGCGACATGGGCCTGGCTTGGGATGGTGACTTCGATCGTTGTTTCTTCTTCGATGCAAGCGGTCGCTTTATCGAAGGCTATTATGTCGTCGGTCTATTGGCCGAGATGATGCTCAAGCGGCATCCTGGCAGCAAGATCATTCACGACCCGCGGCTGACCTGGAACACCATCGAACAGGTCAAGCAAGCAGGCGGAATCCCCGTTCAAAGCAAAACCGGGCACGCATTCATCAAGGAGCGAATGCGTGTAGAAGATGCTGTGTACGGCGGGGAAATGAGTGCTCACCACTACTTTCGGGATTTTGCGTACTGCGACAGTGGAATGATCCCGTGGTTGTTGGTGGTGGCGTTGGTTTCGAGCACTGGGAAGCCACTCTCCGAACAAGTCAATGAGCGTATTTCAGCGTTTCCTTGTACGGGTGAGATCAACTACAAGGCAGTCGATGTCGCCAGAACCATTGAGCATGTGGTTGCTCATTATCGTGCTCAGTCGCCCGTACTGGATATGACCGACGGTGTCAGTGTTGCATTCGATGAGTGGCGATTTAACTTGCGTGGTTCCAATACCGAGCCTTTGTTGCGATTAAACATTGAAGGGCGGGGCAATAGTGAGTTGATATGGGCGCGCCTGAAGGAAATTGAAACACTGATAGATGCTTCTCAGTGATCGACTTGGCGTCGAAGCGTCACCGCAGCTAGCGAGGCTCTATCTGGGTGATGTGAGGAGAATCGTCTAGCTATTTCGGTTGGGGAAGATGGGGTCAGCAGGCATTCTTCGCCTGCGCCCTCCTATTTAGGCTTGAGCGTCCAGGCAGCACAGCACCCGAACTTCTGACATAAGTTGAAATAATTGAAGGCCTGCGCCAGCTTTGTAAGAGAGTTGTGACTCCTCGCTGCAATTGGATATCAAAGGAAGCAAATCGCCTCCGTTCGTCCCTGGCTAAAGTCAAAAGCAGTATTGCGAAGACTTGGTACAAACGTACCGAATCTGTTCATCAGATTTAGCGATCATGCACTCTGTCAGCAATAGATTTCAGTCATTTACAGCAGTAGGCTGATCGTCTGGAAAAAAAAGATAGGTCCATATGTCAATTGTCACTGAAATTGCAAAAATTATGGGGTTTCTGTATGAATATAAAAGACCAAGCTTTTAATATACATAAATCTTCATTTAGCATAACAAGGGAAAATCGAGAGGGGTTGAATGGTCACCCTGGAATGGTTGTCTGGTTGACTGGGCTTTCAGGTTCGGGGAAATCAACTATTGCTAACGCTCTGGAAAAAAGACTCTATGCCGAGGGTAGGCATACCTATATTTTAGATGGCGATAATATACGTTCAGGGCTTTGTAGTGATTTAGGTTTTAGTGATGTTGATCGCATTGAAAATATCCGCAGGATAACGGAAGTGTCCAAGCTTATGCTGGATGCAGGGTTGGTTGTGATTACAGCGTTCATTTCACCGTTCAGAAGTGAGCGAAAAATTGCAAGAGAGTTAATTGGTAACGATAATTTTTTTGAAGTTTATGTGAAAACTCCTCTAGCCGTTTGTGAACAACGAGACCCCAAGGGGTTGTACAAAATGGCTCGAAATGGCTCGCTGCGAAATATGACCGGCATAGACAGTCCTTACGAGTGCCCTGAATCGCCAAGTGCGATAATCGATACGTCTAGCAGTACGCCATACCAGGTTGCCGGTATGTTGATTTCAGCCATAAAATCAAGATCAGCCAATTCATGTCACCTTGCTTCAGCAAAAACACGCTAGCGTTAGGAGGTTGGGTTTCAGTGCGTTGGAAGTGATATGTATTATTTATGCATTTAAGCAAGAAGCACTATGCCGCTAGATCGCAATCGAGCTGAGTGTTGTAGGGGTAATCAGGTCTCCGGCTCGTGGCCTTTGGCCTTTTTTGGGGGGGGCTGTAGATAGAAAATCTCCTCCACTTTGCGTTCCAGTCGACTCCAGTAGCTAGACGAAAAACCAGCGGCCTGTTCCGGTGCGCTATATGGTGTGATCTGCGCCTTGATTTTGTTTGGCCAGCGTTTCCGCTGAGCGAGGATCGGCAGCTTCGTGGGCTTGACGAATCACACATTGCAACTCATAGACGACGTCCCTTCAGCTCACTATTGATGTCTCGAAGATTGGTGGTCATCTCCTGCGTGCTATTGCATGCTGACGCAACGTTCCGCAGTCTCGCTGGCACGTCTGGCACGTCTGGCACGTCTGGCACGTCTGGCACGTCTGGCACGTCTGGCACGTCTGGCACGTCTGGCACGTCTGGCACTCTGAATACCGCCACTGTGACATCTGGCTCGTGTGTCTGCATGCGGCGGGCTGGATGCCTTCTTCGTCGGGATGCTGCCACAGACCTTAACCCACTCCAGAGTCAATTTGCAGTCAGCAGGGGCGCGGGTGGACGGCTTTTCAATTAGCGCCAACAGACAAAACCCAGCATGAAAAAAGTAACATCAACACCCTGTCCGAGGTTACAATCTTCGGCTGTTTTGATAACTCGGTGTTCCAGATGCGCCACAGCTCAATAAACGTTGCCCTGATGGATATAGCGGCGGCGGCCAAGCGTTATTCGCTTGTCGGCATGCTCGGCTGGCAAGATGTCCGTCAGCGTTACAGGCGCTCAGCGATTGGGCCTTTCTGGCTGGCAATCAGCATGAGTGTAATGATTGCTACGATTGGTATCGTATTCGGGCAAATATTTAACTCTCCTCTCAAAGAGTTTCTTCCGTTTCTCGCTGTCGGAATAATTCTCTGGAGTTTTATTTCTACAACTGTAACTGAAGGTTGTACCAGCCTGATTGCTGCGGAAGGTATTATTAAGCAGCTTCCAATTCCTTTGTTTGTTCACGTGCTTCGAACACTATGGCGGAATATACTCATACTTGGGCATAACATCGTCATCTTTCCCCTCGTGCTCTTGGCGGTCCAAAAGCCGATAGGAATCGAAGCGCTTCTAAGCATTCCAGGTTTTGTTCTGCTGGTATTGAATCTTGCTTGGGTAAGTCTTATTTTGAGCGTCTTGTGTGCTCGATATCGTGACCTTACCCAGATCATCGCGAGTGTTCTGCAGATCGCTTTTTATCTGACACCGATCATGTGGCTTCCTAGTTTGCTGCCGCAGCGTTCGAGTAGTTATCTGCTCGATCTCAATCCCTTCTACCACTTGATGCAAATAGTCAGGGCACCACTGCTGAGTCAAGATGTCAGCGCGCTAAGTTGGTACGTGTCCGGAGGGATGGCTGTATTAGGGTGGGGCTTGGCAATAATGTTCTATGGATATTATAAGCGCCGCATTGCTTACTGGCTTTGAAGAAGAATACACACCCTATGGCTTTTATTGAGTTTGACAGCGCGTGCGTTGATTTCCCGATTTACAACGCAAGCGGGCGCTCGCTGAAAAAGCGCCTGATCCAGGTTGCGACTGGCGGTCAGCTTGGCGCCAACGATCAGGGGCGCGTTATCGTGCGTGCCTTGGAAAATTTGACATTCACTCTTCGCGATGGCGACCGCGTTGGTTTGCTGGGTCATAACGGCGCGGGAAAAAGTACTCTGCTGAGACTGCTCAGTGGCGTGTATGCTCCATCGTCTGGAACCGCCAGGATTAATGGTGAGACTGGCTCACTTATCGACATTTCTCTTGGTATCGACCCCGAAGCAACCGGCAGAGAAAACATCTTTGTCCGTGGCATTCTTTTGGGGATGAAAAAGAGTGAGATCGCCAGCAAGCTTGATGAAATCATCGAGTTTTCCGAGCTGGGCGAATTTATCGACATGCCTGTCAGAACGTATTCATCAGGAATGCACTTGCGCTTGGCTTTTGCGGTGTCTACTACCGTGAGACCGCAAATCCTGATCATGGATGAGTGGTTATCTGTAGGTGATGAAGGTTTCAAGCACAAGGCTGAGGCGCGGATGACCGAGCTGGTCAAGGCCACGAATATTCTTGTGATTGCAAGTCATTCTCGAGAGTTGGTGATGCACACTTGTAACCGTGTCATTTGGCTGGAGCACGGGAAAATACGAATGGACTCGGATCCGGAGACCGTGACAGCTGCCTATTTCGGACACTGATCACTTGTTTGGCCTCCCTGCCATTTGAGGTTAACCCGATAAACCCGTTTGGGGTCGTGAAGACCCCATTTTCATCGAAGTCGGCCGCCGAGCGCGTTGCGTCATACAAAGGCTGCCAGATCAGGAACACCCCATGACTGACGACTCTGCTGCACAAAAAGATGACATGATCAGCTATGCGCAGAATTATGAAGATGTGATTCTCCAGCGCATATTCGCGAACGTGGATGCGGGCTTCTACGTGGACATAGGTGCTTGTCATCCCATTCATGACTCGGTTACTCAGCACTTCTACCTTCGCGGCTGGCATGGCATTAACGTCGAGCCCCAGCCTGAGCTTTTCGCCGAACTGCAGCGAGAGCGAGCACGAGATACCAACCTGAATATTTGCGTGGGTTGTACACCTGGCAAGCAAACGCTTTACATTACTGCTGATCAGGGTACATCCACACTGGACAGCACGCTGGCTAGCAACTATCAGAGCACTGGTCGGGTCACTCGGGAAATTGACGTCGAAGTCGTTCCTCTTGCCGATATCTGGAAGCAGCATGTTGGTTCGCGCCAAGTCGACTTTCTGAAGATCGATGTCGAAGGCTTCGAGAAGGAGGTGTTGGCCAGCGCTGATTTTAGCGTAGTCAATCCACGTATCCTGCTGATCGAGGCTTTGCACCCTGACTCCCATGAGCCGGTGCATCAAGAGTGGGAGAGCCTGATCTCCGAGTACTATTGCCTGTTCTATTTCGATGGTCTTAATCGTTTCTATTATCGCAATGGCTACCCGGTGGATATTCCACGCTGCAGTACGCCTCCCAATGTATTCGATCAATTCAAGACCTATCGAGAGCATCTCGCCGAGCAGGCTTGCCAACACCTGGTGAATCTGGTCGAAGGCTATGAAACTCAGATTGAAAATTTTGAGCAGTTGCTCAGGCAGAAGGATGCCGCGCTGCAAGATGCCACCGACGCTTACAAAGAGCTGCGGGCCCGGTTCGACGAAAAGTTAGACGAGCTGAAGCTATTGACACGTTCGAAAGACTAGCCTAGCAATGTCGTCGAGCGAAGAATCCTAGCAGAATGAGAGACTCTGGAACCCATATGTTACCCAATACAGATCGAGACACCTGTATCTTCACGATTGTTTCGAACAACTACTTGCATTACGCAAATACCATGTTCGAAAGTCTCAAGGAGCATTGCCCCCAAGCTGACCTGGTACTGGGTCTGTGTGACGCCAGAACAGCAGAAACAGACTGTCCGGCAGCGGACGATATCGTCCCGATTGATCAACTGGACATTCCTCAGCTGGGCGCCTTCATTTACCAGTATTCGATACTCGAACTGAACACTGCGATTAAGCCCTATATCATTGAATTGCTGATGAAAAGGGGTTACCGCAAAGTTATCTATTTCGATCCGGACATTCGTATTTTTCGCTCACTGGACGAAATGTTGGCCTTACTCGACGAGCACAATGTGCTGTTGACACCGCACCTGACCGACATTCTGGACGATGGAAAGGCTCCAACCGAACTGCAAATTCTCCAGGCAGGCTCGTACAATCTCGGCTTCATTGGGCTTCGCACCTGCGAGGAGACCTTGAAGCTGGCTAAATGGTGGCAGGACAAACTGTACAAAGAGTGCGTGGTCGATCTGCCGCGCAACTTGTTCGTCGACCAAAAGTGGATGGATCTTGTTCCCTCGATGTTTGAGCGCGTGTACATCAACCGCGACCCAAGCTGGAACATAGCCTACTGGAACCTCAATCACCGTAGTCTTGAACGTCAGGAAGATGGCAGTTATACGGTCGATGGCCGCCCATTGACCTTTTTTCACTTCTCCGGCTTCTCGATTGAAGCGAGTACCCTGAGCAAGCACCAGAATCGCTTTAATAAGAACTTCAGCTCAGCCCTTCGTGATCTCTGCACCTACTATGAGCAAGCTCTGCTGCGCAACGGTATCGAACGCTTCAAGCGACTTCCCTATGCATTCAGCAAGTTTGCCGACGGCGTACCTGTGCCTGATGCAGCAAGACGTCTGATCCGAACTGATAGCCGATTGGCTGACATTAATTTCTTTGATGCCAGCCAATGTCCACGCATCCATGCCGAGCTGAATCGTTCGGTCCCGTCATCCCGGGACGGTATTGCGCTCACCGTACTGGCAGTCGCACTCTGGGAATCGCGCGTGGATCTACGCAACGCCTTTCCTGCAGTCGAAAGCATTGACAGCCCTCGCTTCGCTGAGTGGCTCTTGGAGTCGGCTGCCCGTGACTCGGGTTTCAGCGAGATTTACCTGCAACCTATTCGCGCCGAGCTTGAGCGCGTGCGTACGCGGTCAACACTGGGGCATGATTCTCTGGTCGGGCGATTGAGCAGCCATCTGTTCCGCTTCGCCTGGCAAAATCGTAAACGCATCCCGCAGAATTTTCGAATCGCACTCGCGCCTTATGCCGGCTGGGCACTGCGCAAGGCTTACCCGCGCCCGGCAGCCATAGCTGCGAGCCCCTCGCCAAGCGAGAGCGCGCCGGTAACTCCTAAAAGTGACGCCGCTGGCATTAATCTCATAGGCTATCTGCACGCTGAGAGCGGTGTGGGGGAGGCAGCACGCGCTTCGTTGCGTGCGCTCAAGCAATCCAAACTCCCGTTCTCCCTCATTGACTATCGCCTCGGCAACATATCTCGAATGGGTGAGTCGGTCGAAGGGCATATCAATGAAGCTCTTTACCCCATCAACTTGATGCATGTGAACGCGGACCAAAGCAAGATTGCTCGTGATCATCTTGGTGGCAGTTTGTTTGATGGGCGCTACACCATCGGCTATTGGTACTGGGAAATGCCGGAATTCCCCGACTTCTTGCACTTCGCCTATGAACAGGTAGACGAAATATGGGTGTCCACTGAGTACAACCGCCGGGCCATTGCGAAACACACGAATAAGCCCGTGCATGTGATTCCCCCAGTCATTGATGTGCGCATTGATACTCCTCTCACCAGGGCGGAGCTGAATCTGCCAGAAGATTGCTTCATCTTCCTGCACATGTCCGACGCGCTCAGCATTCCTGAGCGCAAGAATCCTATGGGTGTGGTAACGGCATTCCTTCAGGCCTTTGCTAATAAACCTGAGGCAAAGGTCCAGCTGGTTATCAAGGTGTCAAACCTCGATCATCAGCCGGACTTGTCCGAAGCCATTTTTGCAGCGATGGAGAAGGAGCCAAGGATAGAACTGATCCGCGAATACCTGGATCGTAATACCCTGAACAACCTGTTTAACAATTGCGATTGCTATGTCAGTCTGCATCGCGCGGAAGGCTTTGGTCTGCCCATCGCCGAGGCTATGTACCTGGGTAAGCCAGTCATTGCTACACGCTGGTCGGGAAATGAGGACTTCATGGATGAGCAGAGCTCATTGCCTGTGGATTTCACAGTGATCGAGCTCGACAGAGATTTTGGCCCATACCAAAAGGGTCAGCTTTGGGCCGAGCCAGACCTGGAAAATGCAGCGGCGAAAATGCTCGAACTTCAGAACAATCCAGCTCTTGCTGAGCGAATTGGTTCTTTAGCTGCAAAGAGAATCAAGGAAATGTACTCTGCGGACAGTATCGCGAGGCTTCAAGAAGCACGATGCGCTGATATTTACGCAGGCTTGCAGACTCGCAAATAGGCTAACGGTAAGTGTGGGTAATTCTCAGGTACGGCTAGGTGGCGAGTCAGTGCCTGAGGAATCGCCTTTACTGAAGGTCGTCTATCACGGGCTTTTGAGGTTGCAAAAGGGAGTAGCCACTGCACCCTTAAGTGCAGGTTTGATGAATGAATAGGTATGTTTTTCTTCAAAAAACCTAGCACGCTTAATGAATTAAAACCCACTATTGTTTGCAGGCAGCCAACGGCGAGAAATCCAAACCCATTCATGACGTCTCTAGACCGGGTCAGTGTAAGCCTCGCATATCAATTAATTTGATTCGTAATGAGAAAAACAATGCAGCAAATCGGAAGGGCAAACCTAGAGAATTTTTCAAACATAACTCTGTTACGAGCGGTGGCGAGTCTCATGGTTGTGTATGACCATCTTTTCTCGATAATGCCATCGGTGAATTTTGGTTTCTCCGCTTTCCCTGTCTCTTACATCAAGGCCACCATTGATGGGCCACTGGGGATCATTCAAGATTTTGGCTGGATGGGAGTGGCGATATTTTTCATAGTGTCCGGGTTTATAATTACCCATGTATCCATGCGAGAAAGCCAGACGGAGTTCTTGGTCAAGAGGGTATTCCGGATTTATCCGCCATTGATTCTTGCAACTCTTATAGCCTGCGCAACGACTTATATCACTACTGCTCAGACTTTCACGTTTTGGGAGATGGTTTCCGCGTTTACGCTGACCAATTATTGGTCCTATCCGCAGGTTATTATTCTCGGTGTGGCATGGACTTTAGCTATCGAAGTTATTTTCTATGCATTTACATTTTTGATTCTTCCTATATTGAAGAAAAGTCCCTTTGTCGCAATAGTCATTCAGGTGGTGGTAATATTTGGTATATACGCGGCGCGAGGAAAATTTGGCAACGGGTTCTTTCTGTTCTCCGCCTGTGTGGCCTATCTACCCTATCTGATCGTCGGTCAGGTGACATACTTCTTGTATAGCAAAGCAATTGGGGTTAAAGCGTTTTTTGTTCTTTTGCTTTTGGTGTATGCCGTAATGCTTGCTGGTATTCAGCTGATTCATGTCGCATTTCTTCCGGCGAATAATTCATACTTAATAAGTTTTAGTTATGCTTATTTCATATTTGTTATGCTGCTGGTGTTCAAGGATAAATTAAGGGTCCCTCTGTTTGTTCAGCGTCTTGCAGATAGCTCGTATTCTATTTACTTGTTGCACGGTACAATAGGTGGTGCGTTCATAGCGTTGATGGCCAAGCATACAAGTGGCCACTCTATGGTGACGGTGACTCTTATTTCGTTACTTGCAGCCGCTGTATCCATAACCGCCGCTTGGATATTTTTCCTGCTGGTAGAAAAGCCCTCCATCAAGGTGGCAAGAAACCTTTGCAGATTGATCGGTACAAAGAAACCTGCCATGCAGAAGGACCAGGCGTGACTGCCAAGTCAGGCATCGTTGGCCGGGAGGGGAGCTTCCGGTCAGACAACTCTCCTGTTACCAAGTAACATCCGTATTCACCGTGGGGTACCGGCGAGCAGTTCCCCGGCAGTAAAGTTTAAAAAACTCTCTGCCGCTATCGTCAGTGGAGACACTCGAATGTGCGACGCTCTCGGTCACTTGAGTAAAATGCGCCCGGGGGGGTGGGCGCATTATTGACGGTGTTGAATCAGCGTGGGCTGTTCAAACACTCCAGTAGTGCCGCGTGCCAGTCGGGGAGACGGATATTCCATTCCCGCTGCAGGCGCGAACAGTCCAGGCGCGAATTGAGTGGGCGTTGTGCCGGGGTCGGATAAGCGCTGCTGGGGATGGCCTCAAGCTGGCCACAGGGCTTGTCCTGTTCGCGCAGTTGCGCGGCGATGGCTTCGGCAAAACCGAACCATGACGTCTCGCCCAAGCCGCTCAGATGATAAGTACCCCAAGGGCCTGCCTGGCCGGAGCGCCAGTGGCTGATCAGCTCCGCAGTGGCACGAGCGATGCTGCCAGCCCAGGTTGGTGCACCAATCTGATCTGCAACCACGCGCAGTTCATCACGCTCCTGCAGCAGGCGCTGCATGGTCAGTAGGAAGTTTTTGCCATGCAACGAATACACCCAGCTGGTGCGCAGAATCAGGTGCTCGCCGCCTACAGCGCGAATGGCTTCTTCGCCCGCAAGCTTACTCTTGCCATACACTGCTAATGGAGCGGTGGCATCATCCTCGGTGTAGGCGCGCGCGTTTTTTTCGCCGGCGAACACATAGTCTGTGGAGTAGTGGATCAGCGGTACGCCCAGCTGCGCCGCAGACTCGGCGAGCAGGCCGGGTGCGATGGCGTTGATGGAGTAGGCCAACTCTGGCTCACTTTCAGCCTGGTCGACTGCCGTGTAAGCGGCGGCATTGATGATCAGATCTGGCCCAAGTGACTCTACCCGTTCGCGGATGCTCGTGCTGGTCGCCAGGTTAAGTTCGTCCTGACCCAGGATCAGAAGATCAGCCTGGTCAGCCAGAGCCAGTTGCAGCTCCCGCGAAACCTGGCCATTGCGGCCGATAATCAGAATTTTCATGGAAACAACTCGGCCTCGCTCAGGGGGAGGCCGGCCATGTCTTTGGCCGACAGTTGTGGTACGCCGTCGAATTGCCAATCGATGGCTAGCGCAGGATCGTTCCAGCGGATGCAGCGCTCGTGGGCCGGCGCATAGTAGTCGGTGGTTTTGTAGAGGAACTCGGCGTACTCGGTGAGCACCACGAAACCGTGAGCAAAGCCTTCGGGTACCCATAGCTGGCGCTTGTTCTCGGCGGACAGGCGCACACCGACCCATTGACCAAAGGTGACTGAGCTGCGTCGGATATCCACGGCAATATCCAGGACCTCGCCTTGGGTGACGCGTACCAGCTTGCCCTGGGCCTGCTGCACCTGATAGTGCAGGCCGCGCAGCACACCGCGGGCCGAGCGCGAGTGGTTGTCCTGGACAAAATCACGCTGCAGTCCCGTGGCTTCAGCGAACGCGTCGGCGTTGAAGCTTTCATAAAAGAATCCGCGTTCGTCGCCGAACACCTTGGGTTCGAGAATCAGTACTTCAGGAATTGCTGTGGCGATAACGTTCACAGTTGTTCTCCGGCCAGTTTGTAGAGGTACTGGCCGTAACCAGTCTTGCCGAAGGCCCGGGCCTGGGAGAGCAATTGCTCTTTGTTGATCCAGCCCTGATGGTAGGCAATCTCTTCCAGGCAGGCGACCTTCAGGCCTTGGCGATGCTCGATGGTCTGTACGTATTGCGATGCTTCGAGCAGGCTCTCATGTGTGCCGGTATCGAGCCAGGCAAAGCCCCGGCCGAAACGTTCCACGCGCAAGTCGCCACGTTTGAGGTAGGCATTGTTAACGTCGGTAATTTCCAGTTCGCCGCGTGGCGAGGGTTTAACTGCCTTGGCAATCTCGATCACGTCGTTATCGTAGAAATACAGGCCGGTCACCGCATAGTTTGACTTGGGCTGTGCAGGCTTTTCCTCAATGGAGAGGGCTCGGCCCTCTTGATCGAACTCGACCACGCCGAAGCGCTCCGGGTCTTTCACCCAATAGCCGAACACGCTAGCACCCGTTGGCGCAGCCGCCGCGCGCTTGAGGGTGTCGGTGAAAGACTGCCCGTGGAAAATGTTATCGCCAAGGATCAGGCACACCCGATCGCTGCCTATGAACTGCTCGCCAATCAGGAACGCCTGGGCCAGGCCATCCGGCGAAGGTTGTTCGGCGTAGCTGAAACGTACGCCGAACTGGCTGCCGTCCCCCAGCATCTTTTCAAACTGCGGCAGATCAAGAGGGGTCGAGATGATCAAGATGTCTTGAATGCCAGCCAGCATCAACGCCGAAATCGGGTAGTAGATCATCGGCTTGTCATAAATCGGCAGTAGCTGCTTGGACACGCCGAGAGTTATGGGGTGTAGACGGGTGCCGGAACCGCCGGCGAGTATGATTCCTTTCATGCGTTTGCTCCCATGCGTTCGCGTTGATAGCTGCCGTCCTGTACATGACGACACCATTCGAGGTTATCCAAATACCATTGCACGGTCTTGCGCAGGCCGCTGGCAAAAGTCTCTTGTGGCACCCATCCCAGCTCACGCTGGATCTTGCCGGCGTCGATGGCATAACGCTGGTCGTGGCCGGGACGATCCTTGACGAAGGTGATCAGGTCTTCGTAGCGAGCCAGACCGGCCGGTTTGTTCGGGGCAAGCTCTTCCAGCAGGGCGCAAATGGTGCGCACTACTTCGATATTCTGCTGCTCGTTATGACCGCCTATGTTGTAGGTCTCACCGACTTTTCCCTCGGTGACCACCTTCAGCAGGGCGCGGGCATGGTCTTCGACGAATAGCCAGTCGCGGACCTGCAGGCCATCGCCGTAAACCGGTAGTGGCTTACCTTCCAGTGCGTTGAGAATCACTAGCGGAATCAACTTCTCGGGGAAGTGGAAAGGCCCGTAGTTGTTCGAGCAATTGGTGATCAGCACCGGCAGTCCATAGGTGCGTTGCCAGGCGCGGACCAAGTGATCGGAAGCCGCCTTGCTGGCTGAGTAGGGTGAGCTAGGCGCGTAGGGCGTTGTCTCTGTAAACAGATCATCCACCCCGTGAAGGTCGCCGTAGACCTCGTCAGTGGAGATGTGATGGAAGCGGAATGCTTGCTTACGATCTTCCGGCAATGCTGACCAGTAAGCCCGAGTGGCTTCCAGTAATACATAGCTGCCAACGATATTGGTCTGGATAAAGTCGGAGGGGCCGTCAATTGAGCGGTCCACGTGGGACTCGGCGGCCAGGTGCATGATGGCGTCGGGCTGGAAATCGGCCAGTGCCTGACTGACACTTTGGCTGTCAGTAATATCGAGCCGAAGGAAGCTATAGCGTTCATGTCGCTCGATCATTGCCAGCGACTCCAAGTTACCAGCATAGGTAAGCTTGTCTAGATTCAGTACCTCATGCTGTGTGTTGGTGGTCATGTGGCGTATCAGGGCGGAGCCGATAAAGCCGGCACCGCCGGTGATCAAAATTCGCATAGTGTCGAGGGTCTCGTGCTCGGGGGCGGTTGCTCTGCCTAGTCTAAGCGCTCCATCAGTCGCTCTCAATCGGAATCGAAATCATGCGGTGCGCTCAGCTCGGGATGGTTGTGGATATTCCAAAGTCGCCAATGCGCCAGTAAATGACTGACCTGCTGGTAGCGCCTGGTCATCCTGCGGAGTCTGAGTGGTTCGATCTTATGGACCGTTTTCTCGTTGATCGACTCGCTCGGTAGGTCTTGCTGACAAGGTGCGCAATTTTCCAGCGTTTATCACTTCGAATGTATGTTTCGGAAATTTCGAAGTCATGTATTTGCTATTGAAAACTGATGCATGAGAGTATCCGATAACCAATATTTCCTTCGTGTTGAAGTGAGTGCTTTGTAAGCAAGTGCCGAATGAGAAGCGGTGTTCCCATTTTGCGAGTCGTTTTGAATGGATGTTATCCGGACCTGCAGGAAAAAACTATGTGTACTAGCCTGTAATAAAAACTGTAGATCCTGCCTGGCGCCGGTCGGTTGATGAAAGCTGAATTGAGAGGGACTGATCAAAGCCTCGCGTGATAGTTAAAGTCAGTGTCGGGTGTCGCAATTGTTTGCTGTCTGATCAGGTCCTGAATCGTATCTCTGCGATTTGTCTGGGCAATCGCTCTGCTTTTTGTTTGGGTGGCGGCTGGTAGTTCCAAGGGCGGCGCGACGGGTTCGGATCGCAGGCGAGGGCTGCTATTGGGTGCGAGGCTATATCGTGGGCCGGTGTATTCCGAGCAAGTCGGAGTTCCGGGATGGTTTTTCTACTTGCGAACAGTCACCTTGTCTGCCCTTGTCGAACCTACGAATGGCATGCTGAATTTGTTAGCGAGCGCAGCAGGTGTGCCTATAATGGGTGCAATAACTGCATCCAGGTGCTCGTAGCGATGGTGAAGCATGAAAAGTAGCGCGAATTCTGCGGTTTCGTATAAAAATCTGGATGTCGAGTTGGCTTTTGCCAGAGGCGTGAATTAAATGTTTGTAGCTGTTTGTGGTATGCAGCGTAGTGGCTCGACGTTTTCATTTAATATTGTTCGTGAAATTCTGAAGCGTCGCGGTGGCGTTTCTTTTGCTGCAGTTGCCAGCACTGCATCGATTTTGGATGTCACTCAAGAAAAAAACTTGATTTTAAAGAATCATGACCTTGATGAAATGGGTGTGGCACTTCTGAAAGTCGGCGCAATGAAAGGAATTTGCACCATTCGAGATCCGTTCGAGGCCATTGAGTCGTGGATGGAGGTGTTCGGCTTCAGCCTTGAACAATCGATGATTGATTATGGGAAATGGCTAACGTCCTTCCAGGCTATTCAGCATGATGTGCTGATATTGCGATTTGACCTGATCCAGGATCGACCCGTCGTAGCCATCTGGAAAATAGCACGTTATCTAGGTTTTACTTTGTCGCCAATGGAAGTGTTGAGATTGTGGAGAGGCTATCAAAAAAAATCTATCTCCAAGTTGTCCAACGAGCTGTCTGGCGGCAGTGATAAAACTGTCGATATCGGATTTTCATACTACGATAAAGAAAACTTTTTCCATCGGCGCCATGTCCGTCTTGATAAAAATATTCAGTTGACTCCTCTGGAAAGGGAGCAAGTACTTTGCCAGGTTCCAGGCTTGAAGCAGTTTTGCGATACCTTCTTCAGGAATTAGCGGTTCGAGCGGCTAGTTCATTTGCCTTTTTATTGAGTTCTGCTCTGGCTTGTGTATGGGCTCGGTGAAGTTATTTAATTTGAGATGCTTGGTTGATTTTGTTGCTGTCAGGATGAGGTGGCCGACCAGGGGCACCTGTTTGGCTTGGGAGCAGCTGGTGGAGCACCAATGCGCCAATTATTTAGCTTTCGCGACTTCATTTGCAGCTATGCAGCAAGCGTGGGCGTATGACATTGCCAAGAAATTGTCGGGAAGCCACGGATCCATTGAAATTGGCGCAATCAGTCGTCTGAAATCTCTGCATTCTGTATGATCACCACAAGCGGTGTTTGGGTGACTGATGCGCCAAGGCGCAGTCACGAAGTGATCTAAAAATATCTGCACATCAGCACAAAGATGGAGTTTAGAGGATTCGCATGAAAGCAATCGTAACTGGCATCACTGGTCAAGACGGCGCCTACCTGGCGGAACTGCTGCTGGAGAAGGGGTACACCGTTTACGGTACCTACCGTCGTACCAGTTCTGTCAATTTCTGGCGTATCGAAGAGCTGGGCAT
>Ga0247819_10000743_pt1 | contig 18338 bp, 15 predicted proteins | sample 13C_Xylose_Day6_FD_193428 | JGI IMG/M metagenome (GOLD analysis project Ga0247819, IMG submission 193428) | Soil microbial communities from agricultural site in Penn Yan, New York, United States - 13C_Xylose_Day6 | ecosystem: Environmental > Terrestrial > Soil > Agricultural land | place: USA...
AATCATGATCACGCAACTATTGGTCAGACTGGTGGCGTGGGCCGTACTCGGCTACATGCTGCTGCCGCTGGTGGTCATCCTCGGCGTCTCGGTCACCGCGACCTCCTTCCTGGCGTTCCCGCCACAGGGCTGGACGCTGGACTGGTACGCCAAAATGCTCAGCGATCCCAGCTACGTGGCGTCCTTCGCCACCAGCACTGTCCTGGCGCTGGCGGCGACCTTCGTCGCCGTGTTGCTCAGCGTTCCGGCCGCCCTGGCAATGGCCCGCTACGAGTTTCGCGGCAAGGGCACGATCCTCGCAGCGCTGACGTCACCGCTGGTGTTCCCGCACATCGTGCTGGGCGCGGCGCTGTTGCAGTTCGGCGGCTACCTGGGCTTGACCCGCAGTTTCCTCGCCCTGCTGATCGGCCACACCATCATCATCTCGCCCTTCGTCCTGCGTTCGGTGCTGTCGATGCTGACGCCCGAACAGCGCGCGCTGGAAGAAGCCTCGAGCGATCTGGGCGGAACACCCTGGACCACGTTCTTTCTGGTGACCCTGCCGCAGATCCGGCCGGGTCTGGTGACCGGTTCGATTTTCGCGTTCATCTCGTCCTGGATCAACGTGGAGCTGTCGATCTTCAACACCACCCCGGACCTGAACACCATCCCGGTGAAGCTCTTCAACTACGTGCAATACACCGTCGACCCGACCATCGCGGCCGCCTCCGGCGCCACCATTATCGTCGTCGTGATTGCCGTGATCATTCTGGACCTGTGGATCGGTCTCGACCTTTTGTCAGAACGCAAATAACCCTCACCCCAAACATCCCGCAAGCCAGGAGTGCAGTCATGCGCATGCAAGACACGTTCGATGTCATCTATACCCATACCGAAGGCGAGCCACTGTGCATCGTCCACAGCGGTATTCCCTACCCCGCCGGCTCGAGCATTCTGGCCAAACGGGCCTTCCTCGAGCAGAACTATGACTGGGTTCGCAAGGCCCTGATGCAGGAACCCCGTGGCCACAAGGACATGTTCGGGGTGTTCCTCACCCCGCCTTCGAGCAGCGAATTCGACGCTGGTCTGATCTACATGGACGGCAGCGTGTACTCGCACATGTGCGGCCACGGCACCATTGCCGTGAGCATGGCGATGGTCGCCCTGGGCCTGGTGCCGCGTGGCAAGGACGGCATCACCAAAATCCGCTTTGAAACCACGGCCGGGCTGGTCGTGGCCGAAGTGGCATCGGAAGGTGAAAACGTGCTCTGGACCCGGTTCGAAAACGTGCCGGCCTATGTTGCGGCACAAGACATTCCGATCCAGCTTCCCGGCTATGGCGACCTCAAGGCCGACCTGGTGTGGGGCGGCAACTATTTCGGCATCGTCGACCTGACCGACTGCGACCTGCGCATCAGTCCGGACAACGGCAGCGAACTGTCGCGCCTTGGCCTGCTGGCACGGGATCAGATCAACAGGCAGTTGAAGATTCAGCACCCGACCGAGGCGCACATCAACGACCTCAACTTCATCACGTTCTGGCACCCGGCGACCATCGAAGGCGCGTTCTACAAAAACGTCCACGTCTTCAGCGCCGGCCAGCTCGACCGCTCCCCCGGCGGCACGGGCACCAGTGCGATGATGGCGATGTTCGAGGCCCGCGGGAAACTGGGGCTGCACCAGCCGATCCTGTCCGAAGGGCTGCTGGGCAGTGGCACGTTCGAAGGCTGCCTGCTCGGTGAAGTGGACCTCAACGGCACCCGCGCCGTACGACCCACCGTCAAGGGGACGGCGAGCATCCTGGGGACTTCGCGCTGGGTGATCGACCGTGATGATCTGGTGGGTTCGGGGTTTGTCATCAACTGATGCCCCGCCGGTTTTGCGGGCGTGCGCAAACGCTGTGCACCCCGCAAACCTGCAGGAATGGGCTCGCCCGCGATGGCATCGCAGGCACCACGGGCGTTCAGACAGCCCGCGCCTCATTGGCGCAGGCAATCCATCGCATCGTCATAGCGCTTGCCCGGCCCTGACTCTCTATCGATAATTGCGCTCCCTCCCCTCACGCAAGGATTTGCCGTGAACAAGCTCTACCTGGCCCTGCCTTTCTGCGCACTGCTGCTACAAGGCTGCGGTGTAACCATGGCCCGCTACGAACCCAATTTCCAGAACGTACAACAGCTCAAGCAAGCAGCACCTTTGCAGCCGGTTCGCGACGCGCAGGTGAATGCCGACTCCGGCCAAGGTTCTCTGATGGTGCGTTTGAATCCGATTTCCTCGCCCGAGGGCAGTGTTCCATTGCACATCCAGGCCGCGATCAGCGACGAGCTGCGTCACGCCGGGCTGCTCGCCCCCCGAGCCGACCGGCAACTGCAGATCCAATTGATCAAGAGCCAGCTCAATACCGGCGTGATCACCGGCCACGGTGAATTGGCAGCACGCTTCACCCTGCGCAAGGGCGACGAGGTGTTGTACGAAACGACCAAGGAAGTGGAACGTGATTGGGACAGCAGCTTCTTCGGACCGATCGCAATCCCCGCTGCTGCGAACAACTACAACCCGATGGTGCAGGCCCTGCTGAAAAACCTCTACAGCGACCCGCAATTCCTGCAAGCGCTCAAGTAATCAACTGATCAAAAAAAGAGCCGCAAATGCGGCTCTTTTTTGTCGGTGTCAGCCGCGAGGAATGCGGGCATCCACGGCGGAGTACTTCATGCGGTTGCTGTCGACCCAGTTCTTCAGCAGCGCATTGACCTGTCGATTGAACGTATCGGTGACCGCCGCCTTGGGCGTATTGCCCGCCAAAGGCAGGAACCAGATGCCCATCCAGGTATTGATTGCGTCGTGGTTGCTGGTTTTGCCCAGCGACTGACCACGCTCATCCAGCGTTTCCAGGCTCATGGTGTACTGGTCGGTCGCGAGCGCAGGAATGATCGTCAGGGTCAGGCCGCTGATGAAGGCCATCGCCATCTGCCCACCACCCGGCGCGTGGTTGTAAACCTTCAGGTGCAGACTGTAGTCACCAGGTTGTTTCTCGAATTCGTCGAAACTCACACGACCGAACAAACCCGATTCGTTGAAGGCGCGCTTGAGCTCCGGCTTGAGCATTTCTCGGGCTTGCGGCACTTCGTTGGCCTGCGCATTGCCCGGATCGCCCTGGTAGAAATCGAAGTCCACATAGACGTTCGGCTTGTGGGAGTAGCTGGCCATCGATGGCAAATCTACCGGTGCCACCTCATCCTTGGTGAAGCTTGCGCAACCACCCAGGGTCAATGCCAATGCGAGACTCAGGACTTTTCCAAATTGCATATCGACTTCCTTGCAGATCAAAAAAAGCAGCCAGTCAGACTGCGGAGCCGATTCTAGAGCGATTGCGACGCAAGCTAAAGGTGGATGACGGGCAAACTGCAAGCCCATTGACGATTGCTGCCTTTCACCATGGGTAGAAATCGGCCGAGGTTGGTGGACACGTCGGCTCTTCCAGACCGCCTCCCGTGCGGTGCGGCCGACGGTCAAAGGGACGGCGAGCATCCTGGGGACTTCGCGCTGGGTAATCGACCGTGATGATCCGGTGGGTTCGGGGTTTGTCATCAACTGATGCCCCGCCGGTTTTGCGGGCGTGCGCAAACGCTGTGCACCCCGCAAATCTGCAGGAACGGGCTGGGGCTGAGTATCAACTGGACGAAGCCCCGACCGATGCAGGCGCTTGTCGCTTGAACGCAACGCAGAAGCACAAGAGCACAGCCACTGCAAAAAGCGCCGGGAACAGCCAGATGCTCGTCCAGTCATGCAACGTGCCGACGGCGTAGTGATCGGTTACTTTACCGGCGACCCAGAAGCCGATCAGCATACCCAGCCCATAGGTGGCCAACGTGATCAGGCCCTGAGCGGAGCTTCGGCAGCCAGCCGTGGCCTTGGCATCGGTGTAAATCTGCCCCGAAACAAAGAAAAAGTCGTAGCAGACCCCATGCAGCGCGATGCCCAGCAGGAGCATGAACGCTTGCCCGTCGCCATGGCCGTAGGCAAACAAGACGTAGCGCAACGCCCACGCCAGCATGCCCACCAGGAGCGCCATTTTGATCCCGAAGCGTGTAATGAACAGTGGCAACAACAGCATGAAGAGGACTTCGGACACCTGCCCGATTGCCATTTTGGCCGTGGGGTTGGTCACTCCGATCTCGGAAAGGAAAGGGTTGGCGTTCTGGTAATAAAACGCCAAGGGAATGCAAATCAGGATCGAGGCCAGAAAGAACACCAGGTAGCTGCGATCCTTCAGCAGACCCAGCGCGTCCAGCCCCAGCAATTGACGCAGATCCGAGCGCCCCGCCGCTGCCCTGGTCGGTGGCGTCGCAGGCAAGCTGAGGCTGTAAAGGCCCAGCACCAGCGAAGCGAGCGAGGACATCAGGAAGGTGTTTCTCAGCCCGCCGCTGGCCACAGCCTGCGCCGAATCCCAGGCGAACACGATACTGATGACGACTCCGGCGACAATCCATCCCAAGGTGCCCCAGACTCTGATGCGTGCGAACTCCTTGGCCGGATCGCTCATCTGGCGGAATGCGACCGCGTTCACCAGTGCCAGGGTCGGCATGTACACAACCATATAGGCCAGCACGTAGGGATAGAACGCGCTGAAATCCGGCGCCTGATACAGCTGATACAACAGGACCGCGCCCAACAGGTGCAATACCGCGAGGATTCTTTCTGCATTGAAGAAGCGGTCTGCCACCAACCCGATGACGAACGGGGCAATGATTGCGCCCCAGGACTGTGTCGAAAACGCCAGCCCTATCTGCGCACCGTTAGCCGCCAGGTGCGAGGACAAGAACGTGCCCAGGGTGACGAACCAGCCGCCCCAGATGAAAAACTGGAGGAACATCATTGCGCTTAACCGCAGGGACATCGTGTTCATGTGCAGATCACCGTTTTATTGTTATGTCGGTCATGCAGGGACAGCTCAGGCGTCAGGCAACCCCAGCAATCGTCTGTTGAAATCAGCGTCAGCCGCCACACCGGCGAAGTCGTCGAAGGCTTTGCGGGTCTTGTCGATCATGTGCGCGTCAATGAAAGCGGCACCCTGCGCCGCACCTTGGGCCGCGTCCTTCAGACAGCACTCCCATTCAAGAACGGCCCAGCCATCAAAATCGTATTGGGTCAACTTGCTGAAAATCGACTTGAAATCGATCTGTCCGTCTCCCAGCGACCTGAAACGGCCCGGCCGTTCCACCCAGCCTTGATATCCGCCGTAGACGCCTGAGCGAGCGTCCGGCCGGAATTCGGCGTCCTTGACATGGAACATGCGTATCCGCTCGTGATAGCGATCGATGAAGCCCAGGTAGTCCATCTGCTGCAGCAACAGATGACTGGGGTCGTAGAGGATGGCTGCCCGGGGATGGTGATCGACAGCCTCCAGGAAACGCTCGAATGAGGCGCCGTCATGCAGGTCCTCGCCGGGGTGAATCTCAAAGCAGAGATCCACGCCCTCCTCCTCGAAGCAATCGAGTATCGGCCGCCACCTTGCCGCCAGTTCTTCGAAGCCTTGCTCGACCAGTCCTGCCGGCCGCTGCGGCCATGGGTAAACGTAGGGCCACAACAGGGCGCCGGAAAACGTGGCATGTGCCGTCAGGCCCAGACGCCGACTGGCCCGTGCCGCCAGCTTGAGCTGCTGCACGGCCCACGCGGTGCGCGCTTGCGGCTGGCCGCGAAGGTGTTCAGGCGCAAATGGGTCGAACAGCGCGTCGAAAGCTGGATGGACGGCCACCAATTGGCCCTGCAAGTGGGTCGACAGCTCGCTGATTTGCACGCCGGCTGTGGCGCAGATCGAGGTCAGTTCATCGCAGTAATCCTGACTCTCGGCAGCGCGGGCCAGATCGATGAATTGGCTGCCCAGCGTAGGAAGCTGGATGGCCTTGTAACCCTGCGAAGCAGCCCAGCTAGCGATGTTGGCGAGGGTATCGAAAGGAGCCTCGGCCGACATGAACTGCGCCAGAAAGATGGCTGGTCCACGCAATCCGGGCTTGTCTTCAGCCTGAAGTTTTGACGGTGACTTCGGGGTGGTCATGATGTTGTTATCTCCGTCCATTGTGAGTGCCTGCGGTGGCTCGCGATCGCCGCCTCGATGAATGCCATGCCTCTGTGACCAATCTCTATACCGGGAACGCCGGGTACCTGATGCCCCTTGGCGCCCCCGCGAATGGCGCGAGCGAAATCGCCGTACAGGTTGGCCATGGCTTCGAGATAACCTTCCGGGTGTCCCGCCGGTAACCGCATGCGCTGCTGGGCCTCTGCGCCAAGCCAGTGTTGGCCCAACCCTGAGCGCAACAAACGCAGTGGCTGATCCAGAGATCGATGGATCAGGCTCGACGGGTCTTCCTGTCGCCACTCCAACCCGCCGAGGTTGCCGTAAACCCGAATCTTCAACGGGTTTTCTTCGCCGGCACAGACCTGGCTCGCGAGCAACACGCCGCTTATGCCGCCTTCCATCTTGATCAGCATGCTGGCGTCATCGTCGAGCTGTCGGCCGTCGACATGTGATCCAAGGATCGCGCACAGGCTGGTAACCTGGCGCCCCGTGACGAACTCGGCCAGGGAGAAAGCATGGGTGCCGATGTCGCCGATACACCCACCGATCCCCGATTGCTCCGGTTGATCACGCCACGCCGCCTGTTTGTTACCCGATTGGGCAACGTCCTGACTAAGCCAGCCTTGGGGATACTCGACGATGACTTTGCGCAGTTCGCCCAGAACGCCTGATTGCACCAGTGCCCGGGCCTCCCAGACCATGGGATAGCCGAGGTACGTATGCGCCAGGCCATACAGCCTGTCGCTTGACTCGACAGTGGCCTTGAGCGCCACCAGTTCAGCCAGATTCAAGGCAGCCGGTTTTTCCGAAAAAACGTGGAAACCCGCCTTCAGCGCGGCCTGGGAAATCGGTGCATGAAGGTGATTGGGCGTGACGATGACCAGCAATTCCAGACGATCTTCAGTCGGTCGATTCGCCTCCGCCTGAAGCATCTGCTGCCAGCTGTCGTAAACCCGGTCCTGCGCAAGGCCCAATGCAGCGCCGGTGCGGGCGTTGTTGTCCGGATCTCGGCTGAAGGCGCCACAAACGCACTCGAAGCGGCCGTGCAGACCGGCGGATTGTCGATGCGCCTGTGCGATGAACGACCCCTCACCGCCACCGACAAACCCCATTCTTATCTTTTTCATGATCGCGCCTGTAAAGTGAATGTACGGCCGATTTCAGCGCCGATAGCGCCTGATGTAACCGGTTACATTGGAGAGCAAATCTAGGCACAATTCAGTCGGCTGTCAAACACCGCCAGATGCGCGTACACAGGCGACCCAGGCTTGGGTTAAGCTCGTGCCCTATCCGAATCGGACCCGAGGTGGCTTTGTCCAATATTCGTGAGGTCGCCAGAATCGCTGGCGTATCCGTAGCAACTGTTTCACGCACGCTCGCATCGCCCGATCGGGTGTCGCCCGGCACACGGGATCGCGTCAATGCCGCCATCGAGCAGGCAGGTTATCGACCCAACTTGCTGGCGGTGCAGTTTCGCTCGCGCAAGACCTTCAACATCGTCATTCTGGTCCCCCAGATCGCCAACGCCTTTTTTGCCAGGGTCATCAGTGGTGCGCAACGCGCCGCCCAAGCCTGCGGATACAGAATCCTGTTGTGCGACACACAAGGGGACGAACGGGTCGAGAAGGAATTCGCCAACCTCGTCTACGCCCACCAGGCGGATGGTGTCATTCAACTGCGAGCCAATGACCCGTTCGCAGACCTGGTTGATGGCCAGCAACCGCCACTGGTCAACGCCTGTGAAGTCATCAAGGGTGGACGCTATCCGACGGTGAGCCTGGATAATTTCGGCGCTGCCAGATCCATCACTACGCTTCTGATCGAGTCAGGCCACACACGCATAGGGTTGATCAAAGGCCCGGAGCACAGCCCACTCACCCGCGACCGCGTTGCGGGTTACGAAGAGGCCCATCGTCATGCCAACCTGGCGCTTGATCCGTCTTTGATGTGTGAAGGAGACTTCAGTTTGAGGGCGGGATATGAAGGCGCTGCGATATTGTTGAACCTGCCCGTTCGACCCACTGCGATTTTCTGCGAAAACGACGAGATGGCGTTTGGCGCACTGAAGCGAATAAAGGAGCAAGGCTTGAGGGTTCCTGACGATTGCTCACTGGTAGGGTTCGACGATATCGAGATGGCCTCGTACTGTGATCCGCCGCTCACAACCGTTTCCCAACCGGCTGAGGAGTTTGGTCAGCGGGCGGTTGAAATGCTCAAGGCGCTCATCGAAAACGAGCCCCTGCTCGAAAGGCATAGGGTGCTCCCGTTCAAGATCATGATGCGCGACAGCTTGCGGTCGATTTGAGCAGCGAACGCGCTTGTCGCGATGTTCTGCTACCTGGTAGTTGTCGGGAAGATTCAGCGCATGGATCTCAAGCAAGACGACCGTAGTCCGTCACTCTCCAGTAGCGTATCGAGCTAAGGCTCATCGCAAAAATGCGAGGCAGAAAAAGGTCGCCAAGCCCGCCGATGTTGTTGTGCGCCTGACTGAAGAAGAGAACCGGTCAGCGTCGCCTCCTAACGCCCGCGCGGGGACCGAACATTGCGGCGGGGATGAACGATGGCCTTCAGCGCCGCCGCATAATCCATCAGCAGCCCAGGCGTCCAGGCCATGGTCATCGCCCGTTTTCGCACCTGCGCGGCGACCCACAACTCGGGCATGAGCAAGGTGCGCAAGCTGCCTCGCCAGTGTTTACTGCGCGCCGCCAGCACTCCGTCCAGGGAGGCCTCGAGTGCGTAGGCGACACTGCTGGAGCAATTGCGATACGTGAGGTTGTAACGCTCATCCAGGCTGTAGCCGCGCCAGAAGTGATTCAGCGCGTCCGGGTTGTACCGATGGAAGCGGATTTTTCGATCCGAGTCGCACCAGTTGGCCGACTCAACGGCGTAATTGGCCTGGAAAGAGCCAGGCACATCATTGTCCCGGGTCGCTTTGAGGATGCGAAAGAACTCGGAAGGCGAACGGTCGATGTCAGCTGCGGGGTACAGGCTGATGTAGAGGGAGGGCTGCAGCTCAAGGGCCGCGTGCCCTGTCGATATGACCCCATGGCAATCCACTGCGGCGATGTAGCGATTGATGATCGGGCGCGGTATCGGGGCATTTTCCGCAGAGCCTTCTGGAGTCCAGATATGCACCACCAGAGGCACGCCAGGCAGGGCAGCCTGCGCAGGCTCCTGGGACGCCGGATGGCTGGCCGGTTTCTTTTTGAAGCCAGGCAACGTCTCGCTCTCGGCCAACAGCTCGAAGGCCGAGGTACCGCGTACCAGTATGCTGGCCCGCCGGGCAACCCGCAGGGTGCCAAGACCGCTGACGATCATCAACGAGCCCAGGAAAAACGACACCGTTGCCTGATAGCCGATCGGATAAGGGCTGAAAAGCAGCACAGCGAAGATGACCTGCGCACATCCACTGGCCACCGAATAGCGCCAGCGGGGGTATCTGACGACAAAGGCGGAGGTAATCATCAGCAAACCGAAGATGAAATAGCCGAAGCCAAAAATGATCGCCAGCAGCAAATTGCTGTAGGTCCTGTTCGCCAGAATCAGCACGGCAACGAACAGGCAGCCGCCTCCCTTGAAAAACAGCAACGCCTTCTGCGGGCCCACTCCTCCGGGCGCAATGAAGAGTGTCACAAGACTTTCCAGCAACAACAGCGAGCCGAACACTTTCAAAGGAAAATCCAGCACACCGTCGAGCCCGTCAATGAGCACTGCAATCCCGATCAGCCCCCAGAGCACACCCATCATCGCGATGAATCTGGCCTTGGTGCGGACGAATTCGGCTCCGAACAGCAGTAGCGCGATTTGTATCATTGATGGTTTCCTCGCGCTGCCGAAAGGCTGACCCGAAGGCTGCTCAGCGGTAGTGATTGATTTGCCAGTTGCCCACGATCACCTCTCCGCTCGAACCGGTGAGAATGCTTGGCGTCTGGTCACGTATATAGCGAATGGCGTCGTCGCTACCGGTGATACGAAACGCGATCGAGCAGGCGCTTGATCTTCGCCGAGCGGCGGACCAATAGTGCCGAAGCCTGTCCCGGTCCTTTGGATGCACACATTCAAGGACGCCCCCAATGGTGGACAAGGCCTGTGGGTCCAATTGCAATGTTTCGGACAGGTTGTCGTCCCAGATGAGCGTCCCCGATGCCAGATCCAATCGGTACATCACGCCCTCGCCCGCCAGACGGCCCGTTTCCAGATCGTAGCGGCGGGTGGTTCTGGCGAGAATGCGCAGGAAGACCAGCAACAATGCCGTGGCGCACAGATAACTCTGAGCCAGAAGCAGCGGCTCATCCTGATTCAGTCCCTTGAGAAAAAAAGGCCCATGCCCCTGATCCGTGTTATGGATCACCAGCCCTGCCAGCGCCAGCAATGCCAGTGTCGCCCCTCGCCCGCCCCACGTCACCGACACGATCACCGCGAAAATGATCGGAACGCACGCCAGCGCAAAGTCCAGGGCTGTCCCTTCATCGCCCGAACTGCCGATGAGCAGCCGCTCGGGATCGACCCGAAAAATCAACCAAGTGCTCAGGCACATCAGCGCCAAGGCCACCAAGCCGATACTTCGGGCCACGAGACCGGCATGTCGATGGTTGAAGTCGACGTTGAGCAGGCTCATCACGGCAACGGTGGCGAAGATGATGCCCGACCCATTGGCGATCCAGATCAACCAGAACAGGCGCGCCAGCGGCAAGTCACGCGTCATCGCCAACCACCCGCCAATCAGCAGGGCTTCAATTGCACACAGGCCAATCGTGGCAAGCAACCAGAGCAGTATCGCGTGCAAGTCATCGTTGGGCCGGGCTAGACGGCGCACGACCCAGGCAATACCCAGTGCGGTGCTCAAACCCACGCCCGAGAAAACCAGGGTGGACGTCAGGTCATGCCGCCACGAATCATCCAGAAAGAAGCGTGTGAGCACCAACGCGAGAAACAGTGCCGGCCATCGCGATCGCTGGGAGCACAAAAAAGCCGCGACCGCGACGCCGGAGGGGAACCAGACAAGCGGCACCTGGGACAGCGGATCGTCGAATTCGAGCGAAAGAATGCCCGTCACGTAATAGGTCAGCACCCACAGGAGCAGACGAGCAACCAGGGTCAAACCCCTCGGCATTGTCACGGTTGAGATCTCTTTGGTTGGAAGCCTGATGCCGTTTAAGCGTAGCGTGCACTGGGCGATTTGCGGGCCCGTCAGGCGCGGTGCCTGCTCGACTGTGCGAAAAAGGCAAACGCGGCGCAGAGTGCAGCGGCGAGCAATGGCAAGCCATGTTCGCTCAGGTACATGGCGAGGCCGCCCAACAGCGGCCCGAACAAGGCGCCCATACCCCATGCGACGGAAAGCGCGCTGTAGACGCCCACCAGTTCAGCACCGCGAAACTGCCTGCCCACCTCGGTAACGATCACTGTATAGATCCCTACGAACACCCCGCCCCACACGAACAGAAGTAAATACGACAGCCAGTGTTGGTTGAGCGCCAGCGGCCAGATCAACGCCCCCACAGCCGAGAGGCCTGACAACAGGACAATCAAGCGTCGCCGATCCATGTGATCGGCCAGCCAGCCAACCGGTAGCTGAAGCAGGATCGCGCCGAGCAACAGCATGGACAACAACCAGGTAGCTTGCTGCGCCGGCCATCCCAGGTTCATGGCGTACAACACGAGCAGGTTCATGCCGGCGCTTTCCAGCGCGCCATTCAAGGCCGTCGCCGTCAACGCCAGGGTCGCGGTCTGCAGGTACGTCTTGAGCGGCCGGCCTTTTTCCTGATCAACCCGCCTCCCGCCGGTTTTGATGCCTGCCATGGCAACGACTGCGCCCAGAGTGATCAGGCCTCCCAGGAAAAACGCACCGTTCGAAGCCGCGCCTGCCCACGACAGAATAAAAGGCCCGAGGGCGAATCCCAGCGACATGCTGGCCACATACAGGGCCATGGTTTTTGCCCTCGCCTGCTCCACGGTTGTGCGGTTGAGCCAGGTTTCGGAGACGACCATGATGATTTCGCTGAAGACGCCCAAGCCCAGGCGCAAGGCGAACCAACTCTCGATGGGTGCAAAAGGGAACAGAGCCAGCAACACGACCATCGCAACCAAAGAAAATGCCAGCAGCTTTTTCGGGCTCAGATGGCGACACAGCAGGGGCAGAAACGGCGCGACTGCAAACACCCCCAAGGCTTGCATGGCCGCGTTGATACCGACGTACAGCTCACTGTGCCCTGCTGCGCTGAGCCGAATGGCAATGAGTGGAGCGCTCAACCCATAGCTCAAGCCGAATATCATCACGGTCAGGATGATCAGCACGCTGGGGTTCCATTTCGTGTGCACGCTTGTTCCTCACCTGAGCGGCTGCTTACAAGGCTTCGATGATCATCGGCGGCTGTCGGCTTGCGACTGTCGCTGAACCCTGACGCCTGATACTCCCGTCACCGCGATTTGAAGATCAGTCGCAGCCCCTACAGGCTAGATGCTTTTACATCCTGCACAACAGCACAAAGGCAGAAGATGTCGATACGACAAATGGCAAGGGTGCTAAAAAATGTCGCTGCGCCACACATTTACTTAACGACTGCCCCCTGAGTAGAATGCGAGTAATTATCAATCATGTACTTTCGGGATGGCGATGCGCAGCGACGATACACTAGGTATTGCAGATCTAGGGCTGCTCTATCGCACCCACCATTCCTGGTTACAGGGCTGGCTGAGCCGACGGGTCGGATGCCGCGAAAACGCCGCTGATCTGGCGCAGGACACTTTCGTGCGCCTGCTCAAGTCCCGTCAATCGACCCACTTGCGCGAGCCCCGTGCCTATCTGAGCAGCATTGCCCGCGGGTTGATGATCGACCAGTATCGTCGTCGCGAACTCGAGCGGGCCTACCTGGAAAGCGTTCAGCTGCTGCCTGAGCAGCATGTGCCCTCGGCAGAAAGCCGGCTGCTGATTCTGGACGCGCTGGAACGCATAGACCGCATGCTCGACAAGCTCAAACCCAGAGTTCGCCAGGCGTTTCTGTTTGCCCAGCTGGACGGTCTGACCTGCGCGCAGATCGCCGAAAACCTGGGGGTTTCCCGCGCGACGGTGGAACGTGACCTGGCCCAGGCCCTGCAACATTGCTATCGCTTGCGTTATGTCGAAGCCTGAGCCGCAAACGCTGGATCCGGCCATTGTCGACCAGGCCATCCAGTGGCTGGTGTCCCTGCGTTTCAATCAGGCCGATGAGCAGACACGGCACCGGTTCGAGCATTGGCTGCGCCAGCGTCCGGAGCATCGGTTGGCGTGGCAGCGTGTGGAAACGCTGGGCGATGAGTTCTCGGGCATTCCCACTCAACTGGCCCGACAAACCCTCAGTGGCCGCCACCGTGGCATGCATCGGCGGGACAGCCTCAAGCTGATGGGCCTGTTGGCCACGGTCGGCGCAGCGACCTGGCTCGGCCGGGACTACACACCGCTGCCAGCCCTGCTTGCACAGGAACACAGCAGCACCGGCGAGCAACGACGCTTCCAGCTGGATGATGGCAGCCTTGTTCAGCTCAACAGCGACAGTGCGGTCGACAGCGATTTCGATGCACAGCAACGCCTGATCATCCTGCGCCGGGGTGAAATCATCGTGAACGTCGGCGCCGATGAACACTCCGTCCCACCCCGCCCGCTCTGGGTACGAACCCGCGACGGGATGGTCCGCGCCCAGGCCACCCGCCTGCTGGCGCGCGAGCGTGACGACGGCAGTACCCTGCTCGCGGTTCAGGGCGGCGCCATCACGGTATTTCCCGGGGCCAGCCATCCACTTGCCAACGGCGCTGGCAACGGTGTGCGAACCAGCCATCAACTGCTCCTGACATCAGGGAGCGCCCGCGAGCCAAGGGACAGCGGGCTGGATGTCTGGAGCTGGAGCGACGGCGTGATCAGCGCGCGCAACATGCGCCTGGGTGATTTCGTTGCCGAGTTGTCACGCCATCGTCACGGCGTCTTGCGCTGCTCCCAGGAGGTGGCTGATCTGCGGATCTCCGGCACCTATCAACTCGCCGACAACGACCAGGTACTGGCATTGGTCGCGCAGTCATTGCGCTTGCGCATCGATTATCGGACCCGTTACTGGGTGACGTTGACCGCCAACAGCTAAGGCCATCTCCCCCGCATCTATTTGTAAAAATTAATGAGGGACTTTCTCATTCTCGTTCGACCTGTAAGGAAGGCCGGAATACAGGCCAGTTTGCCGATACCTTTCTACGGAGCAAGAAAATGAGTGTGTCCCCTGTTCCACAGCGCCATCCATTGAGTTGCGCCTTGCGCGGCGCAATCCTGGGTCTGGTCGTCAGCAGCTACGCGTTGCCGGCGCTGGCTCAATCTTCGAGCACTGATCACAGCAGCCAGGTTCAGCAGTGGAACATTGCCGCCGGCCCATTGGCACCGGCACTTGACCGCTTTGCGCGCGAGGCGGGCATCAGTCTTTCCTACGATGCGTCGAGCGTAGCGGACCGCACGACCCAAGGCGTCAGCGGCACGCTCGGTACGGCGGCCGCGCTGTCATCGTTGTTGCAGGGCAGCGAGTTGCAGGCTGAGCAACAGGGCCCGAATGCTTACCAGCTGACCCCTCAACCCAAGGCCCCCGGCCCGCTCGAACTCGGCTCGACCGATGTCGAGGACTACCGCCTCGCACCTTTGATCATCAATGCCAAGGTCAAGGTGAGTGCCGACGACGACATCAACTCGGTGGTCGCCAAGGAACTCTGGGTCGGCGGCAAGGTGGCGACCAACATTCTCAACACGCCCGCGTCCGTGTCGGTGGTGACGCGCAAGGAAATGGAACAACGCAGTGTCAGCACCACCGAGGAGGCGTTGCAGTACACGCCCGGCGTGGTCAGCGACTTCTACGGCACCGACGACCGCAACGACTATTTCCAGATCCGCGGCTTCCAGGCCACCACCTACCGTGACGGCTTGACCCTGAGCTCGATGCGCGGCGTACGCGAAGACCCGTTCGCCTATGAACGCATCGAAATCATCCGTGGCGCCAACTCCACGCTGTTTGGCCCGGCCGACCCCGGTGGCTCGGTGAATTTTGTGACCAAACAGCCACGCTTCGAGCAGTTTGGCCAGGGCTACGTAACCTATGGTTCCTTCAACCATGTCGAGACCGGCATCGACGTGGGGGATACGCTGAACGACGAAAAAACCCTGGCCGGCCGCTTCACTGCCAAAGGGCAAGACAGCGACCGCGAGTACGACCATTCGAAGGACGACAACCAGTTGTTCATGGGTGGCCTCACCTGGGCACCGACGGATTTCACCTCCGCTACCATGGTGCTGGACTACCTGAAAACCGAAAGCTCGCCCAACAGCGGTGGTTATCCGCTGGACAGGGAATACGACCGCAAGGATTTCTTCGGTGAGCCGAGCTTCAACTATCACGATGTCGAGCGCACCAGCCTCAGCACTAACGTCACCCATGACTTCGACAACGGTTTCGTGCTGCGCAGCAACCTGCGTTACAGCACGCTGACCGACGACTACGGCTACGTTTACCTGAGCGACAACGCCTCGCGCGTCGGCACCACCGTCCCGCGCTACCTGCTCGGCACCGACAGCGATGCCGACCAGTTCAACGGCAACCTGATGCTGCAATACGATGCCCGTTTCGAGAACATCGACAGCAGCACCCTGGTGGGCGTGGAATATCTGGACTCCTCGACCAAGGAGCGTTCCATCTACGACCTGACCTCTTCGATCGACATCGCCAATCCGGTCTTCACCGGCGTTTCAAGCGCCCTCACGCCGTACACCGAGAAAAAAAGCGAGGCGAAAACCAAGGCAGTATTCCTCCAGCAGAACCTGTCGTTCTACGAACGCTTCATCGTCACCGCCGGTGTGCGCAACGACTCCATGGACCTGTCGAGCAAGGGCTACAACCTCTTCTCCACGCCGGTGCAGTTCGACGATAACGACACCTTTTCCGAGACGTCCTACCGGGGTGCGTTGACCTATATCGTCAACGATGAGGTCTCCACCTACGTCAGCATGGTGGAATCGGTCTCACCTCCACAGGTGGGCGTGACACCGCAAACGGGCAGGCAATACGAAGTGGGCGTGAAGTACTCGCCCATGGGGATGGACGCCCTGTTCTCGGCAGCCGTGTATGACCTGACCCAGGAAAACGTCACCATCGCCGTCGTGCTGCCAAGCGGCATCATCGAGCAACAGACGGTGGGCGAGTCGCGGGTACGCGGTCTTGACCTGGAGGCCAAGGCGCAAGTCACCCAGAACGTCAGCCTGATTGGCGGCTATTCCTACATGGATTCCGAGGTTGTGCGCGGTTCCTTGTACGACGGCAGCTCGCTCAAGGGTAACGAGTTCACCACGGCACCCAAGCATTCCGCGTCGCTGTGGAGCTACTACAGCATCCCCGGTACTGACGTGAGCGTGGGCCTGGGCGCGCGTTATGTCGGCGCCTATTACCTGGATGCCGCCAACACCCGCGAAAGTGATGGCACCACGTTGTTCGACGCCGCCTTCAACTACCGGATCGCCAAGGGCACGGACCTGGCCGTTAACGTCAGCAACCTGTTTGATGAGCAACACGTGGTGGGTTCCGGCACGGCGAACTTCTACAACCCGGGTCGCGAGATTACCGCCAAGTTGAGTTACAACTGGTAAGTCCGCGCTCCAGGCGTTCCCGATGAGAGTGGTGCCCGCTGAGTAGCGGGCACTGCCGAGGCTGCGTTGCCTGCCGCAGATTTGAGGCTGATCTGCGGCGAAGCGGCATGGTGGCAGTCAGCACCGCTGGTTTTTTTTGCAGGCTTCCATGATCCGACGGACCGAAGCGTTGGATGAGCCCGCTATCAGAGATTGCGCACAGAAGACCGTAACCTTTGCTCAACTCGCCTCACGATCACGAAAACCTTCAAGTTTTACAGGCCCACGGCCGGGCAAGCGTGCGACCAACTCCAGCGTTCCACCTAGAGCCTCGACATAGCTTCGCAATGTGGAAATCAGCATATCTTCTCTTTTTTCCACTTTGGAAATGTTGGCCTGCTTCATGTCCAGAAGGTCGGCCATGGCTTCCTGGGTGAGATTCAGCTCCTTGCGTAGAGCCTGCAAGGTCAACTGTTCCTCAATGAGCTCGTGGCTACGCTGCTCAATCTTGCGCTTGCGGGTCGCAGGGAGCGCTTTCATTACCTGATCAAGTGACTTCGCCATCACCCACCTCCATACTCAAACCAGACAAATGTCGTTCAAATCGCTCTTCCGCGCTTTTGATCAATACCCTGTAAAACCTTTTCTCGTTCTTGCCGGCCTTGTCACCGGCAACCAATACAATCGCTTTTCTTTGCGGGTCAAACGCAAACGCCACACGCCAGATTCCGCCATCCGCCTTGAAACGTAGCTCCTTGAGATTGGCGAATTTCGAGCAATTCAGAGTATCGACCCGGGGTCTTCCCAATGCGTGCCCGAATCGCTCCAGCATGATCAACTGAGCCAATAGCTCATCCTGAACCGCTTCCGGCATGTCATCGAACTCGCAAGCAAATTCATCACAAAACTCGATAAGCCACTTCATCCGAAATATACCCTTAGAGAACTATTCCATCAACAGAATAATCGCCCCGCGTTTCGCAGGCGCTCGGTTGATTTCAATCGCGGGAGAAAGGTAGAGAGATATTGAAAAAAGATCAGCCGGGGAGATCCGATACGGCGGTAGGCAAAAGCGCTGGGCCTCGTAACACCGAGCTTACAGTCACCACCCACACCCAGTGATGGCCCCCCGCCCAACCTCAACACATAAGCTCATTCCAACACGGTATTTAGAGCTCGATCCGCACCCTGCCTAGAATCGGGGCCCTTATGCCAGTGGATCCAAGTCACGATGTCTCGCCTTACCCCCCTCGATCGCCAGCACCTCGAACCGTCCACCGTAAACACCCTCGACAGACTCCTCACTGACTATGGCCCCTACGCCAGCCTGCTGGGCGCATTCGCCCACCGGCCACCTGCGCTGGAGCATTTGTTCGGTTATCTGGTGCAGTCCAAGCGCGATGCGCTGATCTCGCCGCGGCACTTGGAGATCGCCCTGCTCACGGCGTCCAAGGCACACGCCTGCCATTACTGCATCACCCTGCACGAGCCGAAGCTGGCGGCGCACGGCATCAGCCAGGAGGCGATCGAGCACCTGCTCGACGACCAGGTGCCGGGGCTTGATGCACAGGATCTGCTGGTTCGTGACTACGCCCGCCTCGTCACCCTGACCCCCGAGCGCATCAGCGACGACGTCCATCGCCGGCTGCGTGAGTACTACAGCGA
>Ga0247819_10000745_pt1 | contig 18327 bp, 20 predicted proteins | sample 13C_Xylose_Day6_FD_193428 | JGI IMG/M metagenome (GOLD analysis project Ga0247819, IMG submission 193428) | Soil microbial communities from agricultural site in Penn Yan, New York, United States - 13C_Xylose_Day6 | ecosystem: Environmental > Terrestrial > Soil > Agricultural land | place: USA...
ACGCAAGCCGTCGATCAAGGTGATCGCCGTCGAGCCAGAGGAATCGCCCGTGCTTTCGGGCGGAAACCCTGGCCCACACAAGATCCAGGGCATCGGCGCCGGCTTCGCGCCCGCGATCCTCGACACCAGCGTCTATGACGAAGTCGTCACCGTCAACAGCGGCGAAGCCGTCGAGATCGCCCGGCTCGTTGCCCGGCTCGAAGGCGTGCCGGTCGGCATCTCCTCGGGTGCGGCCCTCACCGCCGCCATCGAGATCGGCCAGCGCCCGGAAAACGCCGGCAAGAACATCGTCGTCATCATCCCATCCTTTGCCGAGCGGTACCTTTCGACGGTTCTGTTCGAAGGCCTGGGCGCGTAAGCCGATCATTGCAAAGTGCAAACGAAAGGGCGCTTCGGGCGCCCTTTTTTGTTGCCCACTGCTGGACTGCGGGCGTCACCGCCGGCCCCGCGTGCGCCAAACCGGACCTTCAAACCACGTCGCTGGCCTGAAACACCGGCATCCGTTCTCTTCATTGAGAATGTTCCGGTTTAAACGGAGGCGCAAAAGCGCTCTATCTTCTTGTTTTTACGAATTCTGACGAGATTCCGCTTCGTACTTTTTCTCGAAGCGCTCGAAAGCGCTTCACGATCTCCAGGATTCGCTTGCTGCCCTTTCAGCTCTTGTTTTTTGCGCATGTCGTGATCGCGAACCCGCTGAACACTTTGCGCGACATGCTTTTCGCGCCGCGATCTTTCAGATTCGCTTTCTGCGCTTTAAGCTCTTGTTTTTGCGCATGTCGTTATCGCAAAACCGCTGCACACTTTTGCGCGACATGCTTTAGGAAGCTATGCTCTGGGGTTTCGCTCGGTGAAACCAGCAAGATTGGCAAGCGTCGATGAAAGACCCGCCTCGTGATCCTCCCGCGATATGCCTTCAGGAACATTCGCGCAGGTTACACGCACCCGGGTGCCACCGGATATCGTCTCCGGTGCCCAGGTGATCGTCATGATCCCGGCAAATGCCGGATCTTCGGATTCGAACTCCACCTGCTGCACGACGCGTTCATTCGGGCGCAACTCGACGAAGCGCCCCTCGACAATATCGGTCTCATCCGACGTCTTGCCGCGATTGCCATGTTCGGATTTATCGTAGACGAGCGCCATGCGATAGCGACCGCCCTCTTTCGCCTCAAATGCATGGACATGGCCCGTCATCCCCTCCGGGGGCAGCCATCGCGTCACGGCTTTCGGATCAAGCAGTGCCAGATAAACCACCTGCGCGGACGCCACGATCACACGTTCGGCGCTATCCGTTCGTCTGAGCGAACCGTTCGTCATGACAAACCTCCCAAATTGAGCAGTGCGGCAAGTATCCGGTGCCGTCATCAAGATAGGGCACTCGACCGTTTCCGCCTATTGCCGACGGCAAGCGCGGAAGAAGCGTTGCAATGACCACTCGAGAGAACCTGCAACGAAGGACGACCATCGCCGCAGAGCGCCGCGACTCCGCCAGTCAGACATGGCGCCCAGTGGACGCGGCAAGGCTCCAAACTTGCCCCGTTAGTTTCCAACTTGGGTCGATGCGCATGTCAGGAATTGTGCGGCAGCATACAAAAGCAAAGTCGCCGACTTCCGAAACCGCAATTGCAGGTAACGCGGACGGCGACTGCCCGACGCCGTCAACGACCGTCAGGCGGCCGCTTGCAGACGCTCGCCGGCGATGCGGTAGGAGATCGCTTCGGCCAAGTGCAGCCGGCCGACGGTCGCGCTGCCATCGAGATCTGCGAGCGTACGCGCCACCTTCAGGACGCGGTGGTAGCCGCGCGCTGAGAACTTCAGTTTTTCGGCAGCGTCGCGCAGCAACTGCAGGCCGGCTGCATCCGGTTCGGCAATGCGTTCGATCATCGCCGTCGAGCAGCGGGCGTTGCTGGATGGCTCGCGACTGCCGAGCGCGGCGAAGCGATCGATCTGCAATTGCCGGGCGCGGGCGACACGTCTTGCCACAGCAGCACTGGCCTCTGCCGCCATCGGCCGGATCAGGTCTGCGGCGCTGACAGCCGGTACGTCGATGCGCAGATCGATCCGGTCCATCAGCGGGCCGGAGATGCGCGCCTGGTAATCGCTCATGCAGCGCGGGCCACGGGCGCAGGTGCGGCCGGGTTCACCCGCCATGCCGCACCGGCACGGGTTCATCGCTGCCACCAGTTGGATCGCGGCGGGATAGGTGACGCGATGGTTGGCACGGGCAATGATGCATTCCGCCGTTTCCAGCGGCTGACGCAGGGCATCAAGCACCTGCGGGGGGAACTCGGGAAACTCGTCAAGGAACAGAACGCCGTTGTGGGCGAGCGATGCCTCGCCTGGTTTCGCTCGCAAGCCGCCACCGATCATCGCCGCCATGGTGGCGGAATGGTGCGGCGTGCGGAACGGCCGCCGGTCGGACAGCTTGCCGCCCGGCAACTGGCCGGCGATCGAGTGGATCATCGAGACTTCGAGAAGCTCGGCAGGCGTCAAGGGCGGCAGGATCGACGGCAAACGCGAGGCCAGCATCGATTTGCCCGAGCCCGGCGGTCCAACCATCAGCAGATTGTGGTTGCCGGCGGCGGCGACTTCGAGCGCCCGCTTGGCGCTCTCCTGTCCCTTGATATCGGCAAGATCAGGCAGATCGGTAGCGCCGGCGCGAATGGCAGGCTCCGGCCGGGAGAGCACCTGCGTGCCCCTGAAATGATTGGCGATGGCGATCAGGCTGCGGGGTGCAAGAATATCGATCTCGGCGCCGGCCCAGGCGGCCTCCGGACCGCTTTCGGCCGGACAGATCAGCCCCTTGCCGAGCGCATTGGCGCCAATTGCGGCCGGCAGCGCGCCGGCGACGGCCGCGACCGTACCGTCGAGATTGAGCTCGCCGATCACCACATAGCCATTCAGCGCGTCGCCGGGGATGGCACCGAGCGCGGCCATCAGCCCTAGCGCGATCGCGAGATCAAAGTGGCTGCCTTCCTTGGGCAGATCCGCGGGCGCGAGATTGACGGTGACTTTCTTGGCTGGCAGCGCTAGACCAGACGCATGAAGGGCTGCCTGCACCCGCTCGCGGCTTTCGGCCACGGCCTTGTCGGGCAGGCAACGATCTGCATGCCGACCCGCCCGGGTGCAACCATCACCTGAACGTCGACCGGCACACCTTCTATCCCCTGGAATGCAACCGTACTGACCCGCGCAACCATGACCGCCTCTTCGACCAGGGCGGCCCGCCATGCCGCCGCAACCCCGGTGGTTGCAGCGATAAATCTTGCACGGAAAACACACAAAAACAAGAACAATAACAGAACATCACGCCTTGCGTCGCGCAGATGCTTGAGCAGCACATCGCTCGACCGTCCCACCGTCACCAGACGTGCTGAAACCCAGAGATCGCCCGCCGGCCATCGGCGCGCGTTCGCAATCGGTCTCGAAACGTATCAACCGCTTGCGCTCAACTTGGATCCAAGCGGCCACAGGCGGATTGCCGATGCCATTCGAACGCCTACTTAGTCCTCATGTTTCCAGAGGGGATTGATGATGGTTGGCATCCGCGAACTGAAAAAGCGCACTCGATACTTTCTACATGGAGACAAAACGCTGCCTGGGTATGCCGCTGACGGCCTCAGGACGACGAACAAGAACACGTCGTTCATGGACGAGCCGCAGTTTGCAGCAGCATGGACCATTGCCGAGGAAGGCAACCGGGAGGCCTGGCGGAAGCGCGGCCGCGTTCCCGATGTTCGCTGGCGCGCGCACACGTGCTGTTGGGCGGCATCGCGGGCGCTTCGCCTGGAAGGCGACTTTGTGGAATTCGGCGTGAACGCCGGTCTTCTGTCAATGACGGTGTGCCGGTATCTCGGTTTCGAAGCGCTCGATCGCAAATTCTGGCTGTTCGACACGTTCGGCGGCATCCCGCACGGGCACATGACCGACGTGGAACGCCGCCTGACAACGCAGCGAAACACCGGCATCTACGAGGACGTTTTTGAGGTCGCGAAGCGCAACTTTGCACCTTTCCCCAATGCACATCTCATTCGCGGCGTGCTGCCCGATACCCTCGAAGGCGTTCCGCTCGGAAACATTGCCTATCTTTCGATCGACCTGAACGTCGCGCAATACGAGAAGGAATGCATCGAACGAGTGTGGGACAATCTCGTACTGGGGGCAACAATCGTTCTCGATGACTATGCGTTCCGCGGCAGCGAGGAACAAAACGCGATGTGGAACGACTTTGCGAGGAAAAACGGTCAGGCGATTTTGACGCTGCCGACCGGCCAGGGAGTGATTGTCGTCCAGTGAACCGTTTTGCTCCCGTTCATGATTCCGTCGGTAAAATGCTCGGGCAGTCAAAGGAGAGCCCTATGATCAGGATGATCAAAACATGTGCGATAGCCACCATCGCGTGCACCTTCGTAGTAGGAGCGGCAGCTTCCCAGGATCTGGATATTTATATCGACGGCGGTGGCCCGCGCTACCGTGATCAGCCACGCTACTATGACGAGCCCCGGTACTATGACGAAGACGACGGCTGGGGCGAGCAGCAATATCGCCGCCGACCGCCGGAAGCCTATCAGTGCACACCGCGCCAGGCGCTTAACAAAGCCCAAAGATATCTTCGCAATCCACGCGTCGGCCGGACGTCGCAGGAGATTATTGAAATTCGCGGAATCGGCAGCCGTGGCGAACGCAATCGCATCATCTTCGGTACGCGACGCGGGTGCCCGCGCATAGGCTGACAAAGCAACCAATCACGGTCCAGGGAGCACTCGCTCGGCTGGCCTTTTTGGAACGGTATTGCTGGGAGCCTGTTCCCATAGAGCGTCTGCAACAGCTCGGTGATGGACGCCAGCCAATCAGCACCACGATCGGGATCGGCCAGAGCGCGTCTGCGCGCTGGTAGCATCTCGTGGCTACAGCGCGCGCCTGTCGTCTAACACGTGCGCCGCCTGCGCTAGGCGCGCTTGCGCTCGATCGCGTCCCAAAGCAGGCTGGCGACGTCGGCGCCGCCGAACTTCTTGACTTCGCGGATGCCGGTCGGCGACGTCACGTTGATTTCGGTCATGTAGTCGCCGATGACGTCGATACCGACGAAGAGGAAGCCGCGCTCCTTCAGCGCCGGTGCGATGCGGGCGCAGATTTCCTTCTCGCGCGCCGTCAGTTCGGTCGGCTCGGGCCGGCCACCGGCGTGCATGTTGGAGCGGGCGTCGTGCTCGGCAGGCACGCGGTTGATGGCGCCGACCGGCTCGCCGTCGACGAGCAGGATGCGCTTGTCGCCCTTGCGCACCGCCGGCAAATACTCCTGCGCGATGAAGGGCTCGCGGAACATCTGGCCGAACATTTCAAGCAGCGACGACATGTTGCGATCGTCGCGCGCGGAATGAAACACACCAGCGCCGCCATTGCCGTAGAGCGGCTTCAGGATGATGTCGCCCATTTCCTCGCGGAATCGCGCGATCTCGGCGGCATCGCGGGTAATCAGCGTCCTCGGCATCAGATCAGCGAATTCGGTGACGAAGATCTTTTCCGGCGAGTTGCGCACCCAGGCCGGGTCGTTGACGACAAGCGTCCTCGGATGCAGGCGCTCGAGCAGATGCGTCGAGGTGATGTAGGCCATGTCGAAGGGCGGATCCTGGCGCAACAGGATCACGTCCATGGTCGAAAGATCAAGCCGTTCCGGCTCGCCGAGCGTGAAGTGGTCGCCCTTGACGTCGCGCAACGTCATCTGCTGCGCAGTGGCGAAAACCTTGCCGTCACGCAGCGACAGCTTCTCCGGGGTGTAGTGGAAGAGCCGGTAGCCGCGGGCCTGTGCCTCAAGGCACATCGCGAAGGTGGAATCACCTGCGATGTTGATGCCCGACACATGGTCCATCTGGACCCCGACATTGACGATTTTCGCCATCTTCCTATCCCCGTTAGATCGCGATGACCTTGGAGCGGTCCGATCCAAGGTCATAAACGTGATCGATATTAATACGTTAGAGCGAGATGCGGGCGGAGAACCGAGCAAACGTTTCCTCATCCCGCTCTAGAAATGCCCGCAACATGTAGAATGCGGACTCGCCTTAGGCAAGGCTCGAGCGCCAAGCATCGAGCGCTTCAGCGGCAAGGCTATTCAAAGCCCTCGATGACGCAGGTGATGAGATCATGATCCGAAAGCGGACGGCCGTCCGCGTCGAGCGAAGGAATGATCCCGCTTTCGCCGATCTTCAAGCCCCGTGACAGAAACCAGTCGAGTTTCATCGCCCGCTCCGGCCAGCGCGTGATCAGGCTGGGGCGGGTCGTCATCAGCTCGATCGGCCCGCCATGGCGGGTGAAGCCGCGCGCAGCGCTCGTGGTGAACAGCCCTTCGGCCTCGAAATCACCGCCAGCGTGGTTGCCGGTGTTGAGGTCGCCGCCGATCAGCACAGGCAAGGCCAGGAAGGCTTCATCGAGCGCCTCGATCAGTTCCTTCACCTGGCGCTCGCGATAGGGCGCCGTGGTGGCGCTTTCGAGATGGGTGGAAACGGCAACGAAGGGCCCGGCTTGCGTCTCGATCACCGCGCCGATGGCAAAGCGTTCGCCGACGCGCGGCTGATCGCCGCCATCCATGAACCACAGCCGTTTGCCCCAGAGGCGGAGCATGAACGGCCGGCCGAGCGGCACCGCAGCCATCAACGCATTGCCGTGAAAACCCTTTTCGTTGAAGTCGTCCTTGCAGAATTCCAGTTCAGTATCGGAACCGAGGCCGAGCTCGATGAACTCGACGCCGTAGGCATATTGCATCTGGAGCGTGGCTGCGACCTCCGCGGTCGGGTGGCGCTGGCCGGTGCGGGCCATGCCGTTGTCCATTTCCGAGAGCAGCACGACCGGCGCGTCGGTTGCCGCCAGATGCGCGGCACTTTCCGGCGCAAACAGGCAGCGCTCCAGGTTCCAGGCGGCGATGGTAAACGGAAAGGCAAGCGGCTCGCCCGACGACGGCGCGCCGCCGATCTCGATGCTGTTCATCTCGGGAAGTGCTGCCATCACGGCATCATGGGCTGCGATCGAACGTTCAATCGCCGTGAAACCGGCGCGGGTTTCCTGCGAGGGCACGGTGAGGCTGATGACAGTCTTTTCGATCACAATGCCGGCTCCAGGCTGACGGGACGAGCGCTTTCGGCAGTATTGGCGAAAGACGTTCCGCGCTCCAGTCGCTTGCCGTTCTCGGGCGAGAAGAAATGCAGGCGGCCCGTTGCAATCGTGACAGCAAGATCGCCGGACAAGGGAATTTCGGGAGAAAGCGCCACGGTCAGCGCCTGATCCTCGATGGTGCCGTGGACGAGGCGTTGCGCGCCGAGTTCCTCGACATAGTCGACCTGAAACAGCATCGCATCCTCGCCGACGGCGGCAAGCCGCAGGTCCTCGGCGCGCAGGCCGACGGTGACCGGCCCTTCGACCGGCGCACTGTCGCCAAGCTCGATCCTGTAGGTGCCGACAGAAAGGCGCGAGCCTTCGATGCGGCCCTTGATCAGGTTCATGGCGGGCGAGCCGATGAAGCTCGCGACGAAGGTCGAGGCCGGGCGATGGTAGACATCGAGCGGGCGGCCGATCTGCTCGATCCGGCCACCGTTGAACACCACAAGCCGATCGGCCAGCGTCATCGCCTCGAGCTGGTCGTGCGTGACATAAAGCGATGTGGTGCCGAGGCGCTTCTGCAGCCGCTTGATCTCGCCACGCATGGAAACGCGCAGCTTGGCGTCGAGGTTGGACAACGGCTCGTCGAAAAGGAAGGCTGCCGGCTTGCGCACGATGGCGCGGCCCATGGCCACACGCTGACGCTGGCCACCGGAAAGCGCACGCGGCTTGCGGTCGAGATAGGGCTCGATCTCCAGCATGCGCGCGGCTTCCGCTACACGGGCGTCGATCTCGGCTTTCGGCGTCTTGCGGTTCTTCAGACCGTAGGCGAGGTTCTGGTAGACCGTCATATGCGGATAGAGCGCATAGTTCTGGAAAACCATGGCGATGTCGCGCTCAGCCGGATCGACCTCGTTGATGACGCGTGGGCCAATCTTGACCGTGCCTTTCGAGATGCCTTCAAGGCCTGCGACCATGCGCAGAAGCGTGGACTTGCCGCAGCCGGACGGGCCGACAAGCACGATGAACTCGCCGTCCTCGATATCGATCGAGACGGACTTTACCGCCTCGACGTTGCCGGTATAGATCTTCGAGACCTCGGCGATGGTGATGGCCGCCATGGCTGCCTCCGTTGGTAAATTGCGGTTTGAGGAAGCGGCGAAGACGGCTTCGCCTCTCCTTTGTCTACTTGTCGCTTTCCGTCAGGCCCTTGATGAACCAGCGCTGGAAGATCACCACGATCAGGACCGGCGGCAGCATGGCAAGGATCGCCAGAGCAAAGGCCTCGTTGTAATCGGGGATGTTCGAGCCGACCCAGACGAGCAGGATCTGCTTGATGCCGCGCACCAGCGTGAAGAAACCTTCGTCCGTGGTCATCAATGTCGGCCAGAGATACTGGTTCCAACCATAGACGAACATGATGATGAAGATCGCCGCCATCATGGTGCGCGACAGCGGCACCAGCACGTCGATGAAGAACTTGAACGGGCCGGCGCCATCGATGCGCGCTGCCTCGAGCAATTCGTCCGGCACCGACTTGAAGAACTGACGGAAATAGAAGGTACCCGTCGCCGACGCGAGCAGCGGCACGATCAGGCCGGTATAGGTGTTGGTCAGCTTCAGCGTGTTCATCACCTCGTAGGAGGGAAGAATGCGCACTTCGAGCGGCAGGAGCAGCGTCGTGAAGATGATCCAGAAGAAGAAGGTCGCGAGCCGGAAGCGGAAATAGACGATCGCATAGGCGGCCAGCATCGACAAGACGATCTTGCCGAGCGCGAAGCCGAGGCCGAGGATCATCGAGTTCATCATCATGTTGAGGCCGGTGATCTTGCCGGTGAAGCCGCCCTTGCGGGTGAGCACCGTCTCGTAGGTCTCGACGAAATGGCCGCCCCAGCTGAGGCTGAGGCCGTTGCGGTGGATATCCGCCGCCTCGTGCGTCGACGTCATGAAGGCGACCACGACCGGTGCCACCATGATGAAGACGCCGGTGAGGAGGATGACGTGGTCGAAAAACTTGGTGCGATACATCGGCCCCGCCTCAATTGTAGTGCACGCGCCGCTCGATGAAGCGAAACTGGAAGATGGTGAGCACGAAGACGATGAGCATCAGGATGACCGACTGCGCCGAGGAGCCGCCAAGGTCGTTGCCGCGGAAACCGTCCATGTAGACCTTGTAGACAAGGGTGATCGGATTGTTCGCCGCCTTGTCTTTCACCATGACGTCGATGACGCCGAAGGTGTCGAACAGTGCGTAGGTGACATTGATGATCAGAAGGAAGAAGGCGGTCGGCGCGAGCAGCGGCAGGATCACGGTCCAGAAGCGGCGGAAGCCCGAGCGGCAATCCATGGCCGCCGCCTCGCGCACCGCGACCGGAATACCCTGCAGGCCGGAGAGGAAAAAGATGAAGTTGTAAGGGATCTGCTTCCAGACCGAGACGACGATCATCGAAAAAGCCGTATCGAAATAGTTGAGACCGACCTTGATATCCCAGCCGAACCAGCGGGCAAGCTCGACGATCGGGCCGATATGCTGGTCGAAGAACATCATGCCGATGAGGCCGGCAACCGGGGGCGCGATCGCATAGACCCAGATGAGCAGCGTCTTGTAGGTGGCGTTGCCGCGGATGACCCCATCCGCCTTGACGGCGAGCAACAGGCCGATCGACAGCGCGAAGAAGGTGACGAGCGTGGTGAAGATCGCCGTGAAGCGCGAGATGCCCAGATATTCGCCCGACTTCAGCACGTCGGTGTAGTTCGCCATGCCGACGAAGGTCGAGCCGAAGCCGAACGGGTCTTCCAGATAAAAGGACGACTGGATCGCCTGGATCGACGGCCAGTAGAAGAACACGAAGATGATCGCCAGCTGCGGCGCGAGAAAGAGGTAGGGCAGGTAAGGCGAGGAGAACTGCACGCGCTTGGCAGTCGCGTCGCCGTCCTTCGGTTTGCCGCCGAACAGCCGGAGGGCGCCGAAGCGACGCCCGTCCGTTCCCGTCCCTCCCCGCGGTGCGGGGAGGCTTTCCGTTCCAGAGGTCATCGAGATCAGCCAGCCGTCTTGGCGAAGCGGGCGAGCAGCTCGTTGCCGTCCTTCTCGATCGTGTCGAAGGCGTCCTTGACCGTGGTTTCACCGGAGAAGATGCGGCCGTATTCGCGTTCCATGATCTCGCGGATCTGCGGGTAGAAGCCGAGGCGGTAGCCCTTCGACCAGTCGCCGGCCGGCAGCATCAGCTGCTTGATGCCGACTTCCGCGACCGGCTTTTCCTTGTAGTAGCCGTCCTTCTGGGCAAGCTCGTAGGCTGCCTTGGTGATGGCCACGTAGCCGGTTGCCTTGTGGTAGAAGTATTGGATTTCAGGCGAGGTCAGGAACTGGAAGAAGTCGGCGACGCACTTATTTTCCTCGTCCGACTTGCCCGACATGGCAAACAGTGCCGCGCCGCCGATGAAGGAGTTAGTGCCGGCACCCTCGATTGCGTTCCAGTAGGGCAGGAACGTCGCCGAGAACGGCATCTGCGCCGTCTTCTGCAGGCCGCCGAACGAACCGGACGAACCGATCCAGAATGCAGCCTTGCCTTCTTCGAAGACCTTCTGGTTGTCGTTCCAGCCGGCGCCGTAAAAGGCGAAGTAACCTTCGTCCTTCCAGGCCTTGAGCTTGTCGAACATCATGACCAGGTTCGGATCGGTGACCTTGAGCTTGGTGTCGGCGACGCTGTCGTAGCCGTTGTTGTTGGTGGCGAACTGGATGTTGTTGCGCGAGAAGAAGTTCTCGGTGAACTGCCAGGTGAGCTGCGACTGGACGAGCGGGATGTAGCCGGCGGCTTTCAGCTTCGGTGCTGCAGCCTCGAACTCCTCCCAGGTCTTCGGTGCTTCGACGCCGGCCTTTTTCAGGGCTTCGTCGTTCACGTACATGATCGGGGCCGACGAGTTGAACGGCATGCCGACGAACTTGCCTTCGCTATCGGCGTAGAAGTAGCGCACGCCGTCGATGAAGGCATTGCGGTCGAAGTTGTGGCCGGCCTTGATGATCAGATCTTCGGCGGGAACGACGGCGCCCTTGGCGTTGATGATGGTCGCTGCACCGGCGTCGAAGACCTGCAGAATGTTCGGCTGTTCGCCAGAGCGGAATGCGGCGATGCCGGAAGCGAGCGCTTCCTCATAGGTGCCCTTCGAAACCGGGGTCAGCGCGCAGGCGCTCTGGGCTTCGTTGAACTTCTGCGAGATCTCGTTGATGACCTCGCCGTTGCGGCCGGCCATGCCGTGCCACCAGGTAATATTGGTTGCGGCTAGCGACGAGGTTGCCGAAAAAGCAAGGGTGAAAGCTGCGAGTGAAATTTTCTTGAACATGACTGGTCCTCTCCACCGAGTTGCGGATGGCAGTGGACTAGTGGCCTTCAATGACAGGCCGGTAACGCTTTTATGTCGGGACGATTACAAATTCGCGAATCTGTTCCAAGACGGGATGCGGGCGGAACACCGCAATCATTTTCCCTCATCCCGCGCCGGTTCAGAACGCATCGGGCAGGTGTCGCGGCCAGCGCCAGGGTGTCACCGTGATGATATCGTAACGGACGGAAAGCCTGGCGAAATCGGGTTGGCGTGCGAGCCAGAGATCGCTGGCCGCGCGAATGCGGTGCTGCGCCGTTCCGGTGACGGCGAAGACCCCGTCGTCGGCCGAGCGCCGGGCCTTGACCTCGACGCAGGCGATGAGATCACCCCGCCGCGCAATGATGTCGATTTCGCCCAGTTTGGTGCGATGACGCATGGCGACGATGCGGTACCCTTTGACGATCAGGCAGAGGGCCGCGCGATACTCGGCGAACCGACCGCGCCTCTGAGCCCCAAGCCTGCGTCGATCGGCCCTTCAGTCGCCATGGCGGCCCTTGAGTTCCAGCAGCCGGTCGTAAAGCTCCTTGCGCGGAAGGCCCGTCTGCTTTGCTGCCTCGGTCGCCGCCTTGCCGGTCGACATATCGGCGATGAGCCGCGTCAACAGCGCATCAACGTCGGCGGCCTCCGGTTCCGGCGGCGCGTCCGGCGGGCCGATCACGAACACGATCTCGCCCTTGACCGCGCCGGCATCGTCGTAAAACGCCTTGAGTTCGCCGAGCGTGCCACGGCGGAATTCCTCGAAGGTCTTGGTCAGTTCGCGGCACACGGCCGCCTTTCTGTTTTCGCCGAGCACGGCGGCGGCAGCCGCCACCGTGGCGGCAATCCGGTGCGGCGATTCGAAGAACATGAGCGTCGACGGCACCGTCGCCAACTCCTGCAGCCGATCGCGCTTGGCCTTGTCCTTGGTCGGCAGGAAACCGGCGAAGAGAAAGGCGTCGTTGGGCAGGCCCGAACCGACAAGGGCGGCAAGCGGGGCTGAGGCGCCTGGGATCGGCACGACGCGATAGCCTGCATCGATCGCCAGCTGCGCCAGGCGATAGCCGGGATCGGAGACAAGCGGCGTGCCGGCATCGGAGACTAGCGCCACCGATCTGCCCTCGCCAAGAGCCGCCAGCAGCCGCGGGCCGACCTCGTCGGCATTATGCTCGTGGTAGGCGTAGGGCCGGTTGACGATGCCGTAACGGTCGAGCAGCACGCGGGTGACGCGGGTGTCCTCGCAGGCGAGCACGTCGGCGCCGGCAAGCGTTTCAAGCGCCCGCAGGGTGATGTCGCCAAGATTGCCGATCGGCGTCGCCACCAGATAGAGCGCGACATCGAGCGGACGCGCGGGAATGCTGGCATTGTGCAGCCGATAGCTGCGCTGCTTCTGCCCATCCGAGGCGTCCGACGTCTTATGTTTTTCCAACTGCAGCTTCCTGATGGCGATGCCGGCTGACCGGTTTTAGTCTTTATGAGTGAGCCGACATGGCAGAGCAAGGGCGCCAAGCGGCCGGCTGGTGCGTCATCTGGGGACAGCGCCAGTCAAACCCCTTGCTTTTCAGGCGCTGTTTCTGCCATTTTGCCGGTCCACATCCTTCCGGTCGGTCGGCCGGGACACTCGCAGTTGACGCTGCGGCGGGAGCCTCGCCCGCCCAGCAACGGTTGAAAGCGGTAGCATCCCATGCGCATTACTCTCGAGCGGTCCAATCTCCTGAAGTCGCTGAACCACGTTCACCGCGTGGTCGAACGGCGAAACACGATCCCGATCCTCTCGAACGTTCTTTTGCGCTCCGACGGCGCGAGCCTCGAGATGAAGGCGACCGACCTCGATCTCGAGATCACCGAGGCGACGCCGGCGCAGGTGGAACAGGCCGGCGCCACCACGGTTCCGGCGCACCTGCTTTATGACATCGTGCGCAAGCTGCCCGATGGCTCGGAAGTGCTGCTGGCGACCAACGCCGAAGGCACAGCGATGACGGTCGCCTCCGGCCGCTCGAAATTCTCACTGCAGTGCCTGCCGCAATCCGATTTCCCCGACCTGACGGCCGGCAGCTTCTCCCACACCTTCCGCCTCAAGGCGACCGACCTGAAGATGCTGATCGACCGGACGCAGTTCGCGATCTCGACCGAGGAGACCCGCTACTATCTCAACGGCATCTTCGTGCACACGGTCGAGAGCAAGGGCGACCTGAAGCTGCGCGCCGTGGCAACCGACGGCCACCGCCTTGCGCGCGCCGACGTCGAAGCGCCGTCCGGCTCCGAGGGCATGCCGGGCATCATCATTCCGCGCAAGACCGTCAGCGAACTGCAGAAGCTACTCGACAGCCCCGATATCATCGTGACGCTCGAAGTATCGGACGCCAAAATTCGCCTGACGATCGGCTCGATCGTGATGACCTCAAAGCTGATCGACGGCACCTTCCCGGATTACCAGCGCGTTATACCGGCCAACAACGACAAGGAACTGCGCGTCGATTGCCAGTCCTTCGCCCAGGCCGTCGACCGCGTTTCGACGATTTCCTCCGAACGCGGACGCGCCGTGAAGCTGGCGCTGGCCGACGGCCAGATGACGCTGACGGTCAACAACCCGGATTCGGGCAGCGCGACGGAAGAGCTGCCGGTCGGCTACGAGCACGACCCGCTCGAAATCGGTTTCAATGCAAAATACCTGCTCGACATCACCTCGCAGCTGACGGGAACCGACGCCATCTTCATGCTGGCCGACCCGGGCTCGCCGACGCTGGTGCGCGATCTGGCGGCCGAGGACGCGCTTTACGTGCTGATGCCGATGCGGGTTTAGCCGCCCGTGCCGCGGTGAAAAATTAAGACCCGTCACGCCGCGCGTGGCGGGTTTTTTGTTGGCGCTGATATTCGCGTGCTGTTGATAAGACGACGCTTTCAGGCGTAGACAGACTTGTTTTTGCCGCAGATGGGATCACATTATGTCTGCAATGTCCGTTCCCCGCTCGAATCAGCGGAACCGGACGATCCGTATGAGAGGACGACGGTTTTGAGGGGTTCAATGAATTTGCGCGTGAAGGTGAAGGAACGGCTTGGCCGGAAATTCGACGAGGAGATCCGTTTCTTCAAGGGGTGGATGAGCAATGCGAAGGCGGTCGGGGCAATCCTTCCGACGTCTTCCGTCACCGCCCGCCGCATGGCGAGCGTCATCAATCCCCATTCCGGATTGCCGGTTCTTGAACTCGGCCCCGGAACCGGCGTCATCACCAAGGCGATCCTGGAGCGCGGTCTAGCAGCGGAAGATCTGGTGTCCGTCGAGTACTCCACCGACTTCTACCAGCAGCTCAAGGCAAACTTTGCCGGCGTCAACTTCATCAACGGCGACGCGTTCGATCTCAAGCAGACGCTTGGCGCGATGACGGACCGGACCTTCGACAGCGTCGTGTCTGCCGTGCCGCTGCTCAATTTCCCGATGCATCGTCGCGTCGAGCTGATCGTGGATCTTTTGTCGCGCATCCCGGTCGGCCGTCCCGTCGTGCAGATCTCCTATGGTCCGCTGTCGCCTGTGGTTGCCATGCCCGACCGCTACAGCATCCAGCATCTCGATTTCGTCGTGCGCAACATTCCCCCGGCGCAGCTCTGGGTCTACCGCAAAGCGCACTGACAGGGCACACCATTGTTCGGTCTGTATATCACGCACCCGCAAGTGCAGATCGATCCGGCAGTTCCCGTGCCGAAATGGGGACTGTCGGAGATCGGATATGCGCGAGCGGAAGCGACGGCGCGGCAGCCGTGGGTTCGAACGCTCGGGCGGATCGTTTCGAGCGACGAGACCAAGGCGATCGAGACCGCGAACCTTCTGGCCGGAGCGGCCGGCGTCGCGATCGAGACCGACGACACGATGGGCGAGAACGACCGCTCGGCCACCGGCTTCCTGCCGCCCCCGGAATTCGAGAGGGCGGCGGACTGGTTCTTCGCCAATCCGAACGAAAGCTTCAACGGCTGGGAGCGCGCCGTCGACGCGCAGGCCCGCATCTCGGCTGCCGTCTTTCGTATCCTTGACGAACACGACGCCAAAATCCCGATCGCTTTCGTCGGCCATGGCGGCGTCGGTACCCTCTTGAAGTGCAAGCTGGGCGGCACCGCCATCAGCCGAAGCGCCGACCAGAAGGGCGGCGGCGGCGGCAATCTCTTCGCGTTCCGTCTTGCGGATCGCGCCCTCACATGCGACTGGACCCCGATGGAATTCTGGCAGGGGGTGACCGCGACATGACCGAGACCGCACGCGACCGACTGATCGTCGGCCTGGATCTTCCGACAATCGCAGAGGCTGAAAAGATCGTTACCACGCTTGGTGACGACGTGACCTTCTACAAGATCGGCTACCAACTGGTGTTTGCCGGAGGGCTCGAGTTCGCCCGCGATCTGGCCGCAAGCCGCAAGAAGGTCTTCCTCGACATGAAGCTGCTCGACATCGACAACACGGTGGCCAAGGGCGTCGAGAACATCGTCAAGATGGGCATGTCGATGCTGACGCTGCACGCCTACCCCAAGGCGATGAAGGCGGCGGTCGAGGCAGCCAGGGGATCGGATCTCTGCCTGCTCGGCGTTACCGTGCTCACCTCGATGGACGAGCAGGACGTGATCGATGCGGGCTACGAATACGACCCGCACACGCTGGTGCTGCGCCGGGCCGAACAGGCCCGTGCCGCCGGCATGGGCGGCATCGTCTGCTCGGCCGAGGAATCCTCCGCGGTGCGCAAGATCATCGGCCCCGACATGGCTCTGGTGACCCCAGGCATCCGCCCGGCCGGAGCCGAGAAGGGCGACCAGAAGCGCGTCATGACACCCGCCGACGCGCTGAAGGCCGGATCGAGCCACCTCGTCGTCGCGCGCCCAATCGTCGCAGCCGCAGATCCGCTTGTCGCCGCGCGCGGCATCCTCGACGAGATGAACGGCGCGCTTTCGCGCTGATCGTGACACCCGCGTGCAACAGGTCGGCGATCCCTCTCGTACATCGCCGCCCTCTGCAACCGTTCCGCTTGACCTTGCCCGGAATTTGCCGGAAGTAACACTCCCGTCTGCTTTCGATGCCTGAAGACGAGGAGTTCAGCATGGCAAAAGGATATTGGATCGCACGGGTCGATGTGCGAGACCCCGAACGCTACAAGGACTATGTGGCGGCCGCAAAGCCGGCCTTCGAGAAATACGGCGCCAATTTCCTGGCGCGCGGCGGTGAATTCGAGCGGCTGGAAGGTGGGGTTCGCGCCCGCAACGTCGTCATCGAATTTCCATCGCTTCAGGCCGCTGTCGACTGCTATAATTCCCCCGAGTACCAGATTGCCGCGGCGATCCGCCAACAGGTGGCAGACGCCGAGATGGTGGTCGTCGAGGGCATCTGACCGACGAGTGTTGCCAACCACGGCAACGCCGCCCGCCGCGAGGATTGGCCTTCACCTCTCGCGGCTGTTGGGCTATGTAGCAAACAATTCTTCCAAATGAGATCAGGAGTGCACTTCCCATGACCTTGTCCAACCTTCCGCCGCTGGTGACGATTTTCGGCGGATCCGGGTTCGTCGGCCGTCATGTCGTACGTGCACTCGCCAAGCGCGGCTACCGCATCCGCGTTGCCGTTCGCCGGCCGGATCTTGCAGGCCACCTGCAGCCGCTCGGCAATGTCGGCCAGATCTCGTTCGTCCAGGCCAACCTGCGCTATCGCAAGTCGGTCGACCGCGCCGTCGAAGGCTCCGACCATGTCATCAACTGCGTCGGCGTCCTGTTCGAGAGCGGCCGCAACACCTTCGACGCCGTGCAGGATTTCGGCGCCCGAGCGGTTGCGGAAGCCGCGCGCAATGTCGGCGCCAAGCTAACGCATATCTCGGCGATCGGCGCGGACGCCAAGTCGGAATCGAGCTACGCCCGCACCAAGGGGCGTGCCGAAGCCGCGATCCTGGAAACGCTGCCGGACGCGATCATCCTGCGCCCGTCGATCGTCTTCGGACCGGAGGACGGCTTCTTCAACAAGTTCGCCCAAATGGCCCGGTTCGCACCGGCGCTGCCACTGATCGGCGGCGGGAACACCAAGTTCCAGCCGGTCTATGTCACCGATGTCGCCGAGGTCGTTGCCCGCTCGGTCGACGGCAAGCTGTCGGCTGGCACGATTTACGAACTCGGCGGACCTGACGTCCTCACCTTCCGCGAATGTCTCGAGATCATGCTCCAGACCATCGATCGCAAGCGCTCGCTGGTATCGGTGCCCTTCGGCATCGCCTCGCTGATGGGCCGCGTCGCGTCGATGATCCCCTTCATCACGCCGCCGATAACGCCCGACCAGGTGGTGTTGCTGAAATCCGACAATATCGTCTCGGCCAAGGCCGAATCCGAAGGCCGGACGCTTGGCGGCATCGGCATCACGCCGACGATGCTGGAATCGATCCTGTCGACCTATCTCGTGCGCTATCGCCCGCAGGGCCAGTATACACGCAGCGGCCGCGCCGCCTGAGGCAGCAGCCCAGAAAGCCTCTTTCGATCGCCGCCGGCCCTGCCGGCGGCTGTTTTATTGTGTCATCAAGGCAACAGCGTTGCAGTTCTGCCGCAGTGACAAAAGCGAATGGCATTTACCGCAGATTCAACATGTCCTGATATTGATCAAGACATATCCAACGCATAAAAACCGCCCCGCGCCCCGATCACAGGTAAGTCTCGGCGGCGGCAGCATCACTCTCGAAAGGCATGGCGTCCATGGGCAAGTCGATCGCAATCTTTTTTGCGTCTGCGGCACTGATCATTCTGGCTGGCTCCTTCGTCGCGCCGAACACGGTCGCGAGCAGCCGCAAGGGCTGCACGCCGGCCTATGGCGTCGACCCGTGCACGACGGCGTCGATCGACCTTTCCGGCAAGTAAGCCGGCGTGCAGCCC
>Ga0247819_10000747_pt1 | contig 18312 bp, 20 predicted proteins | sample 13C_Xylose_Day6_FD_193428 | JGI IMG/M metagenome (GOLD analysis project Ga0247819, IMG submission 193428) | Soil microbial communities from agricultural site in Penn Yan, New York, United States - 13C_Xylose_Day6 | ecosystem: Environmental > Terrestrial > Soil > Agricultural land | place: USA...
TCCGCTACATCACGCTGCCGCTGCTGACGCCCATCATCGCGGTGGTGATGACGTTCTCGGTGCTGTTCACCTTCACCGACTTCCAGCTGATCTACGTGCTCACGCGCGGCGGCCCGCTCAACGCCACCCACCTGATGGCCACGCTGTCGTTCCAGCGCGCCATCTCCGGCGGCGCGCTCGGCGAAGGCGCGGCGATCGCGGTGGCGATGGTGCCGTTCCTGCTGGCGGCCATCCTCTTCAGTTACTTCGGGCTGCAGCGACGAGCCTGGCAGCAAGGCGGCAGCGACACATGAAAGCCAGCGACACCGACACCCAGGGCATGTACTACCTCGCGTCGCTGCCGCGGCGCGTGGTGACCGTCTACATCCCGCTGGCGATCTTCGTCTTCGTCCTGCTGTTCCCGTTCTACTGGATGGGCGTCACGGCCTTCAAGCCGGACAACGAACTGCTCTCGCGCACCGGCAACCCGTTCTGGGTGATCGCGCCCACGCTCGCGCACTTCAAGAAGCTGCTGTTCCACACCTCGTATCCCGAGTGGATGTGGAACACCGTGTTCGTCTCGGTGGTGGCCACCTTCGTGTCGCTGCTGGCTTCGGTGCTGGCCGCCTACGCCATCGAACGGCTGCGCTTTCGCGGCTCGCGCCAGATCGGCCTGTCGATCTTCCTGGCCTACCTGGTGCCGCCGTCGATCCTGTTCATCCCGCTGGCCAGCATCGTTTTCCAGCTGGGCCTGTTCGACACCAAGTGGGCGCTGATCCTCACTTACCCAACTTTCCTGATCCCGTTCTCCACCTGGCTCCTGATGGGCTACTTCCGCTCGATCCCGTTCGAGCTGGAGGAATGCGCGCTGATCGACGGCGCCAGCCGCCTGCAGATCCTCTGGAAGATCGTGCTGCCGCTGTCGGTGCCCGGCCTCATCTCGGCGGGCATCTTCGCTTTCACGCTGTCGTGGAACGAGTTCATCTACGCGCTCACCTTCGTCTCCTCGTCCGAGTCCAAGACGGTGCCGGTGGGCGTGGTGACGGAGTTGGTCGAAGGCGACGTCTACCACTGGGGCGCGCTGATGGCCGGCGCGCTGCTGGGCTCGTTGCCGGTGGCGGTCGTGTACTCGTTCTTCGTCGAGTACTACGTGTCGGGGCTCACCGGCGCGGTGAAGGAGTGAGCAAACTGCAGAAGCTGCGCAGCCAACGCTGGCTGGCGCGCGACGACTTCCGCTCGTTCAACCATCGCTCGCGCGTGATGCAGATGGGCTACGACCCGAAGGACTGGGAAGGCAAGCCGGTCATCGCGATCCTGAACAACTGGAACGACTACAACCCCTGCCACCAGCACTTCAAGCACCGCGTCGACGAGGTCAAGCGCGGCGTGCTGCAGGCCGGCGGTTTCCCGCTCGAGCTGCCGACCGTGTCGCTGGGCGAGAACCTGATCAAGCCGTCCGCGCTGCTGTACCGGAACATGCTGGCGATGGAGGTGGAGGAGATGATCCGCGCCTACCCGGTCGACGGCGTCGTGCTGATGGGCGGCTGCGACAAGACCACGCCCGCGATGCTGCTGGGCGCCACCAGCGCGGACGTGCCGGCGATCTTCCTTCCCGCGGGCCCGATGCTGCGCGGCATGTCGCGCGGCCAGACGCTCGGCTCGGGGTCCGACGCGTTCAAGTACTGGGACGAGCGCCGCGCCGGGACGATCAGTGAGGATCAGTGGCAGTCGATCATCGGCGGCATCGCCCGCAGCTCGGGCACCTGCATGACGATGGGTACGGCCAGCACGATGACCTCCATCGCGGAATCCATCGGCATGACGCTGCCGGGCGCCTCGTCGATCCCCGCAGTGGACGCCGGCCACCAGCGCATGGCGACGCAGGTGGGGCGCCGCGTCGTGGAGATGGTCCACGAAGACCTGCGGCCTTCGCGCATCCAGACGCGCGAGGCCTTCCTGAACGGCATCACGGTGGCCATGGCGCTGGGCTGCTCCACCAACGCGATCATCCACGTCATCGCGCAGGCGCGCCGCGCGAAGCAGGACATTTCGCTGGAGGACTTCGACCGCCTGAGCCGCAAAGTCCCGGTGCTGGCCAACATCCGCCCGAACGGCAGCAGCCAGTACCTGATGGAGGACTTCCATTACGCGGGCGGCCTGCCGGCGCTGATGCAGCGGCTCACGCAGTTCCTGGACCTCGGCCAGCTCACCGTCACCGGCAAGTCGCTGGGCGAGAACATCGCCGGCGCCGAGTGCTTCAACGACGACGTGATCCGTCCGATCGACAAGCCGGTCTACGCGGAAGGTTCGCTCGCGGTGCTCAAGGGCAACCTGGCGCCGGACGGCTGCGTGATCAAGCCCTCGGCGATGAGCGAGAAGTTCCTCAGGCACACCGGTCCCGCGCTGGTGTTCGACGACTACCCCACGATGAAGAAGCTGCTCGACGACGAGCAGGCCGATGTCACCGAAGACCATGTGATCGTGCTGCGAAACGCCGGGCCCAAGGGCGGCCCAGGCATGCCCGAGTGGGGAATGATCCCGATGCCGGTCAAGCTGCTGAAGGAAGGCAAGCGCGACATGCTGCGCATCAGCGACGCGCGCATGAGCGGCACCAGCTACGGCGCCTGCGTGCTGCACGTCGCGCCCGAGGCGTTCGTCGGCGGCAACCTCGCGCTGGTGCGCACGGGCGATCGGGTCAGCATCGACGTTCCCGGCCGGACCATCCGCGTCGAGGTGTCCGACGAGGAACTCGCGCGCCGCCGCGCCGAATGGAAGCCGCTGAAGCCCCGCTTCGCCCGCGGCTACGGCTGGATGTTCACCGAGCACATCCTGCAGGCCAACGAGGGCTGCGACATGGACTTCCTGCAGGCCCAGTTCGGCGAGGACCCCGAAGAGCCCGCCATCTACTGAGGCGAGACGAGCTCAGGCCCGCACTTCGATGTGGTACAGCCCCCAGGGGCACTGCGCGAAGCGCTGGTCCACCGGCTTGGCCGCCATGTCCGGGAACTTGTCCGCCTCGTAGATCGCCCACAGCGGCCCCAGCCCGCCCAGCGGCATCGGGCGGCCGTCCAGCTGGGTCGCGACGATGAAGCGGTACTTCCGTGCGTCGGCCAGGCTGATCGCGGGCGCGTAGCCGTCGATCGCGCGCATCTGGAGCTTGCTGCCCGTCGCGCCGCAGGCCCCCAGCACGGTGGAAAGCAGAGGTCCGGACAACGTGTGCTGCTTCTTGTCGTACTCCAGCGTGGGCTTGATCGTTACGGCGGGCATGCGCGCGAGCTCCGCGTAGTCGAACGCGCGCGCCTTGTCGAAAGCCAGCTTCTGCTTGGCCATCATCTGGTCGAGCACGGGATCGAGCGGTCCGCGGTTGGTCTTGGCGATCTGGCCGGTGACGGTGAGCAGCGCCGGGCTCTTCGAAGCCTTCGCGAGTTCCGACTGCGCGAAGCCGGCGAGCGGCAGGCTCGCGGTGCCGCCGGCGAGCGCGCCGAGGAAATGTCGCTTCTTCATGAGGTGTCCCCGTTGTTGAGCCGGACTGGCGATGACCTGGCCGGCGCCGCAGCTTACCCCTCGGTATGACCGTCGGCTATAACCCTCGCGAAGCGCCCGCGGGGGCCGCGGAACGAGGAGACACGATGCGTATCGGGATCATGGGTTCGGGTGGGCTGGGCGGTTACTTCGGTGCCCGGCTCGCGGCGGGCGGAGCGGACGTGCACTTCATCGCGCGCGGCAAGCACCTGGAGGCGATGCGCCGCGACGGCCTGCGCGTCGAGGGGCCGCAGCCACTGCATGTGCCCCGCGTGCAGGCGACGAACGAACCCGCCGAGGTGGGCCCGGTCGACTTCCTCCTGCTCGGCGTCAAGCTCTGGGACACCGAGCAGGCGATCGCGCAAATGCGTCCCATGGTCGGTCAGCGCACCACGGTGATCTCGTTCCAGAACGGCGTGCTGAAGGACGAGTACCTTCGCGCGGCCTTCCCCGCGCAACAGCTGATGGGCGGCGTGGGCTACGTGGCCACGACCATCGAGGAGCCCGGCGTCATCCGCCAGACCGGCCCGATGCAGCGGTTGATCTTCGGCGAGTTCGACGGCACGCGTTCCGAGCGCGGGCAGGCGTTGCTGGCGGCTTGCCTCGCCGGTGGCATCCAGGCCGAACTGTCGACGAACATCCTGCGCGAGATCTGGCAGAAGTACGTGTTCCTCGTGGGCCTGTCTGGCACGACGACCTCGATGCGCAACACCATCGGCCCGATCCGCTCGAATCCGCAGACGCGCGCCTTCCTGTCCGACGTGATGGCCGAGGTGATCGCGGTCGGCCGCGCGCACGGCGTGGACCTCCCCGAGGACCAGCTGCGGATGTCGATGGAGCGCGCCGACACGGTCTCGGCCGAAATGACTTCTTCGATGCACCACGACCTGCAGCGCGGCAATCCGCTCGAGGTGCGCTGGCTCTCCGGCGGCGTGGTCGAACTCGGCCGGGCCAAGGGCGTGGCCACGCCCTGCAACCGCGCCATCGCCGACATCCTGGCGCTGCACGCCGCGGGAGAGCACCGTGGCTGACGCGCCGCGCGTTCGCGGCGTCACCTGCACCGCGGTCGAGGTGCCGATGCGCTTCGTGCTGGGTACCAGCGCGGCCACCGTGCGCAGCGCGCCGCTGCTGCTGGTCGAGGTGCTCACGGAGGAAGGGATCACGGGCCGCGCCTACACCTTTTGCTACCGGCGAAGCGGCGCTCGGCCGATCGCGGCGCTGGTCGAGGACGCGGCGGAGCTGGTGCGCGGCGAGCGCATCGCGCCGGTGGAGATGGCCGCGAAGCTGCAGCGCCGCTTCGCGCTGATCGGTGTCACCGGGCTCGCGCGCATGGCGCTGTCGGTGTTCGACATGGCGCTGTGGGACGCGCTGGCCGTGGCCGCCGGGCTGCCGCTGGCGACGCTGCTCGGCGCCCGGCCGCGCCCCGTGCGCGCGTACAACTCCTGCGGCCTCGGCCTGATGGCCCCGCAGGCCGCGGCGGACGAAGCCGAGAAGCTGCTGGAGGGCGGGTTCCAGGCGGTGAAGCTGCGCCTGGGCTATGCCACGCTGGCCGAGGACCTCGCGGTCACGCGCGCGGTCCGCGCGCGGCTGCCCGACGGCGTGCAGCTGATGGTCGACTACAACCAGGCCCTGTCGCGCGCCGAGGCCTTGCAGCGCGGCCGCGCGCTGCAGGACGAGGGCGTCGCCTGGCTGGAGGAGCCGATCCGCCACGACGACCTGCCGGGCAATGCGCAGGTGGCCCACGAACTCACGTTGCCGCTGCAGCTGGGCGAGAACTTCGACGGCCCCAAGGACCTGCTGCGGGCGCTGCAGGCGAACGCATGCGACCTGGTGATGCCCGACGTGGCGCGCATCGGCGGCGTCACCGGCTGGATGCAGGCCGCGGGCGTGGCCGAGGCCCACGGCATCCCCATGAGCTCGCACCTGATGCCCGAGGTCAGCGCCCACTTGCTGGCCGCGACGCCGACCTGCCACTGGCTGGAGTACGTCGACTGGACGGATGCGATCGCGCAGGAGCCCGCGCCTGTCGTGGACGGGCACTGGCGGATCCCGGAGCGGCCGGGCATCGGCCTGGCCTGGGACCCGGAGAAGGTGGCACGCTGCAGAATGGCCTGGTGACAACCATGTCCAAGATCGTCGCGGCGGAAGGCCGCACCGTGGCCCTGTACTGGGACTTCGAGAACATCCATGCGGGGCTCTGCGAGGAGAGGGAGCCGGGCTCCTACGCTCGAGGCGATTTCCGTTTCAAGCCGCAAGAACCTCTGGTGAACGTGCAGGCGGTGGTCGACCTCGCCGCATCCTTCGGTCCCATCTCCATCAACCGCGCGTACTGCAACTGGCAGTTCTTCGGGCGGTATCGCGATACGCTGCTGCAGAACGCGGTCGAGCTGGTCCAGCTGTTTCCCCCCGGCGGGACCGCCAAGAACGGCGCCGACATCAAGCTGTGCCTCGACGCGACCGAAGACATCGGACGGTTCGGCCACATCGGAACCGTGATCATCGTGGGCGGCGACAGCGACTTCATGCCGGTCTCCCAGAAGATCAAGGCGGCGGGCCGAACATTGGTCGGAGTCGGCACTCGCAAGGCCACCAATCGCCATTGGGCCAGGAGCTGCCACGAGTTCCGCTACTACGAGAACCTGCTGGAGGTGAGGGAAGAGCCGGCGGCGGTGCCCATGCCGGGAATGGACCTGATCCGGCGAGCCCTGCGGTTGCTCGCCGAGAAGCGCGGCGACGCATGGGTCGACGAGGCGGAGATCTGGCCGATGGTGAAGCGCCTGGACCCCACGTTCGACTTTGGCGACCATGGGTTCGCGACTTTCTCCGGAATGTTGAAGTCGCTCGAGGCCATGATCGAGGTACGAACAGGCGAGAACGACCAGCAGGTCCGGCTGCGCTGAGAGTCCCAGCCGCAGGACCGCTCGCAGCTCAGATCACTTGGCGCCTGGAAGCTCGATGCCCGGGAAGATCTTGATCACCGCGCTATCGTCCTCGCGCCCGAAGCCCGCGCTGGAGGCCTGCATGAACATCTGGTGCGCGGTGGCCGTGATGGGCAACGGGAATTTCGTGGCGCGGGCGGTGTCGAGCACCAGCCCGAGATCCTTCACGAAGATGTCCACGGCCGAGAGCGGCGTGTAATCGCCGGCCACCACGTGCGGCATCCGGTTCTCGAACATCCAGCTGTTGCCCGCGCTGTGGGTGATGAGGTCGTAGATCGCCGCCGGGTCCAGCCCTTCGCGGATGCCCAGCGCCATCGCCTCGGCGGCCGCCGCGATGTGCACGCCGGCCAGCAGCTGGTTGACGATCTTGAACTTGCTGCCGTTGCCGGCGCGGTCGCCGAGCCGGTAGACCTTGGCGGCCATGGCATCGAGCGCGCCGCCGGCCTTCTCGTAGGCCTCGGCGCGGCCCGCGGTCATCATCGTCATCTGGCCTGAAGCCGCCTTCGCCGCGCCGCCGGAGATCGGCGAGTCCAGGTAGAGCAGGCCTTTTTCCGCCAGGCGCGCCTCCAGCTGGGCGGACCAGTTCGGGTCGACCGTCGAGCACATGATGAACAAGCTGCCCGGCTTCATCGCGGCGGCCGCGCCTCCGGATCCGAACAGCACTTCCTCGGTCTGCGCCGCGTTCACCACGACGCTCACCAGCACCTCGCAGCGCGACGCCATCTCCGCCGGGCTGGCGCAGCCAGCGCCGCCCTCCGCGACGAACGCCTGCACCGCTTCGGGCCGGACGTCGGCGACATGGACCGGATAACCCGCGCGGCGCAGCGACCCGGCCATGCCGCGCCCCATGGCGCCGAGGCCGATCACGCCGATCGGGGCGAGCTTCGCGGATTCATTGCGGTCTGCAGGCATGAGCGATGTCCTCCGTTCCGCGCACCGGCGCGGCCACGGCGCATTCTTGCAGGGACCGGGGTGCTAGACCGTCGGCGAAGCGAGCGGCTGCTTCTTCTTCACGGCCTTCGGGGGCGAGAGGAGATCGGCGAACTGCCGGTCGGCCTCCGTCCTCAGGCGCCGGGCCTCTACTTGCAGCAGGCCGGCGCGCGATCCGGCGACCGCCGCGGCCAGCTCGGCCTTGCAGGCGTCGCTCTCCGCCTGTCGCCAGGCGATCAGCATCAGTTGTTCCATCGAGTCCCCATCCTCCAACGCCAGTCGGCAAGCTTCTCCGATCCGCGGCGCCGGCTTCAATACCCCGTTTGGAGTACGCCCCGCCGGTTGCGCTCAATGGCCATACGTGGCAGCGAACCGCTGCCGCAGGTACTCGGCCGCCGTCACCGGCGGGTACTTCGGCGCCTCGCCCGGCCGCAGGCAGCCCGGCAGGGCGCTGACCAGCGCATCCGGGTTCGGGTCGAGGAAGAAGGCGATCGAGTAACGCTCCTGCCGAGGCGGCAGGACGCGGTGCGGCGTGGAGACGTACACGTCGTTCGACCAGCGCATCAGGCAGTCGCCGATGTTGCAGACGAAGGCGCCGGGCAGCGGCGGCACGTCGATCCAGCCGCCGTCGCGGCGCCGCACCTGCAGGCCGGCCACGCCGTCGGTGGCCAGCAGCGTCACGTTGCCGTAGTCGGTGTGGGTGCCGGCACCCGCCTGGCCTGCGGGCGCGCCGGCCGAGAAGGCCGCGGGGTAATGGAGCAGCCGCAGCGTGGCCTGCGGCCGGTCGATCCTGTCGGCGAAGAAGTCCTCGGGCAGGCCGAGGTCCAGCGCGAAGGCCGCGTGGAGCCTTCGCCCGACGCCGTACAGCGCGTCGAAATACGCCTGGACCCGCTCGCGCCAGCCGGGCAACGCCGGCCAGACGTTGGCCGGCCGCGTCGCCTCGTCGGTCCAGATCAGGTTGAAGGCTTCCTTCAGGTCGGGCGCCGCCTTCTCGTCCAGCGATTCGGTGCCGAGTGAGACGTAGCCGCGGTTGTGGCCGTGCACGCCGATGGCCAGCTGCCGCTTGGCTTCAGCGGGCTGCGCGAAGAACTCGGCCGCCGCCGCGAACGTGTCGGCAATGCGCTCCGCCGGCACGCCGTGACCCGTGATGGCGAAGAAGCCGGTGTCGCGGCAGGCGGCGCCGATCGCGCGCGCCACGGCGGCACGGCGGTCGGGCTGGGCCGACCGCAGGTCGGCGATGTCGAGGAGTGGAATCTGCATCACGACGCCATCCTAGGCGGGAGCGCGATCGGCGCACACCGCCGCCGCCGTCTCGCGCGCCTCGCGCAGCACGCGATGCCCGGCCGGGCGCAACGCCACCACGGCCCGGCCCGCGTCCTCGCCGCGGGTCAGCAGGCCGAGTTTCTCGAGGGGGCGGATCTGCATCAGCAGCTTCGAGCCGCGCAGGCCCAGGCGCGTTGCCAGCTGAGACTGCGGCAGCCCTTGCTCCTCGAGCGCATGGAGCAGCACGAAGTCGGCCCACGACAGGCCATGGTGCGTGCCGAGCTCCTCGTCGAGCACGAAGGCGGCCGCGGCGCGGTCCCGTTCGGTCCGGAGAAATGATTGAAGCGCCGTGAAGTTCATCGTGCGCTCCCGAGCCCGAGTTCCTCGCCGTGCAGCTGCAACAGCGTGCGCAGTTCCTCCGCGTAGTCGAAGGTTGGGTCCGTGCGTTCCCTGACCAGCTCGAGCACCTCGAACGAGAACCGCGCGGGGTCCTGCCGCCACCGCGACTGCAGGTCCTTGTCGGGATGCGTGCCCAGCCGCAGTTCGAACTGGATGCGCCGGAGCGTCGCGTGCACGTCGCGGCTGCTCCCCAGCCGCAGCGGGCCGGATTCCCTGTCACGCACGAGGTACAGACCCATCGGGGGAAACGCATCGCGGGCTTCGCGCGAGAGGCGGCGCCGCTCGGTGGCCGACTGCTGTCGGCAGGTTTCGTCCGTCATTCCGCACTCCTTGAGATCACGCCGGGATAGTCGGGATCCGCGAGGCGCAGCAGGTGCTCGCGGATGTCGCGCGGCCAGGCGTCGATGCGGCCGACCAGCGCCTGCAGGTCGCCGGCGAACAAGGCCCGCGCCGCTTCCTCGAAGCCGGGCCGGTCGCCGGCGATCGCCACCATCACCTTGTAGCTGCGCTCCTGCGCGCGGCGAAGCCGCTCGCGCGAGGTGCCGGCTCGGCGCGCCTGCTGCACGAGCTTGCGCAGTGCGACCGAGGCGCCGCCGGGCTGCGCGGCCAGCCACTCCCACTGGTCGGGCAGCAGCGTGACTTCGCGCGCGACCACGCCCAGGCGTGGACGGCCGCGGCCGCGCGGCGGGCCGTCCGTCGCGCTTGCGGCAGCGGGCGGGGCAGGGCGGTGACGGGCGCGGATCTCGTCCTCGTCGCCGCGCAGGTCGAGATCGACCTGCATGCCTGTCGCGTCGCTGAACACCAGCGGCTGGTGGCCGCGCGCGCTCGCGCGGGCCGCGGCGATCGCGATCTCTTCGAGGGAGCCCGACGCGAGGCGCCGGGTGCCCTGGAAGGCCGTGTACGTCGGGTTGGGGTCCTTGTCGTCCATGGACCAAAATATACCCGGGTTAAATTGCAGACGTCAATATCACCCGGGTTTAAATCTTCAGCATCGCCCGGACTCGCCGCGCTGCCTCCGCCTGGCCCCGTTGAGCCAGCGTGTCCGCCACGCTGCCCAACTGCTCCCGGGTCAGCCCCACGTTCATGCTGATCCGGATGTGCGCCTGCAGCTGCGGCTCCACGCCCGCCATCGCGGCCAGCGCGCCGACCGTGGCCAGCTCGCGGCTCTGCCAGTCCAGGTTGTCGCGGCCGAAGATGTCGCCGAACAGGTGGGTCTTGAGGTACTCGTCGATCGCGGGTGCGAACTCGAACAGCGGTCCCTTGACCGGCGCACCTGAGAGCTTCGTCTGGTTGGCGGTGCCGAGCGCGAGCAGCTCCTTGCCGGTGGGCACCGGGTCCGGATCGCGGCCAGGGGCGTCCTGCACGCCGCGCTGCCTGCGAGCGTCGAGCACCTTCATCAGCTCGCCGAGCGCGTTGAGGCTGCGCGGGAACCCGGCGTAGGCGTACAGCTGCACCAGGATCTCCTTGGCATCGCTCACCGTCAGCCCGGCATCGAGGCCTTCGCCCAGCGCGGTGGACAGCAGCGGCATGTCGCCGAGGGCGACCGCGGCGCCGATCGGGGCGATGGCCTGCTGCTTGCGCGAGAGCGGGGGCGCGGTCTGCGCGCCCGCGCCGCCCTGACCCAGCGCAGCGCCCATCGCGATCGCCGCGGCCAGCACGGTGCGGCGCTGCATGGCTTCAGCGTGCGTTGTATTGCTCGTCACTGACTTTCTCCATCCAGGTCACGTTCTTGCCGTCCAGGCTGCCGGTGACGGCGAGGTGGGTCATGGCGGTGGTCGGCGCCGCGCCGTGCCAGTGCTTGACGCCCGGCGGGCACCACACCGCGTCGCCAGGCCGCAGGACCTGCACGGCCTTGCCCCATTCCTGCGTCAGCCCCACGCCTGAGGTGACGACCAGGCGCTGGCCTTTGGGATGCGTGTGCCAGGCCGAGCGAGCGCCCGGCTCGAAGGTGACCATGCCGCCCGAGGCCTGGATGTCCCCGTTGGCCGGCCACACCGGGTCGACCCGCACGCGGCCGGTGAAGAACTCGGCCGGACCGGCCGCCGAAGCCTGGGTGCCGGCGCGCGTGATCTCCTGCGCGCCGGGCGCCCCGGACTGCGCCGCGGCGACGCCGGCCGCCGCGGCGAGCGCGGCGCACGACAGTGTTTTCAATGACATGGAAGCTCCTTCGAGTGATGCGCGTTCTGCATGCATCGAATCTAGGGACCGGAGCCCGGCAGCACTAGCTGGCAGAATCCGCAAGCGTTTATGGCCCGCATCGATCAATGCCTCGCGAGAACCTGCACGACCTGCTGGCCTTCGTCGCCGTAGCGCGCGAACGCAGCTTCACGCGCGCCGCGGCCCAGCTGGGAATCTCCCAGTCCACGCTCAGCCACACCATCAAGGCGCTGGAGGAGCGGCTGTCGGTCCGCCTGCTCACGCGCACCACCCGCAGCGTGTCGCCCACGCAGGCCGGCGAGCGCTTGCTGAACACGCTGGCGCCGCGGTTCGAGGAGATCGAAGCCGAGCTCGCCGCGTTGCGCGAGGAGCGCGACCGGCCCGCCGGCACGATCCGCATCACGGCCACCGACTACGCCGCCAACACCCTCCTGTGGCCGCGCCTGGCCAAGGTGCTGCCCGACTACCCGGAACTGCAGGTGGAGGTCTCGATCGATTACGCCCTGCGCGACATCGTCGAGGACCGCTTCGACATCGGCGTGCGCTCCGGCGACCAGGTCGCCAAGGACATGATCGCCGTGCGCGTGGGGCCCGATCGCCGAATGGCGATGGTGGCTTCGCCGGCGTACCTGGATCGCCATCCCGCCCCGGCCACGCCGCAGCAGCTGATGGAGCACCGCTGCATCAACTTGCGCCTGCCCACGTACGGCGGCCTGCTGCCCTGGAACCTCGAACGCCGCGGCCAGCCGCTCCAGGTGCGCGTCGAGGGGCAGGTGATCGCGACCAACACCTACCAGAAGCTGGAGACCGCGCTGGCCGGTTTGGGCATCGCCATGCTCCCGGAAGACCTGGTCCTGCCGCATGTCGAAGCGGGCCGGCTGCGCTGGGTGCTCGAGGAGTGGTTCCCCCCGCTGCCGGGCCAGCACGCCTACTACCCGAGCCGCCGGCAGTCCTCGCGCGCGCTGCAGGTCGTCATCGAAGCGATCCGCTGGCGCGGCTGACCGCGCTCAGGTCCGCAATCGGATCGCTTCGATCACCAGCCGCATCGCGCGCGACGAGTTGCGGTGGCTGGGGTAGTACGCGTGCAGCCCGGGAAAGTCCGGGCAGCAGTCATCCAGCACCCTGCGAAGCCGGCCGGCTTCCACGTGGGGCCGGGTGAGTTCTTCGGGAAGGAACGCGAGGCCGTGCCCGGCCAACGCCGCGTTCAGCATCTGGTACGCGCCGCTGAAGGTGAACTGGCCGGTCACTCGCGCCTCCACCGCGCGGCCGCCATCCAGCAGCTCCCAGGCGTAGAGGCCGCCGCTGCTGGGCAGCCGCAGCGTGATGCAGTTGTGCCGCACCAGGTCCTGCACGGCGGCCGGCACCCGGTGCGTCTCGAAGTAGCGGGGCGAGCCCACGATCGTCATGCGCACGTCGGGCGTCAGCCGCACCGCCACCATGTCCTTCTGCACCTGGTCGCCGTGCCGCACGCCGATGTCGAAACGCTCGGCGGCCAGGTCGACCAGGCGGTAGTCGGCGCTGAACTCGACGCGCACGTCCGGGTACTGCTCCAGCACCTGGGCGAGCCTGGGCCACAGCACGCTGTCGATGACGTGGTCGATCGCGGTGATCCGGATCGTGCCCGCGGGCTTGTCGCCCAGTTCGATGACGGCCGCGATCTCGGCCTCGATCTCCTCGAGGCGGGGCCCGACCGTCTGCATCAGGCGCTCGCCGGCTTCGGTCGGCGAGACGCTGCGCGTGGTGCGGGTGAGCAGGCGCACGCCCAGGCGCGTCTCCAGCGCGCGGATCGTGTGGCTCAGCGCGGATTGCGACACGCCGAGCCGGGCGGCCGCTTTCGTGAAACTGCGTTCCTGCGCCACCGCGAGGAAAGCCAGCATGTCGTTGATGTTCTCGCGGGCCATGTTCCTCCCATTCTAGGAACGGCGCGATTGATGAACGCGGCTCATGGAGGCATGCGGAAACGGGGTGTTCGATCCGCACTCGCCGCGGGTACCTTCGACCGGATGCAGACGACGACCCTGGATCCCTCCATCTCTCCCATCCCGCGGCCCGATCGGCGCGCGTGGAGCGCCGTCGGTTCGATGACGATGTGCGTAGCCCTCCTGATCGCCTCGGAGTTCATGCCCGTGAGCCTGCTGACGCCGATCGCGGCCGACCTGGGAGCGACGCAGGGCATGGCCGGCCAGGCGATCTCGATCTCCGGACTGTTCGCCGTGATCACCAGCCTGCTGGTGCCTTCCGTCGCGAGCCGGTTCGATCGCCGCCACGTGCTCGCCGCCCTCACGGCGTCGATGCTGGCTTCGCTGGTCCTCATCGCCGCGGCCCCGGACTTCTTTTGGCTGATGGCGGCGCGGGCGCTCCTGGGCGTCACCATCGGCGGCTTCTGGGCCTTGTCCACCGCGACCGTGATGCGACTGGTCCCGCAGTCCTCCGTGCCGCGCGCCCTCGGCTTGATGTACATGGGCAACGCGGTGGCCACCGCGCTGGCCGCACCGGTCGGCAGCTGGCTGGGTGGCGTCATCGGCTGGCGCGGCGTGTTCTGGGGACTCGTTCCGTTCGCCCTCGCCAATCTCGCCTGGCAATGGGGCAGCCTCCCCTCGATGCCGCCGCAGGCGGCGATCCCGTTGCGAAGGGTGCTGGGCCTGCTGAAGCGCCGCCACGTCGCCGTCGCGATGGCGGCCGTGATGCTCACCTTCGGCGGAGCCTTCGCGACGTTCACCTACCTGCGCCCGTTCCTGGAAAGCCGGACGCACGTCACGCTGGACCAGCTGTCGTTGATGTTGCTTTGCCTCGGGGCCGCGGGGTTCTTCGGCACGCACGCCGCCACGGCGCTGGTGGGGCGGCATCTGCATCGCCTGCTGTGGGGTCTGCCGCTCTCGCTCGGCGCCGTCACCTTCACGCTGTTGATGGTGGGTCGGCTGCCGTGGGCGGCGGCCCTCGCGATGGCCGGCTGGGGTGCGCTGAACTCCGCGCTCCCGGTGGCCTGGATGAACTGGCTGGTCCTCGGAGTCGGCGACGAGCCCGAAGCCGGCGGCGGCCTGATGGTCGCGGCGATCCAGCTGGCCATCATGTCGGGCGCGGCCTTCGGTGGCTTCCTCCTGGATCACTTCTCCATCGCCGCGACCTTCATCGGCGGGGCGGCGCTGCTGGTGACCGGTGCGCTCGTCGTCGGCGGCGGCAAGCGCCTCGAAGCGGCGATTCATGCGCCAGGCTCATAAGCCCTAGCGACGCCAGCCGTCTAGTCACTCTTCGGTGTCCTCGATAAGGTCCAGGCGATGCAAAGCATTCGAGTCAACGGCGCGGCCCGGTCCGCCGACGTTCCCGGCGAAACGCCGCTCCTCTGGGTCCTGCGCGACGAGCTCGGCATGACCGGCACCAAGTTCGGTTGCGGCCTGGCCCTGTGCGGCGCCTGCACCGTGCACGTGGACGGGCAGCCGGTGCGCTCCTGCACGACCCCGTTGTCCGCGGTCGGCGGCAAGCCGGTCACCACCATCGAAGGCCTGGAGCGCGATCGCGTCGGCCGCGAGGTGCAGCAGGCCTGGAACGAGCTCGGGGTCGCGCAGTGCGGCTACTGCCAGGCCGGCCAGATCATGACCGCCGTGGGGCTGCTCAAGGCGACGCCCGCGCCGGACGACCGGCAGATCGACGAAGCCATGAGCGGGAACATCTGCCGTTGCGGCACCTACCCGCGCATCAGGGCCGCGGTGAAGCTGGCCGCGGGCCGGCTGGCGGGGAGGGCCTGAGGCATGCAGGACGTTCGCATCAACCGGCGTTCACTGCTGCAGGCGGCCGGTGCCGGCGCCTTGGTGCTCGGCGTCACCACGGCGGGCGTGGTCCGCGCGCAGGACGCGAAGAAGTTCGGCGCCGACAGCATGCCGGGCGGGACCGTGGACGACCCGCAGACCTTCGTATCGATCGCGGCCGACGGCACCGTCACGATCGTGGCGCACCGCGTGGAGATGGGCACCGGCGTGCGCACCAGCCTGCCCATGGTGGTCGCCGACGAGATGGAGGCCCGCTGGGACCGCGTGAAGGTCGTGCAGGCCGAAGCGAACGAGACCCGCTACGGCAACCAGAACGTGGACGGCTCGCGCAGCATCCGCCACTTCTACATGCCGATGCGCCGCGTGGGCGCGGCCGCGCGCCACATGCTCGAGTCCGCCGCCGCCGCGCGCTGGTCCGTGCCGCGGTCGGAAGTGAAGGCGGTGCAGCACGAGGTGATCCACGAGCGCACGGGCCGCCGGCTCGGCTTCGGCGAACTCGCCGCGCAGGCGGCCGCGCTGCCCGTGCCCGCCGGCGATGCGCTGCGCCTGAAGACCGCGCGCGAGTTCCGCTACATCGGCAAGGGCCGCGTGCGTGCCGTGGACCTCGAGGCGATCGGCAAGGGCCAGGCGGTCTACGGCATGGACATGCGCCTGCCGGGCATGGTCTACGCCGTGGTGGCACGGCCGCCGGTCCTCGGAGGCAAGCTGCGCACCGTGCGAAGCGAGAAGGCGCTGCAGGTCCCGGGCGTGATCAAGGTGCTGGAGATTCCGGCCACGCCCGGAGCGCCCGGCTTTCATCCGCTGGGCGGGGTGGCGGTGGTCGCGCGCAACACGTGGGCCGCGATGCAAGGTCGCGCCGCTCTCGAGATCGACTGGGACCACGGGCCTCACGCGGCGTACGAGTCCGACGCGTATCGCAAGACGCTGGAGTCGGCCGCCCGCGCGCCCGGCAAGGTCCTGCGCAACGACGGCGATGCACCCGCCGCCATCGCGCGCGCCGAGGACAGGTCCCGCTTCTCCGCCGAGTACTACGTGCCGCACCTCGCCCACGCGAGCATGGAGCCGCCGGTGGCGACGGTGCTGGTGAAGGACGGCCGCTGCGAAGTCTGGACCTCGATCCAGAACCCGCAGGCGGCGCTCGCGGGCGTGGCCGCTCGGCTGGCGCTCAAGGCCGGGCAGGTGCGGGTCAACCCCTTGCTGATCGGCGGCGGCTTCGGCCGCAAGTCCAAGCCGGACTTCGTGGTGGAAGCGGCGGTCGTCGCGCAAGCCATGCCGGGCACGCCGGTCAAGCTGGTGTGGACGCGCGAGGACGACCTGCGCCACGACTACCTGCACACCGTGTCCATCGAGCGCCTGGAAGCCGCGCTGAAGCCGGACGGCCTGCCCGACGCCTGGCTGCACCGGACCGCGGCTCCGACGATAGGTTCCACCTTCACGCAGGGCGCGAAGGGGCCGACGCCGTTCGAGGCCGGCATGTCGGCCGTCAACATGCCGTACGCCATCCCGCATGTGCGCGTCGAAGGCGCCGAGGTGGAGGCACATGCGCGCATCGGCTGGTTCCGCTCGGTGTCCAACATTCCGCACGTGTTCGCGACGCAGTGCTTCATCGACGAACTCGCGCACCGCGCCGGCACCGATCCGAAGCAGTTCGCGCTGGCGCTGGTGGGGCCGGCTCGCAAGATCCATCCCGCGACGTTGTCCGATTCCTGGAACTACAGCGAATCCCCCGACGTGTACCCGGTCGACACCGGCCGCATGCGCGCCGTGATCGAGGCCGCCACGCGCGGCGCGCGCTGGGGCCGCAAGGTTCCCCGGGGCCATGGACTCGGCCTGTCGTTCGCGTACAGCTTCCTCAGCTACACGGCGACGGTCGTGGAGGTAGCCGTCGACAAGGACGGCGCGATCCGCGTCCTGGCCGTGGACATGGCGATCGATTGCGGCCCGCAGGTGAATCCCGAGCGCATCCGCGCGCAGCTCGAAGGTGCGGCCGTGATGGGGCTGTCGCTCGCGCTTTCGAGCGAGATCACGTTCGAGAACGGCCAGGTTCGGCAGTCGAACTTCCACGACTACGAGGTGCTGCGCCACGCGTACTCCCCGCGCGTCATCCGCACGCACCTGGTGAACGACGACCACGGCGTGCCGCCCGGCGGCGTGGGCGAGCCGCCGCTGCCGCCGGTGGCGCCTGCGCTGTGCAATGCCCTCTTCGCGGCGACCGGAAAGCGCGTTCGCGCGCTGCCGGTCCGGCGGGTGTGAACCGATGGAGTGGTGGAGCCCTTGCCGCCAGGTCATCGATCCGGCATCGCTGGCCGGGGTGTGGGCCGGCATCTCCGTCCTCAGCATCGCGGCGGCCATCCTGTTGGCGTGGTGCAGTTCCGCACGCGCAAGCAGGTTCCGCTGACGGTCCGTGAGCCCGCGGTCAGGCGGCGGTCAGATAGCACGCCTGCCGAAGGTGTTTCTCCGCAACCCGCGACCGTCCTGACAAATCAGGATGCCCGAGCGTTTGGCAACCCACGAAGCGCGTCACGTCCATCAGCGCACCCCTGTGGCCCGCGCCGCCTTCCCCCGGATGACCAACCCGCGGCGAACCGTCCCGCACCCTGTTTCCGCGCGTGAAAACGCGGAGACTGCGTAATGGCGATGGAAGTTGAATTTGGACGCATGTAAACCTGCGGGGACCCACCGGGTTTCGGTGATTCATCGCAGGGAGCGATCCATGTTTCTCACCAGGAGCGCATCGGACGACGACCTGCTCAAGGGCAAGTCGGTCGCCATCCTGCTCTTCTACACGGGCTGCCAGGACGTGTGCCCGCTCGAGACCGCCAACCTGGTGCAGGTGCAGAAGCTCCTGGGCGAGCGGATGGGCAAGGACATCTTCTTCTATTCGATCGCCATCGATCCCTGGGATACGCCCAAGGAGAACAAGGCGTACGCGAAGAAGTTCGGCGTCGAGCCCGGCTGGTCTTTCCTTTCCGGGAAGGAAGCCGACATTTCGCTGATCGCGCGCAAGCTGGGGCTGTCGCGGGCGAGCGATGCGGTCAGCAAGGACGGCCACAGCGCCAGCCTCATGGTGGGCAACGTGGACAGCGGGATGTGGATGCGCAACTCGGCCCTGGACGCGGGTGAGCCAGGCCGCGTCGCGGCGCTGCGTCACGCCCTTCGGCGGCAGGGAAGGCGGGGTGGCGCGCGCGGGCCGCTGATGAGCCCGATACGGTTCGTAACGCGACAGGGTCAGCCTGGGATTGCAAATGTGCAAGTTGCACATTTAATATCCCAGCCATGAGCCCCGTCGAAGCCGACCTGAAAGCCGTCCTGGGCGCGGTCGGCTTGCTGCTGGCGCCGATAGCGGAGCTGTGCATCGC
>Ga0247819_10000748_pt1 | contig 18312 bp, 18 predicted proteins | sample 13C_Xylose_Day6_FD_193428 | JGI IMG/M metagenome (GOLD analysis project Ga0247819, IMG submission 193428) | Soil microbial communities from agricultural site in Penn Yan, New York, United States - 13C_Xylose_Day6 | ecosystem: Environmental > Terrestrial > Soil > Agricultural land | place: USA...
CGAACAGCGGCGTCGCGAACATCAGGAGCATGATCGTGCCGTGCATCGTGAACAGCTGGTTGTACTGCTCCTTGGTCGGGATGATCTGCATGCCCGGCTCGAACAGCTCGGCGCGCATGATCAGGGCCATCACGCCGCCGAGCATGAAGAACAGCACGGAGGCGATCAGGTACAGGTAGCCGATGGTCTTGTGGTCGGTGGAGGTGATCCACTTGACGACGATGTTGCCCTTGAACTCCGTCCGCGAAGAGCTCAGCAGCGCGGCCTGACGGGGCGGGAGCGTCGTGGGACGGCCCGGGGTGTTGTCCTGAAGCGGAAGTGTGGTCGCCATGATCAGTCGCCTTCCTCGCGCTCGTCTGCGCCGGTGCCGGGGCTGTTGCTCAGCCGGTCGTACTCGTCGTTGATGTCTCCGGTCTGGCCGGCCGCCTCCAGAGTGGCGAGGTAATCCTCGTACTCGGCCTCGCTGACGACCTTGACGTTGAAGAGCATCGCGGAGTGGTACTCCCCGCACAACTCGGCGCACTTGCCCGCGTAGGTGCCTTCGCGGGTGGGCGTGAACGACCAGTGGTTGTCACGCCCGATGTACATGTCCTTCTTGTACAGGAAGTCGATGACCCAGAACGAGTGGATGACATCGCGCGACTGCAGCAGGATCTTCACCGACTTGTCGACCGGCAGGTAGAGCGTCGGAAGCTTCTCCTGGTCGACGTCGCCGTTCGCGGCGGGCTGGGCCTGAACGCCCATCGACCAGACGGCATCAGCGCCGTCCTCGTCTTCGCCGTTGTACTGGAAGTCCCACGCCCACTGCTTTCCGATCGCGACGATCGACACGTCGGGGTCCTCGGTCTGCGTCTCGAGGATCGTCTGGTCACGCGCGGTGAAGGCGAAGAAGCCGATCACCAGGATGAGCGGGACGATCGTGTAGAAGATCTCGATCGGCATGTTGTAGCGCAGCTGCACCGGCAGGCCGACCTGGCCCTTGCGGCGACGGTAGGCGATCGCCGCCCAGCCCATCAGGCCCCACGTGATCACGCCGACCGCGAGCAGGACGATCCAGGAGTTGACCCAGAGTCCGGCGACCATGTCGGTGTGGTTCGTCGCCGGCGTTCCGTCCTCGACGAAGCCGGGAAGATATCCGTGCAGCTCCGTCGGGGTGCATCCGGCGAGGATGGCGGCCGTTGCGATCCCGACGGGGAGAACAGCCCAGCGGAGGCGGCGTTTCAGGGGCACGGTGCACCTTTCCGGGTCGCGATTGTGACATCGCCAGTCTAGGGCAACCTCCCAACGGATTCAGGCCATCCGCCCAGGTTGCGTGGGTTGTCAGGGGCGGCAAATCGGGCCCGGACACTCTGAGAAGAGGCCGGGCCCGATGCCGAGATTCAGTCCGATCAGTGGAAGCTGTCGCCGCAGGCGCAGCTGCCCGCGGCATTCGGGTTGTCGATCGTGAAACCCTGCTCCGCGATCGTGTCTTTGAAGTCGATCTTCGCGCCGTCGAGGTACGGAACGCTCATGTCGTCGACGATGACCTCGACCCCGCCGAAGTCGACGGTCTTGTCGCCGTCGAGATAGCGCTCGTCGAAGTAGAGCTGGTAGATGAGGCCGCTGCAGCCACCGGGCTGGACGGCCACACGCAGGCGCAGGTCATCGCGACCCTCCTGCTCGAGCAGGCTCTTCACCTTCAGCGCGGCGGCATCGGTCAGGCCGACACCGTGCTCGCGAACGATTTGGTCTGTCGACAGTGCAGTGTCGGTCATGGCACTCCTCCTGGTGGGCCGCCTGCGCGGCTGGATGTTTCGATTCTACGCCCGACGATCCCGACGGGGCTCCAGCGGCGGCGTGTCCGTCAGTCGCCGGACCGCGCGTCGAGCTTCTCGAGCAGGAGCGCCTCGGCGAGCACCGCGTTGCGGAACGTCTCGAGGTGCAGTGACTCGTTCGGACTGTGCGCGCGGGCGTGCGGGTCCTCGACGCCCGTGACGAGGATCTGCGCCGCCGGGAACTCCCGGACCAGATCGGCGATGAACGGTATCGAACCGCCGACGCCGATCTCGACCGGTTCGACGCCGTAGGCCTCGTGCATCGCGTCGAGAGCCGTCTCGACCGCCCACCCGCTCGTGTCCACCAGGAAGGCGTCGCCGTAGTCCTGATCGCTGAAAGTCAATTGCGCTCCGAACGGCGCGTGCGCGCGCAGGTGCGCCTCGATCGCGGCGTAGGCCTCGCGAGCCGGCTGACCCGGGGCGATGCGTGCGCTGATCACGAGGGCGATCTCGGGGCTCAGCGTGTTGGACGCGTTCGCGACGCTCGGGGCGTCGATGCCCGTCACGGTGATCGACGGCTTGTTCCAGATGCGGCTGAGGATCGTGCCGCGACCGATCGGGCTCACGCCCACAGGGAGACCCGCCTCGTCGCGGAGCGTCTCCTCGGTGTAGGCGGGGGTCTCGGCATCCCGTTCCTCGAGTCCCACGACGGCGACCGTGCCGTCCTCGTCCCACAGCGTCGCGAGCAGCTTCACCGTGGCCATCATCGCGTCGGGCACGGCTCCCCCGAACATGCCGGAGTGCGAGGCGTGCTCGAGCGTGCGCACTCGCAGTGTGAACCGCGTGTTGCCGCGCAGCGACACGGTCAGCGCGGGAGTGCGAGCATCCCAGTTGCCCGAATCGGCGACGACGATGACGTCGGCGCGGAGCGCATCGGCGTTGTCCGCGAGGAACCGGGCGAACGAGCGCGATCCCGCCTCCTCCTCGCCCTCGATGAACAGCGCGACACCGAGGTCGAAGTCTGCACCCAGAGCCTCCGTGAGGGCGCGCAGCGCCGCGACGTGCGCCATGACCCCCGCTTTGTCGTCGGCCGCTCCCCGGCCGTACAGGCGCCCTCCGCGCACGGTGGGCTCGAACGGCGCGGACTCCCAGAGCGATTCTTCTCCGACCGGCTGCACGTCATGGTGCGCGTAGAGGAGGATCGTCGGCCGGCCGTTGCGTGCGGCGCGTGAGGCGAGCACGGCGGGCTGGCCCGTCTCGTCGGAGCCGGGGATCGCCGCACGGCGGATCTCGACGGTCTCGAAGAGGCCGAGACCCTCGACGAGTGCCGCGACGGCCTCCGCGCTGCGCTGCACTTCGCTCGCGTCGAAACCCGGGAACGCGATCGACGGGATGCGGACGAGGCCGCCGAGGTCGGCGAGGGCGGCGGGGATGCCGGAGGCCGCGGCATCGCGCACAGCATCCTGTCGGGTCAGCTCAGTGGTCATGCGGGTAATCTTAAGGTGCTTCCCCTTCGAGACACCGAGGTTCCACCGTGGCCAAGACACCCGCTTCCCCCGTCCCCGCCGACATTCCGGCCGATACGACGACCGGCGGCAAGGGGCGCGCAACGCCCACGCGCGCCGAGCAGGAAGCCGCACGCAAGCGCCCGCTCGTCGCCGACACGAAGGAAGCCAAGGCGCGGGCGAAGTCCGAGCTCACCGCGCAGCGCGAGAAGGCCCGCATCGGCATGGCCGCCGGTGAGGACAAGTACCTTCCGGTCCGCGACAAGGGTCCGCAGCGCAAGTTCGTCCGCGACTTCATCGACTCCGGCTGGCACCTCGGTGAGGCTGTCATGCCCGCGATGGTGCTCGTGATCCTCGCGACCTTCATCCCGATCCCGGCGATCCAGTACTACTCGTTCATCGGACTGTGGATCTTCATCCTGTTCGTCATCGGCGACATGATCATCTCGTCGATCCGGGTGAAGCAGGCGGCGCGCAAGAAGTTCGGCGCCGAGCGCGTGGAGAAGGGGCTCGGATGGTACGGCGCGATGCGCATCATCCAGATGAGGTTCATGCGCCTTCCGAAACCGCAGGTCAAGCGCGGCGAGCACCCGGTCTACTGACGGCTCTCGTCAGCCTCGCTTCGCGAGCCCCCGGTTGATCTGCCGGCCCCACAGGGGTCCGCGGTACAGGAACGCGGTGTAGCCCTGCACCAGGGTGGCACCCGCTTCGAGTCGCTCCCGCACATCGGCGGCCGTCTCGACACCACCCGCCGAGATCACGGCGAACTCCGCGGGCACGGCCGCGCGGACAAGCCGCAGCACCTCAAGTGCGCGATCCTGCAGCGGCGCGCCGGACAGGCCGCCGGCTCCCGCCGCGGCGATGACGGCCGGATCGGTGACAAGCCCCTCGCGCGCGATCGTGGTGTTCGTGGCGATCAGCCCCGCAAGTCCGAGTTCGACGGCCAGGCGCGCGATCGCCTCCACCTCGTCGTCGGGCAGGTCGGGCGCGATCTTGACGAGCAGTGGAGTGCCGCCCGCGGCATCCCGCACCGCTTCGAGGAGCGGCCGCAGCGTCTCCACGGCCTGCAGCCCACGCAGTCCGGGGGTGTTCGGCGACGAGACGTTGACGACCAGGTAGTCGGCCAGGGGCGCGAGCAGTGTCGCGCTGCGGACGTAGTCGGCCGTCGCGTCGTCGACCTCCACCACCCGGCTCTTGCCGATGTTCACGCCGATCACGGCCCGTGTGGAGCGGCGTCGGAGCTTGGCGAGACGGCGGGCGGCAGCCTCGGCGCCCTGGTTGTTGAAGCCCATCCGATTGATCACAGCGCGGTCCGGAACAAGTCGGAACAGCCGTGGCCGCGGGTTGCCGTCCTGCGGAATCGCCGTGATCGTGCCCACCTCGATGTGCCCGAATCCAAGAGCGTAGAGGCCCTTGGCCGCGCGGACATCCTTGTCGAAGCCTGCTGCGACGCCGAACGGCGACTCGAAGCTCAGACCCAGCGCCGTGGTCTTCAGCGGCGCGGCGGGACGGGTGAGCGCGCGTGCCGCCCACGAGAAGGGCGGGATGCCCAGCACCCGGATCACGACCATCGCCGCGTGATGCGCGGTCTCGGGATCCATGCGCGAGAGGACGGTCCGGAACAGGAGGGGATACATCTCCCCCAGGCTATCGGCTCGCGCCCGGAGCCTCAGCGTTCGCCGGGTGCCTCGACCTCGGGCTCGCCGCCGCCGTCCGCGTGATCGCCGGTGGGGTGATCGTCGGGAACGTGGTCGGCGCGCAACTGGCCGATCGCCGACTCGAAGTCCTCGAGCGAATCGAACGCCTGATAGACACTGGCGAACCGCAGGTAGGCGACCTCATCGAGTTCGCGCAGCGGACCCAGGATGGCAAGACCGATCTCGTTCGTGTCGACCTGCGACGATCCGGTCTGGCGGACCGACTCCTCGACCTTCTGCGCCAGCACGGCGAGGTCGCCCTCGGTCACGGGACGGCCCTGACAGGCCTTGCGCACACCCGACATGACCTTCTCGCGGCTGAACGACTCGATGACGCCCGACCGCTTGATCACGTTCAGGCTGGCGGTCTCGATCGTCGAGAAGCGGCCGCCGCACTCGGGGCACTGACGACGACGACGGATGCTGAGACCGTCGTCACTGGTGCGCGAGTCGATGACGCGAGAGTCGGGATGACGGCAGAACGGGCAATGCATGGCCTGGACAGACTACGCCACCCGCCTACGGGAGGGGCGGCGCTTCGAAGCGGGCCTCGACGGCCTCGCCGTGGGCAGGAAGGTCTTCGGCCTCGGCGAGCGTGACCACGCCCTCTCTCACTTCCGCGAGTGCCGCCCGGTCGTATTCGATGACCTGCTGCGGGCGCAGGAACGTCGCCGCCGACAGTCCCGCCGCGTAGCGCGCCTGCCCGCCGGTGGGCAGGACATGGTTGCTGCCGGCGAGGTAGTCGCCGAGGCTCACCGGCGAATCGGGACCCACGAAGACGGCACCGGCGTGGACGAACGGCGCGGGGTTCGCATCGGCGAGGTGCAGTTCGAGGTGCTCGGGGGCATAGGCGTTGCTGAACGCTGTGGCCGCCTCCAGATCGTCGACGAGCACGATCGCCGATTGAGGTCCGCCGAGCGCGGCTGCGACCCGCGCAGCGTGGCGCGTGCTCGCGGCGCGCGGGGCGATCTCGGCCGCCACGGCGGCCGCGAGGGACTCGGACGCGGTGACCAGCACGGCCGAGGCCTGTTCGTCGTGCTCGGCCTGACTGATCAGATCGGCCGCGACCAGCCGCGGGTCGGCGGTGTCGTCGGCGACGATGAGGATCTCGGTGGCGCCGGCCTCGGCATCCGTCCCGACGACGCCCGCGACGGCGCGCTTGGCGGCCGCGACGAAGTTGTTGCCCGGCCCCGTGACAACGTCGACCGGATCGAGCTGCAGGCTGGCGACGCCGTAGGCGAAAGCACCGATCGCGCCGGCGCCGCCCATCGCGTAGACCTCGTCCACACCGAGGAGTCGAGCGGCCGCGAGGATCACGGGGTGCACGCGCCCGCCGTGCGCACGCTGAGGTGGTGAGGCGAGCGCGACCTCCGAGACGCCGGCGATCTGGGCCGGCACCACGTTCATGACGACGCTGGACGGGTAGACCGCCTTGCCGCCCGGCACGTACAGGCCGACGCGACGGACCGGCTGCCAGCGCTGGAACACGCGCGCGCCCGGTGCGAGCTCGGTCACCGTCGCCGGCGGCACCTGGGCGGCCGAGGCGCGGCGGACGCGGGCGATCGCCTCTTCGAGTGCGGCGCGGACGCGGGGGTCGAGCCGGGCCAGAGCCTCGTCGAGGTGGGCTTCGGGAACGCGGATGTCGTGGCCGGACGCGCCGTCGAAGCGCTCCGCCTGCTCGCGCAGCGCCTGCTCGCCGCGAGCGGCGACATCGGCGACCAGGTTCGCCGCGGTGGCCAGTGCCTCGGCGCGGGCAGCGGTCGCGCGGGGCACGGCCGCCAGCAGTTCTGCCGGGGAGTGGGCGCGACCGCGCAGATCGATCGTGCGGAGCATGTGACTACGTTATCTGCGTGGCGGGCGCCCGGCTCAGCCGCGCGTCACGCCCGAGACATCGTGCAGATAGCCGACCCGGCCGTCCTCGTGACGGACGACGAATGCCTCCCCGCGATCCTCGAGCACCAGAGCCCACGCGCTGGGGCCGACGCGGAAGATCGGGACGCCGCGCTCGTCGACCACGTCGCGCTCCTCCGGAGACAGCGCCCAGAAGGCCTGGTGGCTCGACGGCTCCTGCGGCTCGGCCTCGGCGGCGTCGACCGGCTCGAAGGTGTCGCGCGTGTGGGCGGGTGCCCATGCGTTCTGCTCTGCGGGAGCGGACTCGCCGTACGACTGGTCGCCGTAGGCGGGCACCGGGTACGTGTCGGACTGCCCGGTCTGCGCATAGGCCCCGGTGGCCAACGCCGCGGTATCGGCAGCGGTGTCAGGCCGGGTGTCTTCTTCGGCGGGGCGTGCCGGCCGCGGCGGACGGGCGGAGACCGGCCGGATCGGACGGGCGTTGCGGTGCGCGACGATCTCGCGGCGACCGGTGAAGTCCTCTGCGAAGACCGGGATGAAGGGGGCCGCCACCGTGAGGACCACGCCGGCGAGCATGAGGAAGAACTCGACCCAGACGACCCACCCGTAGATCCAGACGCCTGTCTCGATCGCGACGGCGACGTTTCGCCACAGCAGGGTGAGCCAGACGACCGCCGACACCGAGAACGCGACGGACGCGAACTGATCGATTCCGAGCGAGCCGACCCGGCGGATGCCGTCGGGCGAGAACCGGCGAAGCACGATCAGGAAGACCGCGACGGTGGGCACGCCGATCGTGAGGATCCAGTCCAGCCCGTTGGTCCAGACCGAACCCCCGAACAGCAGCTGGGCCATCGCCTGCTGGCTGGCCACGGAGAAGAACGACACGACGAACGCGACCAGCCAGACGCCCGCGAGGGCCACCTCGCGCACCGAGAACGGGCCGACGCCGTACTGCTGCCGCTCTTCGGGTGTGGTCTCGACGACGCTCTCGTCGACCTCGGGGTATTCGTTCGCTCGCTCGTCAGTCACGATGATCCTTTCCTGCCGCGTGCGCGACGCGACCGTCCCGATACTACCGGCGGCTTATGAGATGCCGATGAGACGGTGAGGACTCACGGGCGAGTCATAGGCGCGTCGAGGAGGTGTCGAGCGGATGCCTCACCCCAGGCACTGCGGGCCGAGCAGTCCCTTGAGCTCGCCGTATAGATCCGCCGTCACACGCACGGGATACGGCACCTCGAAGACCTTCGCGACCGAGCCGACGTGCAGTTTCACGGTGACCTCGGTGTCGCCCTCATGCCGCTTGAGAGTCTGGAGCAGCTCTTCGATCGTCGCCTGGCTCGCACGCCGCTCGGGCAACATGAGCACGAGCGGTCCCGACGCATCCATCGCACCCAGGTCGGGAGTGAAGGCCGACACCGCGTGCAGGTTGAGCCCGTCATCGCGTCGCGAGATGCGACCGCGCACGACGAGGATCGAATCGGCCTTGAGCATCGACTGGAACTCGGTGTACGTCTTGCCCATGAACATGACGGTGACCTCGCCGTTGAAGTCCTCCACCGTGATCAGGCCGTACGGATTGCCGCTGGATTTCGCGACGCGGTGCTGCACGCTCGTGACCAGCCCCGCGACGGTCACCTGATCGCCGTCTCCCAGATCCTCCGAGGCGAGCAGGTCGTGGATGCTGATCGACGCGTGCTTGGCCAGCGCGATCTCGAGGCCGGCGAGTGGGTGATCCGAGACGTACAGTCCGAGCATCTCGCGTTCGAAGGCCAGTTTGTCCTTCTTCGTCCACTCCGGCCGATCGGGAACTTTCACCGGCAGCGGCTCTTCGGTCTCGTCGTACAGGCTGTCGAAGTCGAAGCCGATCGCGCCGGTCGCCGCCTTGCGCTTGACCTCGACGGCCGCCTCGGTCGCGTCCTCGTGGATCTCCATGAGTGCGCGGCGCGTCGAGCCGAGCGAGTCGAAGGCTCCCGCCTTGATGAGAGATTCGACCGTGCGCTTGTTCGCGACATGGACGGGGACCTTCGAGAGGAAGTCGTGGAACGACTCGAAATCGGCGTCCTGCCGCGACACGACGATCGAGTCGACGACGTTCGTGCCCACGTTTCGCACCGCACCGAGCCCGAAGCGGATGTCTTCGCCGACGGCGGCGAAGTAGCGGATCGACTCCCCCACGTCGGGCGGAAGCACCTTGATGCCCATGCGCCGGCACTCGTTGAGGTACACCGCGAGCTTGTCCTTCGCGTCCCCGACGCTCGTGAGGAGCGCCGCCATGTACTCGGCGGGGAAATGCGCCTTCAGGTATGCGGTCCAGTAGGCGATCAGACCGTACGCGGCGGTGTGCGCCTTGTTGAAGGCGTAGTCCGCGAAGGACTCGAGCACCTTCCAGAGGGCGTTCTGCGCTGCGGGGCTGTAGCCGTTCACGGTCATGCCGCCGAAGAAGTCCTCCTGCTGCTTGTCGAGCTCGGACTTCTTCTTCTTGCCCATCGCACGGCGCAGGATGTCGGCCTGGCCCAGGCTGAAGCCGGCGAGCTTCTGCGCCGCCGCCATCACCTGCTCCTGGTAGACGATCAGGCCGTAGGTCGTGCCGAGCACATCGGCCAGCGGCGCCTCGAGCTCGGGATGGATCGGCTCGATCTGCTGCAGCCCGTTCTTGCGCAGCGCGTAGTTGGTGTGCGAGTTCACGCCCATCGGGCCAGGCCGGTACAGCGCCAGGACGGCGGAGATGTCTTCGAAATTGTCGGGCTTCATGAGCCGCAACAGGCTCCGCATCGGACCGCCGTCCAGCTGGAAGACGCCGAGGGTGTCTCCGCGGGCGAGCAGCTCGTAGGAGGCGGCGTCGTCGAGTGCGAGGTCTTCGAGCACGAGCTTCTCACCGCGGTTCGCGGCGATGTTGTCGAGAGCGTCATCGATGATCGTGAGGTTGCGCAGCCCCAGGAAGTCCATCTTGATCAGGCCGAGCGACTCGCAGGCCGGGTAGTCGAACTGCGTGACGATCTGGCCGTCCTGTTCGCGCTTCATGATCGGGATGATGTCGATCAGCGGCTCGCTCGACATGATCACGCCGGCGGCGTGCACACCCCACTGGCGCTTGAGGTTCTCCAGGCCGACCGCGGTGTCGAAGACCGTCTTGGCCTCGGCATCCGTCTCGATCAGCGCGCGGAATTCGGACGCCTCCTTGAACCGCGGGTGATCCTTGTCGAACATGCCCTCCAGTGGCATGTCCTTGCCCATCACGGCCGGGGGCATCGCCTTGGTGAGCTTCTCGCCCATGCTGAACGGGAAGCCGAGCACGCGGCCCGCGTCCTTCAGCGCCTGCTTGGCCTTGATCGTGCCGTACGTGACGATCTGGGCCACGCGCTCGTCGCCGTACTTCTGCGTGACGTACTGGATGACCTCGCCGCGGCGCCGGTCGTCGAAGTCGATGTCGAAGTCGGGCATCGAGACGCGGTCGGGGTTGAGGAACCGCTCGAACAGCAGGCCGTGCTGGAGCGGATCGAGGTCGGTGATCCGCATCGCGTACGCGGCCATGGATCCGGCACCCGAACCGCGGCCAGGACCGACCCGGATGCCGTTCTCCTTGGCCCAGTTGATGAAGTCCGCCACGACGAGGAAGTAGCCGGGGAAGCCCATCTGCACGATCACGCCGGCCTCGAAGTCGGCACGCGTACGCACCTCTGCCGGGATGCCGGCCGGATACCGCGCGTGCAGCCCCCGCTCGACCTCCTTGACGAACCAGCTCTGCTCGGTCTCACCGGCCGGGACGGGGTAGCGCGGCATGTAGTTGGCGCTCGTGTCGAAGTGGATGTCGGCCCGCTCGGCGATCGCGAGCGTGTTGTCGCACGCATCGGGATGGTCGCGGAAGATGTGCCGCATCTGCGCAGGCGACTTGAGGTAGAACTCCTCGCCCTCGAACCTGAATCGCTTCGGGTCATCGAGAGTCGAGCCCGACTGAACGCACAGCAGCGCGGCATGGCTCTGGGCGTCGTGCTGGTGCGTGTAGTGCAGGTCGTTCGTCGCGACCAGGGGAAGGTCGAGCTCCTTCGCGAGGCGCAGGAGGTCGTTCATCGTGCGGCGCTCGATGTCGATGCCGTGATCCATGATCTCGGCGTAGAAGTTCTCCTTGCCGAAGATGTCGCGGAATTCGGCGGCGGCCGCCTTCGCCGCGTCGTACTGGCCGAGGCGCAGCCGGGTCTGCACTTCGCCGCCGACGCATCCGGTCGTCGCGATCACGCCTTTCGAGTAGGTCTGCAGCAGCTCGCGGTCGAGGCGCGGCTTGAAGTAGTAGCCCTCGAGCGAGGCGTAGGAGGACATGCGGAAGAGGTTGTGCAGGCCCTCGTCGCTCTCGGCGAGGAGCGTCATGTGCGTGTACGCGCCCGAACCCGCGACGTCGTCGTCGTTCTGGTCGGGACTCCCCCAGCGCACCCTGGCCTTGTCGGCGCGGTGCGTGCCGGGCGTGACGTACGCCTCCATGCCGATGATCGGCTTCACGCCGATCTCGGTCGCCGTCTTGTAGAACTCGAAGGCGCCGAACGTGTTGCCGTGGTCGGTGACCGCGATCGCCGGCATCCCCTGATGGCCCGCCTCTTCGATCAGCGGCTTGATGCGCGCCGCGCCGTCCAGCATCGAATATTCACTGTGAACATGAAGGTGAACGAAGGAGTCGGCTGTCACGGATCGAGACTACCCGCGAGCGCCGACGCCTCCGGCGGGGAACGCCGATCTCGGTGGCGAAGGTAGCGTGGGCGGATGCCGACCCCCGATTTCGTCCTCGCCCTGCGTCGTCGGATGGGCCATGCACCCCTGTGGCTCATGGGCACGACCGCCGTGGTGGTGCACCAGGAGCGGGTGCTCCTCGGCCGACGCACCGACAATGGTGCCCTGACCCCGATCACCGGGATCATCGATCCCCGCGAAGAGCCGGCTGATGCCGCTGCCCGCGAAGCCTTCGAGGAGGCGGGCGTCGTCATCACGGTCGACCGATTGGCGTGGATCCACGTCATCCCGCGCGTCACGTACGACAACGGCGATCAGACGGACTACCTCGATCTCACCTTCCGGTGCAGCTGGGTGTCGGGAGACCCTCGTCCGGTGGACGGGGAGATGACCGATCTGCACTGGTTCCCGGTGGATGCCATCGACGACCTCATCGACCTCGACGCCGACATGCGCGAGCGGATCCGCCGCGCGCTGGCCGACGGCCCCGCCGACTTCGAAGGCGGCCGCTGAAGGATGCGCCGCCCGCATCCGTCGAGCCCTGAAGGCATGTACAACGTCGTAGAAAATCTCTACAACGTCGTAAAGAATTCCTTTACAACGTCGTAAACCCAGGCTAGCCTGGCCGCGCGGAGCACCCCCCGGAGCTCGGTATCCAATTCAAGGAGGAATAGTGATGAGAGCGTTGCAACCGTCCGGAGAGGCCGAATCGGTCTCGGCAACACGCCGCGCACGCCGGCGGAACCGAGTCGGGAGGCCGATCGCCGCGCTGACACTGGCATCGGCGATGGTCCTCGGATCGTCCGCCGTGGCGGCGAACGCGATCGATGTCGACTTCCCTCCCGGCCCGACCGTCGTGGCCGATCCGAACTCGCCGACCGGCTACACCGGGCACTTCGTGTACTGCAACCCAGACGCGACGAGCGTGCGATTCGTGGCCGACATCATGCTGCGCAATTGGGCGGACACGTCCGACACGAAGATCTACTCGCCGTATGAGTACAAACCGGGCCTGATGCGCGGCGGCGGCGGCTACGACGTTGAGATGACCGACGTCGGCGACGACTGCTGGTACACGAGCGTGCCGCTGGCCGCGGGTGCCAACCAGTACTGGTTCTACGTCAACAACAACACGAGCGCGTGGCTGGCCGACCCGGCGAACTCGCCGATCTTCGCACCCGACGGCATCAGCTTCCCGTCGCGCCGCGCCTTCAACAAGGTGTTCGTGCCGTACGACGCTGCGAAGCAGAACTTCGCGCCTCTCGAAGCACGCCAGATCGAGCTCCCGCGCGAGGACTCGGTCAAGGGCACGTGGAGCTACGTCCCGATCGACATCCCCAACCAGACCGGGCGCACGCTCGGCGTCTACCTTCCGCCGGACTACGACCCGAACCGCGCCGAGCCGTACAAGACGATCTACATGCAGCACGGCGGTGGCCAGGACCAGTCCGACTGGATGAACATGGGAAACGTGCCGGTCATCATGGACAACCTGCTCCAGGATGGCACCACCGAGCCCGCGGTCGTCATCACGGCCAACACGAACTACCTCGGACCCGTCGGCAACCAGGCGGTCCAGGGCGACGCGTATCCCAACCTGCGCAACGTCGTGATCCCGTTCGTCGAGGCGAACTACAACGTCTCGACTGATGCGATCGATCGTGCGTTCGCCGGCCTGTCGGCGGGAAGCATCGTCGCGAACAACCTGATCCGAGATGACGCTACGCTGTTCGGCTACTGGGGTCCCTGGAGCGGCGGCATCAGCGTCCCCGCTTCGACTCCGAACATCGCCGCCCCGTACATCCAGTACGGCGGTGGCGCGTGGGACTTCGGTCTTCCGAACCCCAACACCGTGGCCGCGCTCGACCAGGTCGCGTTCGTCGAGAACACCGTGGTGGCGGGTGCACACGACTTCAACGCGTGGAACCAGCTGTTCACGATCTTCGCTCGCGACTACCTGTGGCAGCCGGAGGCGTTCATCGCCGATGAGATCACCACGCTGAAGAGCGCTGTGGCCGCCACGAGCCTGAACAAGGGCAACCTCAACGCCCTCACCGTGAAGCTCGACCAGGCGTACAAGCTCGTCGAGAAGGACGACAACGCCGGCGCCGTGGAGGTCCTGACCGGCCTGCTCGACCAGGTGAACGCATTCACGAGCAATGGCAAGCTGACGGCGGAGCAGTCTGCCGCGATGGTTCCGATCATCCAGCAGCTCATCTTCAACCTCGGCTACTGGTCGGAGTAAGAGCACAGGTCGAAGGGCTGCCGGTGGGAACATCCACCGGCAGCCCTTCGTCGTTCACGGCGTCACCGCAGGTCGAGCCGCATGAGGACCCGCGGAAAGCCGTTGAGCACCGACTCCGTGTCGGCGGCCTTGGTGAACCCGGCCTTCTGGAACAGCCGGCGCGTCCCGACATACGCCATCGTGAGGTCGACCTTCGCGCCGTCGTTATCGACGGGGTAGGCCTCGACGGCCGGCGCCCCCGAACCGCGGGCGAACTCGACCGCGCCGGCCACGAGCGCGTGCGAGATCCCCTCGCCGCGGTGTCCAGGGCGAACGCGCACGCACCACAGCGACCACACGTCGAGGTCGTCGACGTGCGGAATCCTCCGGTTGGTCGCGAACGATGTGTCGGCGCGCGGATGAATCGCGGCCCAGCCGACCACCTCGTCGTCCTGATAGGCGAGCACCCCAGGCGGTCCCTGTTTCATGAGCGCAGCGACCTTGCGCCCCCTCGCCGCGCCGGTGAGCGCCTGGTTGTCCTTCGACGGGATGCGGTAGCTCAAGCACCAGCAGACGTTCGCGTCCGGTCGCTTCGGCCCGACCATGGTCTTGACATCGGCGAAATCCATCGCCGGGCGCACCTCGATGCTCATGCCGACATGGTGCCACCGACGACGGACGCCCGCACGCCCTCCCGATCGGATCGAGAGGGCGTGCGGATCGATCAGACGGCCGGGCGCACGGTCGGCGTCCCGCCCAGCTGCGGGATTCGCAGGCGCGGGAAGCGCACGCGCGGGTGCTCGCGCACCGGCGGTCGGACGCAGTCCGCGGTATGTGCGGCGATCGCGCGGCGCTGCCGTGCGTCGCGCTCCAGGTCGTTCGCGCGGTACGCCGCGAGGCGGCTCGCTGCGAAGGTGATGTCGTTCATGATGCCCCTCCTCACGGGTGTGTTGTGAGAGAAGAGGCGTCGGCGCGACCGCAGATACACCGCCGTGCGTGCTCAGTCCGCTCGCAGCACCTCGAGTGCGTGGGCGAGGTCCGCAGGATACTCGGAGGTGAACGTCACCTGATCGCCGGTCGCGGGATGCGCGAAGGACAGCTGCCGCGCGTGCAGCCATTGCCGGGTCAGGCCGAGGTGCGCTGACAGCGTCGGATCGCTGCCGTAGAGCGGATCGCCGACGCACGGATGCCGGTGGGCGGCCATGTGCACCCGGATCTGGTGCGTCCGTCCGGTCTCGAGGTGGATCTCCAGGAGTGCCGCCCGGGGAAAGGCCTCGAGGGTCTCGTAGTGGGTGACCGAGTCCTTGCCATCGGGCACAACGGCGAACTTCCACGAATGGGACGGATGCCGCCCGATCGGGGCATCGATCGTTCCACTGAGCGGATCGGGATGCCCCTGTACCACCGCGTGATAGATCTTCTCGACCTCGCGCTCCTTGAACGCGCGTTTGAGAGCCGTGTACGCCCGATCGCTCTTTGCGACGACCATGAGTCCGCTGGTACCGACGTCCAGGCGGTGCACGATCCCCTGGCGCTCGGCCGCGCCCGTGGTCGCGACGCGGAAACCTCCGGCCGCGAGGGCGCCCAGCACCGTCGGACCTTCCCAGCCGAGGGACGGATGCGCAGCCACGCCGGACGGTTTGTCCACCACCACGATGTCGTCGTCGTCGTAGACGATTCCGAGGCCGGGAACCTCGATCGGGACGATCGTCGGCTCCTGCTTGTCGGTCCACGTCACGTCCAGAACCGACCCGGCCGAAACCCGATCGGATTTGCCCGCCGGGTGACCGTCCAGCTCGACGCCGCCGCTCTCGGCCACTTGCGCGGCGAAGGTGCGCGAAAACCCGAGCATCTTCGCGAGAGCCTGGTCGATCCGAGCGCCCTCGAGCCCTTCGGGTACCGGCAGAAGCCGCGAGGGCATGTCAGGCGTCGCGGCGGTGCTCGTCCGCCTCCCGGTCGGCCTCGCGTTCGACGGCGAGCTGTTCGTCCTCGTTCAGCGGCGGCAGACCCCGCTCGTCGGCGGGGATTCCGGCGCCGGGATCCGCGACCGGGAACTCGTCGCCGAACCCTGCGACCGGTCCGCCCGGCGGCACCTCGTCGCCCGCGCCGAGCAGGGTCTCGTCTTCGTGGTCACCTCGGCGCGGTTCGCGTGTTCCGTCCATGTGCACTCCAATCAGAACCAGCACGGCGATGGCGATCATGTCGCACACGATGAAGATATCGGCGACGTTGAAGATGGCGGGATTCGTCCAGAACCACATCCACGGCGTGTTGATGAAGTCGATCACGTGTCCGACGCCGAATCCGGGTTCGCGCAGCAGCCGGTCGGTCAGGTTGCCCAGAACACCGCCCAGCAGCAGCCCGAGGACGACGGCCCAGATCCGCGAGCGCACCTTGGTGACGGTGAGCCAGATGATCGCCACCGCGACGGCGGCCAGGGCGATCGAGAAGACCCATGTCGCGCCCGAGCCCAACGAGAACGCCGCGCCCGGATTCTTCACGAGATAGAAGCTCAGGAAGTCGCCGAGGACGGTGACGTTCACCTCGAGCGGCAGATTCTGCAGCGCGAGGTACTTCGAAAACTGATCGGCGGCCAGCACCAGCGCCGCGAGAATCGCGACGATGGTGCCGGCCGCCGCCTTATGCAGGGGGGCTCGGCCTGTCAAAGGCCGGCCTAGAGGCCGATGGCAGACACCGGGGTCGAACCCGACGTCGTGCCCGTGGTCTCGAGGTCGCGCAGCTTGCCCTCGATGTACCCGCGCAGCTGTGCGCGGTAGTCGCGCTCGAAGTTGCGCAGCTCGGTGATGCGGCTCTCGAGGCTCGCGCGCTCCTTGTCGAGGCGGGCGATCTCTTCGCGGCCCTTCGTCTCAGCTTCGGAGACGATGGATGCGGCCTGGGACTGCGCGTCTGCGATGAGCTTGTCGCGCTGGGCGATGCCCTCTGCGACGTGCTCGTCGTGCAGGCGCTGGGCCAGCTCGATGATGCCGGCGCTCGCGGCAGCGGGCGCCGCGGCGCCTTGGCCCGCGTCGGAGACCTGCGCGGCCGGCACAGGAGCCGGAGCCTCTTCGACGACCTCGGCGGGCGCTGCGGCAGCGGGCGCCTCGGAGCCGGACTCGTACGCGGCGAGCTTCGCCTTCAGTTCGTCGTTCTCGGCGATGGTCTTGCGCCACTCCACGACGATCTCGTCGAGGAAGTCGTCGACCTCGTCCGGGTCGAAGCCTTCCTTGAACCGAACGTGCTGGAACTGCTTGGTGACGACGTCATCGGGGGTCAATGCCATGGTGGTACCTCTTTCGAGCGCTCTGGTCGCTGGCCGATGTCGGGGGCCGCTCCGCCGATGTCCGGCGGTCGTACCAGGCAAGCATAGTCGCGGCTCACGAGCGTGTCGAAGCCCGCAATGGTCGTGCCGTCAGCGCATGAATGCGCGCGTGACGGCCAGGAGCACGAAGCACAGCAGCATCGTCAGCGTGAAGCCGAAGTCGATGCCGATTCCGCCGACGCGCAACGGCGGTATGAATCGCCGGAACAGCTTGATCGGCGGGTCGGTGACCGTGTAGACGATCTCCGCAGCCACCAGGCCGGCGCCCTTGGGCCGCCACTCGCGGTTGAAGAAGGGGACCCAGTCGAGCACGAGCCGCACCAGCAGCACGATCACGAAAAGCAGGAGGAGGCTATTGAGGATCGTGGCAATCGCGCCGACGATATTCACAACTCGATCGTATCAGCGTGACGCGCTACCCCTGCGCGAATGGGACCGACTCCGGGTCGGCCTGCGCGACCGCGCCGTCGCCCGAGACGGCGACGTTCTCGGGCGAGAGCAGGAAGACCTTGCTGGTCACGCGCTCGATACGTCCGTACAGACCGAGCGAGAGCCCGCTCGCGAAATCGATCAGGCGGCGCGCATCGGCGTCGCTCATCTGCGAAAGATTGATGATGACCGGGATGCCCTCGCGGAAGTTCTCGGCGATGACCTGCGCGTCACGGTACTGCTTGGGGTGCACGGTGAGGATCTCGCTGATCGCCGCGGGCGCCACCTGCCGCACGACCGTCGGACGATGCAGCGGGGTCACCGGGGCAGCCTTCTCGATCGTGGTCGTCTTGCGGCCGGCCGGCTGCGGAGCGGGTTCTTCATAGACCTCTTCCTCATCGGCGAGACCGAGGTACACCATCGTCTTCTTGAGCGGGTTCGACATCGCATCCTCCTGCATTTCTCACTGCCCTGCGTGCTCGTGTTTCGAGGTTAACCGTGCGGGGGCCTTGGGCCCGTGATTGCCGACCCGATGCGCAGGTGTGTCGCGCCTGCGGCGATCGCTTCGGGGTAGTCGGCCGTCATTCCGGCCGAGATCCAGGTGGCTTCGGGGGCGATCGCGCGAACGCGGTCGGAATACTCCGCCAGGCGCGCGAACGCCGGTCCGGGCTCTTCGCCGAGCGGTGCGACGGCCATCACCCCGCGAAGGCGGAGGGTGCGGCATCCGCTCGCGTGCTCGGCGAGACGCTCGAGCTCGGCCGGTGCGACTCCCCCGCGCTTCGGGTCGTCCGTCAGGTTGACCTGGAGCAGC
>Ga0247819_10000750_pt1 | contig 18303 bp, 17 predicted proteins | sample 13C_Xylose_Day6_FD_193428 | JGI IMG/M metagenome (GOLD analysis project Ga0247819, IMG submission 193428) | Soil microbial communities from agricultural site in Penn Yan, New York, United States - 13C_Xylose_Day6 | ecosystem: Environmental > Terrestrial > Soil > Agricultural land | place: USA...
CTGGGCGCTCGGCGACCTGACGGTGAAGATCCTCTGCGGCATCATCATGCTTTTGCCCTACGGCGCGCTGATGAGCGTGATCAAGCCGATGCCATCAGGCAAGGCGACAGCCTGATACTACAGCGCAGCGCGTCTTATAGACGCGCAAAGGTCGCTGTAGCACTTTGAATTGCTGCATGTTTTGATCCTTAAATCGAATACGATTTCAGGAAACATGCAGCAGCAGAACAAGTGATTGATGACGGGGCCGAATGGCCCCGTTTTCATTTGATCAGGCGGAATTCCAGCATCAGATTGCGCTCGAGGATCGAGTGGTTGTCATCGGAGATGACGATGACGCGGACATCGCCACTGGCGCCAGCGACCACGTCGAGGCCCTCCATGTTGTCGATCTGATAGCCCATGTCGGCTTCGAGAATGACGTCGCCGTCGACCACGGCGCCAGGCCGAATGCTGGCTCCCGGAATGCGGCGGATGCGCATGCCGAGACCGGAGGCGAAGTTGAACCGACGTTCCAGCAGCAGAAGGTCGCCATCGGGCAGGAAAGCGCCGTCGGTAACGGCGTAGGGATCGGTACGGGTAACGGCAAAGGCGCCCTTCATCGGGCCATCGAGAATGCCTGCCAGAAGATTGTCCGCCTTGTCGACGCTGCGCTCGGACACGGTGACGGCAGCGCCGCCGAGCGGGCCATCCTTCGGCGAAATCGCCACGGTCTCAAGCCCGCCATTGTTGCGCAGCTCGGTTGTTGGAAATGGCAGCGGCATGCTGCCGACCGGCCCCGAAGTCGAGAAACCCGGATCCGGGTAGATATCGATGCGGTGGGCCTGCTCGTAGCTGACGATCACCTCGCCCTCGCGCAGTGCCAGACCTTCGGAATCCACCTTCCATTTCTCCAGCCCGACCGCGCCGCTCCTGTCCGCCATCGGTGTTGCCGTCAGGTCCGTGAGACCGGAAAGCCTGCCGTTCGCATCACGGATCACCGCCCCTTCGAGCCAATGCCCCGTATCCATGACGGCGACGAAGGAGGTGCCATCCGGCCGGAATCGGATCGCGGATACGGCGCCGAACAGCGCATTGGAAGACGTCATCTCCAGGCCGCCGATGAATTCCAGCTGACCGAACCGCGTCTGGTTGGAGCCGACCTTGAATGGGTCTATCTGCCGGCTGCGAATGGGCAGCGTCTCGCTGCCGCCGGCGGCCAAAGCCACGCCGGTCGAGGCCAACAGGGAAAGAACGAGGAGACCGCGGCCAAGCATCTGGGGGAGTTCCTTCGGGCGGGCAGAATAGGCGGGGAGGAGATGGCAACCGCGGCAGCGGCCTAGGGGATGAACGGGGCGACAGACGGTCGCCCCGGTTTCGCGAAAGATTAGCTAGCGCGGCGCATGCGCCCCGGACGGCGGCGCATGCTTTCGTCTTCGAACAGATCGGCGAGCTGCTCGGTCATCGCGCCGGCCAGTTCATCCGCATCGACGATGGTCACGGCGCGGCGATAATAGCGCGTTACGTCGTGACCGATGCCGATTGCCAAAAGCTCGACCGGCGAGCGCGTCTCGATCTGCTCGATCACGGCACGCAGGTGCCGTTCGAGATAGTTGCCCGGATTGACCGACAGCGTCGAGTCGTCGACCGGCGCGCCATCGGAAATCATCATCAGGATGCGGCGCTGCTCGCGCCGCGCCATCAGGCGCTCATGCGCCCAGATCAGCGCCTCGCCGTCGATGTTTTCCTTGAGCAAGCCCTCGCGCATCATCAGGCCGAGATTGCGGCGTGCACGCCGCCACGGCGCATCGGCCGACTTGTAGATGATATGGCGCAGATCGTTGAGGCGGCCCGGCGATTGTGGCTTGCCACCGGCCAGCCACTTCTCACGCGATTGCCCGCCCTTCCACGCCTTGGTGGTAAAGCCAAGGATCTCGACCTTGACGCCGCAGCGCTCCAGCGTGCGCGCAAGGATGTCGGCGCAGGTCGCGGCAACCGTGATCGGCCGGCCGCGCATGGAGCCGGAATTGTCGATCAGGAGGGTCACGACCGTATCGCGGAAATTGGTATCCTTCTCGCGCTTGAACGACAGCGGCTGCATCGGATCGATGACGATGCGCTGCAGGCGCGCAGTGTCGAGATAGCCCTCTTCCAGGTCGAACTCCCAAGAGCGGTTCTGCTGCGCCATCAGGCGGCGCTGTAGCCGGTTTGCAAGCCGCCCGACGGCACCTTGAAGGTGCGAGAGCTGCTTGTCGAGGAACGCGCGCAGCCGGTCGAGTTCCGCCTCGTCGCAGAGCTCTTCCGAGGCGATGGTCTCGTCGAACTCGCGGGTGAAGACGGTGTAGTCGACTTTCTCGTTGAAGTCGGCAAACGGCTGGTTCGGGCGCTTGACCTCGCCGGGCGTCTCGCTGTCCTCGTCACCCTCGTCCTGCAGGTCGTCGTCGGAGATCTCCGCGCCGTCCATCTCGCCTTCTTCCATCTGCTCTTCAGCAGCCTGGTTTTCGTCGGCAGGGGCCGCATCGTCGCCGGCTTCCTCGTCGCTGGCGTTTTCGTCCTGCTCCTGGCTGCGCGGCTGATCCTCGTCGGTCTCGCTTTCCTGCTCGTCCGGCTCGATGTCGTCGTCGCCGTATTTCTCGGCAACATCCATCGATGTCAGCATATCGCGCACGACGCGGGCGAAAGCCTGCTGGTCGTTGAGCGTCGACGACAGATTCTTGATGTCGCCGGCAGCCTTCTCCTCGATGAAGTCGCGCCAGAGATCGAGCACCTTACCGGCGGATGCCGGCGGCTTCTCGCCGGTCAGCTTCTCGCGCACCAGCAAAGCAACAGCCTCGCCGAGCGGTGCATCGGCCTGCTTGCTGATCGCGCCGAAATTGGCCTTGGAATATTTCTCTTCGAGCATCGAGCTCAGGTTCTTGGCAACGCCTTCCATGCGCAGCGAGCCGATCGCCTCGACACGAGCTTGCTCGACGGCATCGAAGATCACCCGCGCGTCGGCGCCCTGCGGCGACATCGTCGCGTGGACGCGTGCGTCATGACAGGCCTTGCGCAGCGCCATGCTGTCGCCGAGACCGCGCGTCACGGCAAGTTCCTGCCGCGTCGGCCGCTTGGAGATTTCGGGCAGACGGATGCGTTCGCCTGTTATGCCCGGTCGCTCGTTGGCAAAAGCCACCTCGACCTCGGCATCGCCCGCGATCGATCGGATGCAGCCGGAAAGCGCCCGCTTGAACGGTTCGGCTGCATTTTCGCGCGTGGTCGGCTTTGCCTTGGAGTTCGAGCTCACGACAGTTCCTTCTTCAGCCAGATGCGATGATGCCTGGTGGGGCATCATCGAGTTTGCCACAGGGTCACAAGTCCGCCTTTCCCGGGGAAAGACGGACGATGGATCAGGCGGTGGCTTCAAGCACGATGTTGGCAGCGCTTTCCTTCAGCTCGATGCCGAAAGCGCGCTGATAATGCTCGGCGACAAGCGCCCGCTCCAGCTCGTCGCACTTGTTGAGGAAGGTCACGCGGAAGGCAAAGGCGATATCGCCGAAGATATAGGCGTTCTCGGCCCAGGTGATGACCGTACGCGGGCTCATGACCGTCGACAGGTCGCCATTGATGAAGGCGGCGCGGGTAAGATCGGCAACGCGCACCATCTTCGATACCGTCTCGCGGCCCTTGTCGGCGGTAAAGCCCTTGACCTTGGCGGCGACGATATCGACTTCCTTGTCATGCGGCAGGTAGTTGAGCGTCGTCACGATCGACCAACGGTCCATCTGCGCCTGGTTGATCTGCTGCGTGCCATGGTAGAGGCCGGTGGTATCGCCGAGACCGACCGTGTTGGCGGTTGCAAACAGGCGGAATGCCGGGTGCGGACGAATGACGCGGCTCTGGTCGAGCAGCGTCAGGCGGCCGGAGGATTCCAGCACGCGCTGAATGACGAACATCACGTCCGGGCGGCCGGCATCGTATTCGTCGAAGACGAGCGCGACGTTGTGCTGGTAGGCCCAGGGAAGGATGCCGTCCTTGAACTCGGTGACCTGCAGGCCGTCCTTGACGACGATCGCGTCCTTGCCGACGAGGTCGATACGGCTGACATGGCTGTCGAGGTTGACGCGCACGCACGGCCAGTTGAGGCGCGCTGCGACCTGCTCGATGTGGGTGGACTTACCGGTTCCGTGATAACCCGAGACCATCACGCGTCGGTTATGGGCAAAGCCTGCGAGAATGGCGAGCGTGGTTTCGCGGTCGAAGAGGTAGTCCGGATCGAGATCCGGCACGTAGGCGTCGGCCTTCGAGTAGGCGGGAACGCGCAAATCCGTGTCAATGCCGAAAACGTCCCGAACCGAGACGGTTGTGTCGGGGAGGTTGGAAATGTCGAGGTCAATCTTGCTCATCATGTCTCCAGAGCGGCCACCGGACGGCACCCGCGCATTCGCCTGCAAAAGTGCTTCTGTAATAATCCGCGTTGTTAGCAGAAACCAGCCTGTTTTAACAATTGGTAGGCTTGAATTACTGCGCGAAAACGCTCCTCCGATCCCCTGTCCCCGCCATTGGCATCAGGGTGGTGTTTCTTGACCAGATCCTTGTAGGCCGCCTTGATATCGCTGGCTGTCGCCGAAGCGCTAAGGCCGAGCGTTTCATAGGCCTTGGCTTCGAGCGTCTTCAGCTTGCGCTGGCGCGGCTCAGGACGGCCGGCGCGCGCTTTTGCCTCACTGACGAACCCGAAGGGATCGCGCATGCGCGCCTGCGCCCCGGCAGAGCCCGAACGGGTCTGCGATTGGGTCGGACTATTCTTGGCATTCTTGTTGACGCCGACCGTCCAAGTCGGACGATGCCCGGTCACCGCTTCCTTCTGATAGCGCGCGACTTCGCTGTCGGACAGACCGGAGAAGTAGTTGTAGCCCTTGTTGTATTCCTTCACATGCTCGAAGCAGAACATGAAATACTGCCCCTCGGCGTTGCGGCCGACGGGTGCGCGATGAACGCCCTTCTTGTCGCAGCCGTCCCACTGACAGGTGGGGGCGGCCGGCTCTGCGCGCGGCTCGACCTTGCGCCGTGTCCGAATGCGATCGAAGTATTTTGAATCGAGTCTCATGGCGCTCATTATGGGGGTTGGCCGGGGCCACAACAAGAATTGACAAAGCGGAATGTTGCTGGCTTTGTGCGGGCATTTTGCGCCGCCTAGGCCGCGCTGCCGGACCCGACCAACATAAGGGCATCCAGCAACCAAGGAAATGGGACGGAAGAATGTCGCTGCGGGACACGATCGAACAGAAATTGACCGAAGCCTTCCACCCCGAACGGCTGGCCGTGATCAACGAGAGCCACCTGCATGCGGGTCATCAACCTGATTTCGACGGCGGCGGCGAAACCCACATGCGGGTCCGCATCGTTGCCGACGCCTTTGCCGGCATGAGCCGAGTGGCGCGCCATCGCGCCATCAACGACCTGTTGAAGCCCGAACTCGACGCCGGCCTGCACGCGCTGGCCGTCGAGCCTGCAGCCCCCGGTGAGCCGACGCGCTGGTAGGCATCAGCCGATCGGCGTCTGGTCCTCGGCCGGGCGGATCCTGAGTTTCGTGATCCGGTTCTTCACCCGCTTCATCACGATGAAGCGCTTGCCATGGAAGGTGAAGGCCTGGCGCTCCTCCGGGATGCTTTTCGACTCGTGGATCACCAAACCGGCGACCGTCGTCGCTTCCTCATCCGGCAGTGACCAGTCGAGCGCACGGTTGAGGTCACGGATCGGCACCGAGCCGTCGACCACGATGGACCCGTCTGCCTCCTGGCGAACACCCTGGATATCGAGATCGTGCTCGTCGGCGATATCACCGACGATCTCCTCCAGAATATCCTCCAGCGTCACCAGTCCCTGAACCTGACCGTATTCGTCGACGACGATAGCAAGATGCAGCTTGCGGCGCAGGAAGGCGTTGAGCTGGTCCTTGAGGTTGGTCGTGTCGGGGACGAACCAGGGTTTCTGCGCGATCTTGACGATGTCGAGGTTTTCCGGCTCGACATCCGGCTCGGCAAGCGCGCGCAGCAGATCTTTCGAATGCACCACCCCGATGATGTTGTCGGTGGAGCTCCGCCACAGCGGCAGGCGCGTGAACGGGCTCTGCAGGATATCGCGCACGCAGATTTCAGGCGGATCGTCGGCGTTGATCGCCCGCATATTGGTGCGGTGGATCATGATGTCGGAAATCTCGAGTTCCCCGAGATCGAGCACGCCGCCGAGCCGATCCCGGTCGGCCTTGATGACCGAGCCTTCGCGGTGCAGCAGGTCGACTGCGCCGCGCAGCTCGTCATGCGCCGAAAGCATCGACATGTCGGACGAAAGGTTGACGCCGAAGAGAAACAGGATGCGCCGCACGATGCCGTTGACAAGGCTCGACAGCGGCCCGGCCACGGCGACGAAGGGGCGAACCAGCGGCGCGACGGCAAGTGCAAAGCGATCCGGCGACGCAATCGCCCAACTCTTCGGCAGCACTTCGGAAAAAATTACCAACAGCACGGTCATGACGACCGTGGCGATCGCCACGCCCGAATTGCCGAGCAGGCCGATCAACAGGCTCGTCGTCAAGGACGAGGCGAGAATGTTGACGAGGTTGTTGCCGATCAAAAGCGCGCCGATCAGCCGATCGCGGCGCTCGATCAGGCGATTGACGATACCCGCCCGCTCGTCGCCATTGTTCTCAAGCGAATGCATGCGCGAGCGCGAAGCCGCAGTCAGAGCCGTTTCGGAGCCCGAAAAGAAAGCGGAAAACAATAGCAGGCAGAAGACCGCGGCAATCGACAGCCAGTATTCGCCGAGAAATGCCAGGAATGCTTCGCCGGTCATTGCGGGTGCTTTTCCCTCAGGAAGCTCAGGACCTCGGAGGCCGGCACATCGTCGGCGACGAAGGACTGGCCGATGCCCCGGGTCAGGATGAAGGTGAGCTTGCCGCCCTTGACCTTCTTGTCCTGGGCAATCGCGTCCATCAGCTTTTCAGCCGGCGGCAGGCTACCGGGGATTTCGGTCATGCGCGTCGGCAGGCCGACGGCTCTCAAGTGCGTTTCGACCCGGCTCGCATCATCGGCGCTCGCAAGGTTCATGCGCGTCGAGAATTGATGCGCCAGCACCATGCCGATCGCCACGCCCTCGCCATGCACCAGGCGGGCGCTGTCGTATTCGGTGGCGGCTTCCAGCGCGTGGCCGAAGGTGTGGCCGAGGTTGAGCAGTGCACGCAAACCGTTCTCGCGCTCGTCCGCCGCCACGACATCGGCCTTGGCCTGGCAGCTCACTGCGATTGCCTCGATGCGCGCAGCCCCGCCGGAAAACACCGCCTGCCAGTTTTTCTCCAGCCAGGCGAAGAAGTCCGGCTTGTCGATCAGCCCGTATTTCGCAACCTCGGCATAGCCGGCGCGGAATTCGCGCGGGCTCAGCGTGTCGAGCACATCCGTGTCGGCAAGCACCAGATCCGGCTGGTGGAAAACGCCGATCAGGTTCTTGCCGTGCGGCGAATTGATACCGGTCTTGCCGCCGACCGAGGAATCGACCTGCGCCAGCAGCGATGTCGGGATCTGGATGAAGCGCGAGCCGCGACGCACGATACCGGCCGCAAAGCCGGTCAGGTCGCCGATGACACCGCCGCCAAGCGCGATCACCGCGTCGTTGCGCTCGATCCGTGCACCGAGTATGGCTTCGCAGGCGGGAATGAGATGCTCGAAACTCTTGGTCTTTTCGCCCGCCGGCAACACCAGCGACACGGCTTCGATGTCTCTCTGCTTCAGGCTCGCCATCAGCGGTTCGAGATAGCGCGGACCGACGTTTTCGTCGGTGATGACGGCCACCTTGCGCCCCTTGAGGCGCGAGGCGATCTCGTTGCCGGCAGCAGCGATCAGCCCCGGACCGATCAGAATGTCATAGGAACGATCACCGAGATCGACGCGAACCTTGCGCTCGGCAGCAGGCATCACATGGCTATTCATCATTTGGCACTTTCCGGAAATCTATGACGGCGGTGAGAACGTCCTCCACCATCGTCTCCTTGCTCACATCGCGCGACATCACCGTCAGATCGGCTTCGGCGTAGATCGGGTAGCGGGCGCGCATCAGGTTTTCGAGCGTCTGCTTGGGGTTCTCGGTCTTCAACAGAGGACGTGTGTCGCGCTTGTTGACCCGCTCCCAGAGCACGTCCAATTCGGCATTGAGCCAGATCGTCAAGCCGCCGCGCTTGATCTGGCGGCGCGATCGCTCGTTGATATAGGCGCCGCCGCCGGTGGAAACGACACGGGGGCCGGTGCGCAGCAGGCGTTTCAACACACGTGCTTCCAGCGCCCGAAATTCGTCCTCGCCGTAGCGGGCAAAGAGATCGCTGATCGTCATGCGCGAGACGCGCTCGATCTCGTGGTCGGAATCGACGAAGGGAATGCCGAGCGCCTGCGCCGCCAACCGGCCGATCGCGGATTTTCCGGCGCCCATCAGGCCGATGAAAACGAGATTGCGTTTACCGAGCGCAAGCTTCGCCCGTTCGGCAAGCGTCGCGGAAACCGGTTCGATCACGTCGTTCATTGGACTTCTTATTCCCCATTCCCTTCCGGTATCGACAAATCGGGGTGGAGCGTCAAGCCGTCGCGCGCGTCCGTGCATGCTTCTTGAACTTGGCGAAAGGGGCGTTCATATAGATCGGGCATCTACCAAAGTGCGGCGCGTCCGGTCCAGCGCGCACACGGTTGCCCCAGCACATTCAACGGCTGCATGATTTTATCCTTAAATTCGTTCCGGTTTAAGGGATCCTGCGGAGGAAACTGAAATGCCCACCCTCTTCCGGTTCCTGTTCTTCTGCGGCGTCATCGCCGGGCTGATCTACGGCACGATGATCGCGCTCGTCACCTTCGTCGAGCCGGTCGAGCGCAACGTGACCGTGAAGATCCCATCCGAACGGGTCAACAAGACACAATGAGCGATCTTTCCGCGGCACACGTCGAGGCCTTCCTCGAAATGATGAGCGCCGAACGCGGCGCCGCCGTCAATACGCTGCAATCCTACGAGCGCGATCTGGAAGACGCCTTGTCCCACATGCGCGGCCGCGGAACGGGGCTGACGAGTGCGGCGACCGACGATCTCCGGCATTATCTCGCCCATCTGGCGGGCCAAGGCTTCAAGCCGTCCTCGCAGGCGCGCAGGCTGTCGGCGCTCAGGCAGTTCTACAAATTCCTCTATGCAGAAGGCCTGCGCACCGACGACCCGACAGGCATACTCGATGCGCCCAAAAAGGGTAGAAGCCTGCCGAAGACGCTGAGCATCGACGACGTGTCACGACTGATCGGCCGGGCCGAGACCGAAGCCGAGGCGACGGCAGGCGGACCGGAGCGGCTTTCCAAGCTGCGCATGCACGCTTTGATGGAGCTTCTTTATGCCACCGGCATGCGTGTCAGCGAACTGGTGTCGCTGCCCGCAAGCGTGCTCGCCCAGAACGGGCGCTTTCTCGTCGTCCGTGGCAAGGGCAACAAGGAGCGGCTGGTGCCGCTCTCCCAGGCCGCGATCCGCGCGATGCGTCTTTATGGGGCAGCCCTCGAAGAAGAAACGGCAAAAGCCGACAGGGGCGAGCGCGAAAGCCCGTGGCTGTTTCCGTCAACGGCAAAGGCAGGTTTTCTCCCCCGCCAGGTCTTTGCCCGCGACCTGAAATCACTGGCGGCGCGTGCCGGCATCCGCGTGGCGACGATCTCGCCGCATGTGCTGCGTCATGCCTTCGCCAGCCACCTGCTTGCCAACGGCGCCGACCTTCGTGCCGTCCAGGAACTGTTGGGTCACTCGGACATTTCGACGACACAAATCTATACACATGTTCTGGAAGAACGGCTGCACGACCTCGTGCAAAACCATCACCCTCTTGCCAAACAGGCGAAAAAACAGGATTAGGACCGCCGGGCAGGCTGGTTTCGGCCGGCAGATCCTTGTGGCAAAACGATCGGAAACGCATCTCATGCACAACTATCTCGATTTCGAAAAACCTATCTCCGACCTCGAAGGCAAGATTCTCGAACTGAAGAAGCTCGCTGGCGAAGACGAGAGTGTGAACACTTCGGATGAGGTCGAACGGCTCGAGACACGGGTCCGCGATGCGATGGCCGAGATCTATTCGAAGCTGACGCCGTGGCAGAAGACCCAGGTCGCCCGCCACCCCTCGCGTCCGCATTTCCTCGATTACGCCTCGGAACTGTTCACCGAGTTCACGTCGCTTGCCGGCGACCGCAACTATGGCAATGACGAGGCCATCCAGGCCGGGCTTGCGCGTTTTCGCGGCATGCCTGTCGCCGTCCTCGGTCAGGAAAAAGGCAGCGATACCAAGTCGCGCATCAAGCACAACTTCGGCAGCCCGCGCCCTGAAGGCTACCGCAAGGCGATCCGGGTCATGGAAATGGCCGACCGCTTCGGCCTGCCGCTGATCACGCTGATCGACACCGCCGGTGCCTATCCCGGCGTCGGCGCGGAAGAACGCGGCCAGGCGGAAGCCATCGCCCGCTCGACGGAAATGTGCCTGAACGTGCGCGTGCCGATCGTCACCGTCGTCATCGGCGAAGGCGGCTCCGGCGGCGCAATCGCGATCGCCACCGGCAACCGCGTCTATATGCTCGAGCATGCGATCTACAGCGTCATCTCGCCGGAAGGCGCAGCCTCGATCCTCTGGCGCGATTCGACCCGCGCCAAGGAAGCCGCCAGCAACATGAAGATCACCTCAGAGGACCTGAAGGCGCTCGGCGTGATCGACGGCATCATTCCCGAGCCTGTCGGTGGCGCGCACCGCGATCCGCAATCGGTGATCGCCCGCACCGGAACGGTGATTGCCGACGCTCTGAAGGAATTGTCCGGACGCAACGGCGACGAATTGCGCACCGATCGCCGACAGAAGTACCTGAATATCGGCCGGAACCTCTGATCCGACGCGATTGTTCGCCGAAAATTCGCAACCACAAATCGGACTGTGGCCAAATCTTGGCCATATTCGTACGGTCATGAACAACGGCGTGCGCAGCGTGCCCTGCAGGGTTAAGAATTCGTGAAGTATAATGGCTTACTGATTCCCTAAGGGCCCTTCTGCGAACGCGGCTCTCACTGACGAATTTTGGTTTGAACGGGCTTTCGCCGATGCGCTTGAGAAACCTTGTAGCCACCGCCGCTGTCGCCGCGCTGCTTGCCGGCTGCACCAACGATGCCCTGGATACGGCGACGGTCGATCTTTCGACTGTCAAGAACAAGACCGAATATCAGCTCTCGAGCAAGATGAGCGCCAAGATGAGCGAGCTCGGGATGCAGAAGACATCCCCGATCGCGCTGCGCATCTTCAAGGAAGAAGGCACGCTCGAAGTCTGGAAGGCCAACACGTCCAACCGCTTCCAGCTCTTGAAGAGCTACAAGATTTGCGCCTGGTCGGGCAAACTTGGTCCGAAGGTGAAAGAAGGCGACCGTCAGGCGCCGGAGGGCTTCTATCCGCTGTTCCCGCAGCAGCTGAATCCCAACTCGAAATACTATCTGGCGATCAACACCGGCTACCCCAACACCTATGACCGCGCCAACGGCCGTCAGGGTACGCATCTGATGATCCACGGCGCCTGTTCGTCGTCCGGCTGCTACTCGATGACCGACGAGCAGATGATCGAGATTTTCGCCATGGCGCGCGACGCCTTCAAGGGCGGACAGCAGAGCGTCCAGCTGCAGGCATTTCCTTTCCGCATGACCGCCGAGAACATGGCGCGTCATCGCAACAATCCCAACATCGATTTCTGGAACATGTTGAAGGTCGGCTACGATCAGTTCGAAGTCACCAAGCGTCCTCCGGAAATCAATGTCTGCGAGAAGAAATACGTCTTCAACCAGCAGGGCAGCGCCGCCTTCAACCCGGGCGGCACGTGCCCGGCGATGTCGACCCCACCTGCCTTGCAGATGGCCATGTCGACTTTCGAAAAGGGCTATAAGCTCGACTACGACAAGGCCATGAAGAAGTATGACGGCATGGTCTGGTATGAGCCGAGCGAGGCCGAGCGCAAGGCGATCGTCGCCAAGCAGCGCACCGGCCGCGAGCTTGCCTACGCGCCGACCGGCAATTCGATCGATGCCGGCAAGCTGATGAAGGCAAGCGACCTCGAAAAGAAGCTAGCCGCGCAGAAGGAAGCCGAAGAAACCAAGCTGGCTGTCGAGATCCAGAAGAAGGAACTGGAAAAGGCGACACAGGGTGGCACCCATGTGCCGGTTCCGGCCGCCAACCCGATCCCCCAGCCCGTGCTGCAGGCAGCCGTCGAGCAGCCGGCCAAGAAATCCTTCTGGAGCCTGTTCTCCAGGAGCGAACCCGCAGAACAGGCACCGGCACCCGTCGCCGAAGCTCCGGAGCAACAGGCTGCCGTTCAGCCGCAGACACAACCGGCAGGCACAGCGGCAAAGCAGACACGGTCGGCTGGAGCCCAGCAAAAGGTTCAGCCCGAGACGACCGCCGTGGCATCGGCAAATGCCGAAGGCGCCGTCGAGCCTGCAGCCGAAGCGCCTGTTGCCGTGGAGCAGCCACCGAAGAAGCGGCCGTTCTGGAAGATCTGGGGCAATTGATGCCTGGCGAAGAGAAGACGATTTACGACCTCAGGGGGCTTAAGTGCCCCCTTCCCGTTTTGAAGGCGCGCAAACGCATCGCCTCCATGGCTGCAGGCGCGCTGCTCGAGATCGAGACGACCGATCCGATGGCGGTGATCGATATCCCGCATTTCTGCCGGGAAGACGGCCACAGCCTCGAAGCGGCCTCGCCGGCCGACGGCGGTTATCGCTTTCTGATCCGCAAGGGCGCTTGAAGCCAAACAGCAGCGTCCTTGGTCTTGAACCGTCCGCACCGCGTCCCTTGTGTAATGCGTTCGCGCTGGCAGACCTGATGCGACGCATGCGCCCGTGGGTCGGGTTTCCTTGACGAAAGGCGTGGCCGTGTTGATAGGGCAATCGTCGTCGCGGTCCTCAGTGGAGCGGATGAGGGCGATGAAGCGCAAAATGGATCGGAATATCGTCCGCGGTTGCGAACTGGCCAGCCACCCCTATGAGCAACGGATCGTCATTCTCGAGCGGAACGGTGCTATCGCCACCCCCGGTGATCAGGTGAGACCATGGTGGAAGAATTGGACGCGCAGCGAAGCCGTCGTCAGCGCGACGAATAACGTCGTGTGATTTTCGCGACCAAAGGCCCGTTCGACCACCGACTAAGGTCCCCTAGAGTCGGACCTTAGTCGCCGCTAGATTTTGCAGGATCGTACAGAGTGAATGTCTGCCAAACTGACAACCAGCGTGCGAAATCCGATTTATCGCGTTTTTTGCCTGTGATGCCGGAATTGGCGGTCGCATTTTTAAAGAACAGGGAACATAAAAACACTAGCAGGTGATCGGGCAAATTTCATGGACTCCGTTGGGAACGACACAGAAACCGCCAAGCAAACCTTCCTGCTGAACCTGCGCCAGGCAGCAACCTTGAGAAACCTGCTGTCGACATTCCAGCGACTGCGGCTTGAGGTGCAGTTCATCATCATTGCCTCCTTCGTCGTTGTGGCGTTGATGATCGCACTCGCGGTCTGGACGACGAACCGTCTGGAAAAGACCGTCTTCAATAGCGTCGGCTCGCTCGGCGCTGCCTATCTCCAGACATTTGTTGCGCCGCTGATCTCCGAGGAGGACATCAAACGCGGCGTGCTGCCGCCATTCGTCGAAGACAAACTCAAGCAGCTGCTGGGCACCAGCGCGCTCGGCCAGCATGTCCACGAGCTGAAGATCTGGGGGCCAGACGGAAGCCTGATGTATTCGACTTCGGGCAAGGAGATCGACGAGGAGGTTGTCTTCGAAGAGCTACAGCGCGCCTTGGCGGGCGAGATCGTCGTTTCGCGTACGATGATCGAGAAACACGAATACACCGGTGACGAGCAGCGCGGCATGTACATCGAGGTCTACGCCCCGCTCGTGCGAAACGAAGCCGGCAAGGTGCTGTTGGTCGGTGAATTCTACGAGCGCCCCGATTTCCTGGTGGGCGAACTGTCGACGGCCTGGCGGGAGACGATCAGCATCGTGCTTCTCGTCTCGGTCCCGATGCTGGCGCTCCTCTTCCTGATCGTTCGTAGCGGCAGCCTGCTCATCGATCGCCAACACGCCGCCATCCGCCACAGCCTGCGACGCGCGCTGGAACTCTCCAACCAGAACCGACGGCTGCGTGGGGCTGCGGAAACGGCGCGGCTCGAGGCCGGCAAGCTCAATGAGATGATCCTCGACCAGATCGGTACGGATCTGCACGATGGTCCGGTCCAGCTGTTGACCTTGCTGAAGCTGAGGCTGAGCGATATGGCCACGCAACCGATCGGCGGCCAGTCAGCGGATCCGGTAAGGCGGCAGGATATCGACAAGCTGGTCAGTACGGTTACGACGGCACTTGAGGAGCTGAGGAACATTTCGACCGATCTCGTGCTGCCGGAGCTCGACGACATGTCGCTCAGCGACACGATCCAGCTTGCGGTAAGGCGGCACGTGGATGTCATCGGCCGCGAGATCGATGTTGTCGGACTGATCGCCTCGCAGACGGTCGATCCACACCTCAACATCTGCGTCTATCGTTTCATCCAGGAAGCCCTGATGAACAGCGAGCGACATGCGCCGGGCAACCGCCAGCACCTGCGCTACGGCACGCGCCATAACCGCCTCTTCATCACCGTGGCCGATGTGGGCACCGCACCATCGACGACTGTGTCCGTGCGCAGCACCGGCCGCACAGGGCTCGGCACCATCACGCAGAAGCGCCGCATTCGCGCATTTGGCGGTCGCATGCGTACCATCCGCCGGGCGAGCGGAACGGTGGTAACAGCGGTTCTGCCACTCGATCACAGCGGCGGCTCGTTCGATCGTCACTAGAGCATGTCGTCACCGCAAAACCGCTTTGCGCGACATGCGCTAGTTGATGCGCCGTGATGCGCTGCGTTCGGCAGAGCCGTCCGGCAACACATCCAGGCGCTGCGCCGCCAGCACCACTTCCACACGGTTCCTGACGTCGAGTTTCTGCATCAACACCGTCATGTAATGCTTGACGGTCTTTTCGCTGATATCGAGGCAGGCCGCTATTTCGCGGTTGGTGCTACCACGCATGAGATGGCGAACGATCTGCTCTTCGCGCAGGCTCAGGCGTCGTTGTGCCTGGGATCGCCGACGGATTTCCGCTGTCTTCATGGCCATGATGACCTTGGTCGCGAACCCCGCCGTGATGAACGTTTCACCGTCATAGACCGTGCGTATGGCCTCGTGCAGGTCGCTGGCGCTGCTGCCCTTCAGCACATAGCCAGAGACCCCGTAGTTCAGGACTTGTATCGCGGTTTCAATGCTTGAATTTGCGGTGAAGACGATGATCCGCGTGTCTTTGTATTTTTGCGTAACCAGCTCGATAGCCGCAATGGCATCGCCGGGCATGCTCAAATCGAGCACGAGAACTTCAGGTGAAAATTCTTCAACTATTTTCAAAGCATCGACCGCGTTTTCGCCCTTCGCGACGATCTCGAGGTCACTTTTTCCAGAATATAAGCTGACCAGTCCTTCCAGGAGGATCGGATGGTCGTCAACAAATGCAACTGATATCGACATGGTCGTTGCTCTCCCTCCGCAACAAACATGCTAGTTCATCAGATCAGTGTTTTAAAGAAGACACTAACTTCTAGTTAATTTGGCAAGCACAGAAATATCGGTCCGACGTGGCGAAAGCCGCGGACTAAACATCGACAATACCGCGCAAATACTCGCCCTTTTTGATTTAAGAGGCCGACAAGCACCGTATGGGAAAAACCGGACAAAGGTTCGTTGACTTCAATCTTTACAGGCAGTTATAGATCTGACACCGCGTGTTGATTGGTGAATCCACGCGTCCATGGCACAAACATCGCCATTCTCAGAGCGGTTTCGGCAAGTTAGAAGTAAAGCCAAAATATTAGCCCAAAAATGTTTATGCGCCTGCTGAAACATCACCCGAAAGTACTACAGATTTTAACCGTTTCCCGCGCCATTTGCAGCAAAAGACGGCCGGCGTCACGCAAACAATTCTAGAATTTCATTCCAGGCACCACGAGAGGATTATCGGAAAGCGCCTGCGCGTCGGGACGATCAATGCGTGGCTTGCCCGTAAAGGCATCGAAAAGGTCGCGCACGAATGCTTCGCTCAACCCCTTGGTGATCAGCACCATACGCGTGCGCCGATCAGCCGGATCCGGCCAGACGGACAGCCGCTCCGGCGTGTGAAAGACATTCTGCACGCCATGCAGGACCAACGGCCGCTCCGGATTGTCGGAGACTGCGACAATCGCCTTCATCCGCAACAGCTTCTCGCCATGGGCCGAGCGCAATAGATCGATGAACATGTCGAGCGCCATCGGCTCGATCGGCCTGTCATGCACGATGCTGAACGAACGGATGTCCGCCCCGTGGCGCGTCGCATCGTGATGATGGTGGTGGTGGTGATCATGATCGCGATGGTGGCCGTGGTCGCCGTCATGATGATGCTGATCGTGGAGATGATGCCCATGATCGGCTTCGTCCTGCAGCCAGCGGCCGACATCGGCGATCTTCGACGCCGGGTCGTAAAGGCCGCAGGCAAAGAGCGCGCCCCGCCCTGCTTCGGGACTGTCGCCATCAATGAACGGCGCGCGCGGATTGAGCGCCCGCAGTCGCAACCGTAACTCGTCCAATTGTGCCTGGTCGGCAAGGTCCGCCTTGCTGATGACGATGCGATCGGCGACCGCGACCTGCTTCAGAGCTTCCTCGTGGTTGGCAAGCGTCTGCAGCCCGTTGACCGCATCCACCACAGTCACCACGCCATCGAGACGAAAACTCTGGGCAATCACCGGGTTGCCGATCACCGATTGCAGCACCGGCGCCGGGTCGGCAAGTCCGGTCGTCTCGATGACGACGCGCTTCAGCGGCTTGATCCGGCCGGTCTGCATCCGGTCCATGAGGTCGGCAAGCGTATCCACCAGCTCGCCGCGCACCGTGCAGCACAGGCAGCCGTCGGAAAGCTCGATGACGCCGTCGCTTGAGGCTTCCACCAACAGGTGGTCGATGGAGACATCGCCGAATTCGTTGATGATGACGGCCGTATCCGAGAGATCCGGGTCCTTCAGAAGCCGGTTCAGCAGCGTCGTTTTGCCCGCACCGAGAAAACCGGTCAGGATCGAAACCGGCACGGCCGGCAGTGGGCTAACCATTGGAAACTCCGATCAGAGGCTCGGCCGCGGCACCGGGATCGGCACATTGGCGACATCGCCCTGGCCAGCCGGATCGGCGCCCACCTTGGCCAGCTTGTCGCCGCTGCCGGGGATGAGGCCGGCAAAGGCCAGCTTCAGCGGACGGCCGATCTCGTGGATGAACGGCGAGAGCAGCTTCTGCCGCCCGGCTTCGTCACGCCCTTCGCTGCGCACCTTGGCTGCCGCTTTCGAGCAGATCTGCTTGCTGACATCGGCAACCAGGTCGCGCGTTTCACCATAAGGCGCGATCTGTACCAGCGACGGCTTGGCTGTTCCCGATGTCGTCAGCGCCGTCTGCAGCAGGCGCGCGGATTCGTCGGCACGGGCGCCGAGGCTGTCTTCGCCAAGCACGACGGAAACGACGCTGCGGCCATCACGCGTCGCCGAGGAGACCTGGTTGAAACCGGACGCGCAGATGAAACCGGTCTTCATGCCGTCAGCGCCTTCGAACCGGCCGATCAGCATGTTGTAGTTCGCATAGTCCTTCTTGCCGGTGGTGAACCCTTCCAGCGAGAAATAGGACGCGTATTCGGGAAACTCGCGCTTCAGCGTGATCGCCAGCACGGCAAGGTCGCGCGCGGTGGTGTACTGGCCGGGCCCCGGCAGGCCGTTGGCATTGATGAAATGCGACGACGTCATGCCGATGCGGCGCGCTTCGGAATTCATCCTGTCGATGAAGGCGGGCTCGGAACCGCCAACGGTTTCGGCGATCGCCACGGCCACGTCGTTCGCCGACTTCACCAGCATCATCTTCAGCGCGCTGTCGAGCGTCATCGCCTGGCCGGGCTTGTAGAACATCTTGCTCGGCGGCTCCGAAGCGGCGTTCTTGGTCATCACCACAGGGCTTGTCAGCGCCAACTGTCCCGACTTGATCGCCCGGAAGGTGGTATAGGCCGTCATCAGCTTGGTCAGCGACGCCGGATACCATTTCTGGAAGATGTCCTGATGCTCGTAAACCTTCAACGTATTGACGTCGACGACGAGCCGCGGATTGGCAACCGCCGGCATAGCCATGAGAAGGCTCGCGCAGGCACCGGCCACGATACCCACTGCTCTTGCCTTGCCTCGC
>Ga0247819_10000752_pt1 | contig 18261 bp, 21 predicted proteins | sample 13C_Xylose_Day6_FD_193428 | JGI IMG/M metagenome (GOLD analysis project Ga0247819, IMG submission 193428) | Soil microbial communities from agricultural site in Penn Yan, New York, United States - 13C_Xylose_Day6 | ecosystem: Environmental > Terrestrial > Soil > Agricultural land | place: USA...
CCCCCGTCAGTACTTGGAGTGTTCGATCTGCTCTGCCGTCATGCCCGTGTAGAACTCGTCGATGGTCTGATGGCCGTTGACCACATGACCGTTCTCGAAGGTCTCCAACCAACGGCACTTGTGGTGAACGCCAACCCAACGACCACCACCTACCTTGGAGAACGCCACTGCCAGTTGGCGAATGTCAGTCTTGTCCAGGATGTGAACGATGATCTTGCGACCACTCTCTGCACTGAGTTCCACGTCCAACTTGAAGTCGAGGAGGAATTCAGGGATCTTGTCCATGATCACGTACGGCAACTTGAGCATGTCCATGTACCAGTCCTCAGCAACGAACGGAATACCGTCCAAGTTACCAGCAACCAAAGGACCGTAGTTGACGTCGATGCCGTCTTCATTAGGACGGATGACGACCTTGGCCTGTGGAAGTTTCTCCAACAGAACGAGCGACTCCTTGGTAACAACGACTGGGATAGACGAAGTGTGAGTTTCGCCCTTACTGTCGGTATAGGTGACCGGTCCTTTCACACGGTCCATGTTGCGACCGAAGACAGGCGGGTGGAAGATAACTTCTGGCTTTTTCATGAAAAATTCCTTATCCGTTACGAATTAATAAAGGGTTTGATCAGGAGTACAATCCCGATAGCAACAAAGGGTCCAAGCACTTGAATCAACAGGATAATCAAGGCTTGCTTGTTAACAGGTCTGCTGCGCATAAACGCCCCTGCAAAAGTTTCAAAAGAAATGGAGTTCCGGATAAATAATGTAGGTTTGAGTTTTATTATAAATGAAATCCCACTGACTATCTTATTTTGCAATTTTATGCTCTAAGCCCCCTGACCCTACTGTGGAACTAAATATGGCCTCTCCAAACGAACAACTGTTTTTGGACAGGTTTATCGCTTATAACCAAGACCGCTATAAGGATGAACCGACCTTCGTAAATGCACTCACTGCCCTGACCCTCGGCCAAGTCACTTTCTCGAATTTCCGTAAAGCGGACAATGCGGGTGTCATCACCTACCTGGTCGATGTTGATTCACCAGCCCTTTTCACGGGAGTCGACCAGAAGTATCAGCCGGCCGACTATACTGCCAACGGACCGGCTAACCTGATTGAACCCACCCCGCTGGCCCTTGCTGATCTTCAGGCAAAAACGGTACAGGGCATTTACCTTCTGTCAGGAGAGGGTGATAGTGTGTCGGGGGCAGTTTTGGTGAGTAAGGGTTCCAAAAACGCCGAAACAGTGTTGCAAATCATTAAGACCAGTTGCAAGTACGTGCTGGTCGATGAAGAAATCACGATTGACCAACAGGTGACCTTGGCCACCATCGATTCACATACCGTTGTAGGCACGCTGACAATTGTTGAAAGCAACGGTGGTGTTATTACCGACGCTATCCACGACGGCACGTATCTGCACGACGGGACTCTTACCTACCAGTAAGGACCACTATTTTAAACTCATTTCCTGAAGGGACGAGTCATGGCTAACATTGAAGAAGTAAGTGAATTTCCCCAAGACATCCCCCTTATTGAAACAGGGGAACCGGTCCGTGGTGGTCCGGATGGTCCGGATAACCGCGCAGCAATTCTGCTGGCGAACCGTACCCGTTATCTGCTCGATCAATTCCAGGCTCTGGTAGTTGGCGGGCTGAACGTCATCGGCAACATTTCCCAGACTGATCTGGACGCACTGCCAACTGAAGACCTCGCCAAAGGCGACGCCTACTTCGTTGAAGGTTCGCTGGTTGTCTGGAACCTGACCGAATGGATCAGCTCTGGTCTTCTGCTGGGTCCACGGGGCATTACCCTGCTCGGCACCTGGCCTGATAACCAGCCGCTCCCGGATCACACGCTGAATGAAGTGGGTGATGCCTACATCTGGAAGAGCGACATCTGGCTGCTCATCCCTCAGCCAGACGGCTGGGTCACTATCGGCCTGAAAGGCGATGCGGGTAAGTCGGCTTTCGAAATCGCTCAAGACGGTGGTTTCCAGGGTAACCAAGCCCAGTGGCTGACCAGCCTGGTCGGCAAGAGCACTTACCAGATCTGGTTGGACCAGGGTAACACTGGTACTGAAGCAGACTTCCTGCTGAGCCTTAAAGGTGCTGCCGGTTCTGTGGGTTCGGTTAAGGTTATCGGCACGCTGAACAGCCAAGCCGAACTGGATGCTATTCCTACCGAAGGTCTGACCGAAGGTACCGCTTACTTCGTGACCGGTTCCCTGCGTGTCTGGAACGGCGTCGATTGGTCTGACTCCGGTTCCCTGTTGGGTGATCGCGGTGTGACTCTTTTGGGTACCTGGCCTGATGGCCAAGCACTGCCTCCGGTCAACGCTGTATCGATCGGTGATGCGTACATCTGGAAAAGTGACCTGTGGTTGCTGGTACCGGGTGGTGACGGTAGCGATCCTGAAGCTGACCCAGTCTGGAGTTCGATCGGTCTGGAAGGTCCTGAAGGTAAGTCGGCGTTCCAGGTTGCTCAGGCTGACGGCTTTGCGGGCACTCAGGCACAATGGCTGGCTAGCCTGGTAGGTAAGTCCGCTTATCAATCGTGGCTGAACATCGGTAACACGGGTACCGAAGCTGAGTTCGTTGCTTCCCTGAAGTCGACCACTCCTGGTGACCCAGGTCCTGAAGGCCCTGCTCGTTCGCCTTTCGAGGTGATGGGTGCCAAAGACACCGAAGCACTGCTGCCAACCCCAGGTGTTGCAACTGAAGCCTGGTACGTCGGTAGCCACCTGTACGTTTGGGTGACTGACGCTGAGCAATACGTTGACCTCGGCTCGGTAGGCGGCCTGTCGGCTTACGATCTGGCTGTTGAAGACGGCTTTGTTGGTACGCTGCAACAGTGGTTGGCGTCTCTCAAGTCGACCGAGCCAGGTCCTCAGGGTATTCCTGGTAAAAACCTCACCGTTAAAGGCACCGTGGCCAACGCTCCTCAACTGGGCAATATCCAAAACCCAGAAGAGCAAGACGGTTACGTCACCGCTGACGACGGTCACCTGCATATCCTCACTGAGGGTATTTGGGTAGACGTGGGTCCTTTCCGTGGCCAGTCGACCTACCAGCTCTGGCTGGATAACGGCCACAGCGGTTCGGAACTCGAGTTCCTTTCCAGCCTGGTAGGCACCAACGGTACTAACGGTACCAACATCGTCATCAAGGGTTCGGTATCCACTTACGGCTCCCTGCCAGCCTCTCCGGAAGAACAGGACGTCTACGCTGTCCGTGATACCAACACTCTGTATGCCCACATCGGTGCTGCATGGGTGAACCTGGGTCAGTTCAAAGGTGAAGACGGTAGCGACGGTGCTCCAGGCGCCAACGGTTCTTCGATCACGATCATCAAGATCCTGACCGCCGAAGATGCCAACGTGCCTGATCCGCTCCTCAACGGCGGTAAAGCCTACGTAGACCTGGACAAGCACCTCCAGATCTCTCTGGGTGGCGTGTGGGTCGATTGCGGTCCAGTGGGTGCTCCTGGTGAGCGTGGTATCCAAGGTATCGGTCTGAAGCTGCGTGGTACCGTTGCAGGTCCTACGTATCTGCCTCTTCCAGCCAACTCTGAAGAAGGCGACGGTTACTTCACTTCCAACGACAAGATGCTGTACGTCTTGACCGATGGTGAGTGGGATGGTCCGTACGACATCACGGGTCTGCCTGGTCCTCAGGGTAACGATGGTGAGAAGGGTGAAGCAGGTACCTCGATCAACATCCTGGGTGCTTACCCAACGCTGGCCGCTCTGGAAACTGCGGTCCCTACTGGTTCGCTGGGTGATGGTTATCTGGTTGGTAACAACCTGGCCATCTGGACTACCGCTAACGGCGGTGAGTGGATCGACATCGGTCTGGTTCGCGGTCCTCAGGGTATCCAGGGTGTTCCCGGTCCTGTAGGTATCGGCAAGAAGGGCGACAAGGGTGAGAAAGGTTCGTCCTGGATTACTCTGCCTGCTGGTGTGGATGCTCCAAGTGCTGGCTTTACCGGTAACGTGGGTGACTGGGCTGTTTCCGACAGCTTCAAGGTCTACTACAAGTCGGCTGTGTCGGGCTGGGTGTACTGGGGTCAACTGGTTGCGGGTGATGTTAACTCGCCAGAACTGTCTGCTGGTAAAGTAGTCCGTCTCGGCAACGAGTGGGTCATGCTGCCGGTTGATGAAGCCCCTGCCATGATTGCTGGCAAGGTATACGTTCGCCAACTGGTCGAAGGTAGCACCACCAACGAAGGTGAGTGGGTAGAACTGGAGTTCCCTCCTCAGTTCGACGAACCACCTGCTGACAACCAGCCGTACATGCGTGTGCGCCTCAACGGTCAGGATGTCGGTTCCTGGGGTGCGTACAACGCGCCTACGATTGGTAGCCTGGGCGGTGTTCCTCTCGCAGCTCTGGGTCAGACGGTTGCAACGCTGGTTAACGGTACCGTGCCTTCGGGTCAGCTGCCAAGCTATGTCGACGACGTTCTGGAGTTTGATAATCTGGCGGCGTTCCCTGCTACCGGTGAATCTGGCAAAATCTACATCGCCAAAGACACCGACATTCAGTATCGCTGGACCGGCTCTGTTTACAGAGGGATGGTTTCTTCTCCTGGAACCACTGACGCGGTAGCGGAAGGCACCACCAACCTCTACTACACCCCGGCTCGTGTTCGTTCGACTGCACTGGCAGGTGTCTCTTTTGGCACCTCTGGCGCTATCACTGCTGCCGACACTGTCCTGACGGCCTTCGGTAAGATCCAGGCGCAGATCAATGCGTTTGTACCTGGTTTTGCTGACGTCCCAACGGATACCAACCTGTACCTGCGTAAAGGTGACAAGACGTGGTCGCTGTACACCCCGCCTACACCTGGCATCTCTGGTCCTGCTGGCGGTAACGACGGCAAGAACTACACGTACAAGAACGGTACCTGGATCGAGTTCAACCGCTACGACCTGTCGATTCAGACACTCGCAGCAACGGGCTCGGTAGATCCACTGACCACTGGTACGTTGATCGTTACCAACACGGGTGCAACCGCCAAGACAATTACCATCGGCGATGGTCCTAAAGCTCCGGCTCGGGCTCAAACCCTGGTGGTGAAAGTCAACGGTGCTGCGGGAGCGATTACCTTTGCTCCAACGGGCGCTACGGCGCTGGTCTGGAACACGGGCGCTCCGCCTAGCCTGACCGGTAGCCGTACCATCATCACGTTCTTCTGGGACGGTGTTGAGTGGGTCGGCGCTTCGGGTGCGGTAGTGCCTTAACCGCTGAACACAGGGGCCTCCTTTCGGGGAGGTTCCTTGTGTTACTTTTTCATTAAAGGATCGTGAAATGAATGAAGCGATGCTTGCAACGGCGTACACGCCAGGAGCCAATGACAACTCTGATATCCCTTTCCCAGCAGGAACTCCGTTTAAAGGAATAACGAGCTCGGCTAACTTTATTTACGGGGATACACTGGCCGCGCTGGTAGGACTAAGCACGGGTGGTGTGATGAACGCCGACGGTGGTTGGCTACATTTCATTGAAGAAAGTGGGCTTGAGCTGTACATCGCCAAGAAGCCTATTCGTTACGCTACAAGTTACGAAGCCATTGCTACGGCTACCAATGGTGGTGCAAAGGAAGTAGAGATTCGGGGCGAGGTATACATCTGTCAGTTAATGACGGGTGCCATCTCTGCTTCGGGTTCCGCCGTGCCTGCAAACGCCGGCGGTAACTGGAACCGTTACATGTATGCGATATACGACAACACGGATCGCGCGGGCATCGAGTCGGCACCGATTTGGGGTAACTACACCAGGACGATGCTAGGTCTTGGTGCTCCTGGTGGTACTGACTTGAGCGATGGTGTTTTTACCATCTGCGCAGAACAGCTCTCCAACGGCTTTTGCTTACGCGGTAACGACTGGCAGAACTCCAGCGGCAACCACCCGATCATGGGTATCTGGAACATGCCAGCCAACAACCCGCAAACGTATTACGGTTGGAGACCGATGCTGGTTAAGAAATCGTCCATCCCTCCAAGTCCTTTCAAGGGTGAGGTAGCGGGTGCTGATCTCATCACAGCCAGTGCTCTGGCGACCAACCTGGGTATCACCGGCACTGTTCCGCCGGACGCTGACCCAGTGTGGCTGAAGTTTATTGACAACGGTGTAACCTTCTACATTGCTAAGAAGCCGATGCGCCTTGCAGTGTTGTGGGAAACCCTCAATGGTCTGGGTGCTGTTAAAGGAACCAAGACTATCAACATTGGCGGTAACCTTTATAAGGTCCGGTTAATGACGGGTGGTAATGGACCTGACCCTGCAAGTGCTGCTGGCGGTGAATACGACGCGTACTTCGCTCGTGTGACCGTCAACTACCAAGGCTCGGCAAACGACCGTTGGGCCAACTACAGTAACGCCGATGTCTATTGGAACGGTACCACTGGTGCGGGTGAACTTACACTCTGCCAAGAGAAGTGGGCTAGCAACGGTCCATTGACGCGGGGTTATCCTGGGTTCAACGGTTTGTGGTACCAGGCACCAGGCGCAACTCACGCCGGCTATGGCTGGAGACCGGTACTGGAGCTGATCGGACCAGCACCTTAATTGTTAACGTACTCACCTCCCTTCGGGGAGGTTTGTATGACAGGGGTAGACATTATGAATGAAGCACTACTCTCTACGGGGGGTAAAACGATCTACGTCGACAACTCCGGACCTGGTCCTAAAGCCCTGGTTGCCGGCGACACGACGATGGGCTACTTCGGCGAGGTAACTGACAGTCAGCTGTTCAGCATCTCCCAAGTGGCGGCAGCGGGCTCCCTATTCCAAGGCAACGACAACTCTGGATTGACCGTCGGGTCTAACCATTGGTTGAAGTTCATCTGGAACGGCAAGATTATTTATATCGCCAAACGTCCTTTCCGGGACAACATTTCGTGGGCTGACCTGTATGCGGCCGGTCTGGTGTATGGCACACGTGATAACGGCAAGTACCCGTTGGCCACTCCTAAGCATCAGTATATTCAGATGCCGAAGAATGAGGGGCCTAAGACCTGGGTCCTGAAGCCACGACTGGTTAAAGGTTACGATGTTGATCCAATCACCAATAGCGGTGGTTCCAACATTCATGCCGGCGAGTGGAGTCAGTTGTTGGGTCGTTGCAGTATTGCAGCGGATGGGGGTATCAATCCCAAGTTCGCATCCTTCGGTTACGCTGCTATGGGTTGGACCAACTCAAGTCCTGACTCGATTGTAATGGAGACGGTTTCCACTAACGTCAACCAGACCATCGTGCGGGGTGATGGAGCGAGTGGCCAGATCATGGGCGCTTATCGAGCGGTCCTCAAGACTGACCGAACCTCTGGTGCAAGTGGTCACTTCTGGCGCCCTGTGTTGGAGCTGATTCCTGACACCGAAGCCAAGGACCCATACCAACTGCTTTACCGGACCCCTGGTCCCTTTGCACCGGTCATTACCGACGTTCGCCGGTGGACGGGTGACGCAGTCGCCCAAAGAGCTCAGAACGCACGACAGAGGACTTGGCCGTATCAACTCCCGCAGGTTCAATACAGCTTTTCTGGTCAGGCTATCAGAGCCGCAAGCGTGAAAGGGACTGCTGAAAGTCCTACCCTTAAAGCATTCACAATCACCGGCTCATACGTCGCTTAAGGAATTGAACAATGGATACAGTACTGAATTGGACTAACCTGGGCGCGCCGGGTACGTTCGTTACAAAGATTTACCGTGGGACTGCTCCACTGGATCGGGCTAACCTGGCTAACCCCATCGCCACCCTTTCCGCTGGTGAGAACACGTACACCGACACCACCACGGTTCGCGACACGTTGTACTACTACGTGTTTGAAACCATCGTGGGTGCGGATAAACAAAGCACCCCAAACATTCCTATCCGCGCTGTTCCTCGTAAAGGACCTGGTCCAACCGGGCTCTTGATTGGTGACTTCACTTACGGCTATTTCGGGTCGATGCAGTCTGGTGAGTTAATCAACACCAACGATCTGCGTGCTGCGGTAGGTCTGACCATCGGTTCCGTTAACCAACAGGGTCCTATCTGGCATAAATGGATCCGTAATGGCAAAGTGCTTTATGTGCCTAACGGTCCTCTCTGCGGCAACATCAGCTGGAAAGCGTTGTACGACCTCGGCCTGGTCTACGGTGTTGACGGTGCTGGTCCGTCTAACGCCGGTGCTAACGTTAACCAGAGTGCCAAGGTAACCATTGGTGGTGAGCAGTTCCGTGTGCGACTAATGACGGGCTTTGACGATACCTTGGCTCGTTACCCTGTTACCCCGGTCTCCACCGAGCCAACTGAGCTGTGGCCTAACGAGTGGAACGATCTGATCTATCCGCTTTCCATGTACTGCCCAGAGTTGCAACGGATGGCCAACGTTCAACAAGCGACTGTTGCCGATTTGGGCATGGCACTGACTGGCGTAACCGTTGGGTCGATTGTGCAGGAACGTATCTCGGCGGGTAACGCGGTAAACAGTCTGCTCCGTGGTAACACTGCCGCTAACCGCACCGGTATCGCTAACCGCACACACGCTGCGTATAACAGCGCAACCAACGGCTGGTGGCCTGTGCTGGAGCTGATTGAGGCTTAAGGGGATTCCATGTCTATCAAAATCGATTGGTCTCCAATGTCTGCTGACTCCCTGACGCTCTACTGGTCAGACTCACCATTCACCTGGAACACACTTCCTGCTAACACCGTAGCACTGGGCGCTTCGGATGTGACGTATACAGACACTACTGTCCCTGACAAAAGTGTTCGTTACTACATGTTGGAAGCCGTAAAGGCTGGTGCTGCTACGCAGTATAGCCAGTGCCTGTGCTACGGTAACTTCTCCAAAACCGGGCCTGGTGGCAATACCGTATTGCGAGGGACGTGGGAAGCTGGCTACATGGGTTTCGTCCCAGCGGCTCAACTGTTCACGATCTCTGGTCTGCGCACTGCGGTAGCGGCCAGTAACCAACTCGGCGGCGCTCCTGCTGACGGTACCATGACCGGGTGGTACAAGTTTGTCTTCAAAGGCAAGATCTTGTTCTTCCCGAACAACACGTTCAGTACCGCCGGTACGTCTACCTGGTCTCAGATTTATAACCTGGGTTTGGTGTACGGTGTTGACGGTCCTGGTGCTGCTCCGTTCAGCCTTACTGCCGCAGGTGCACAGCCTGCTATTGCCGCACCGGTCAACCAGAAAAAGGTTGTTACCGCAGGTAGTGATAGTTTCCTGGTTCGCATCCCCAAGAACAGTACGTTGCCAACTGATCAAAACGTTCCAGACCGCTCTACCTTTAAAGGCAGTGAGTGGTGCGAGTTGATGTGCTCTATGACCACAGCGGTTCTGGCTGCTGATGTTCCTTTGTTGCAGCCGTTCAAGTGGGGAGACGCTACCGGGGTTCCTTATCCACTGATGGCCACCCAGCACTTCAACTCGTTAAACAACTGGTCAGCAAGTAACAGTAACTGGTCAGATGTTTTTCCTCGCGCTATTAATGGTGCTGCTTCTGGGGCTTGGATCTCCTGGGTTCCTGTTCTCGAATACATTCCTGATTAACGGAGGGTTAAATGCCCATCAAAATTGACTGGTCCGACCCTAACTCGGCGGACGATTACACGATCTACCGATCGGCTTCGCCTATCGCCGATGCTGCGCTTCCTGCATCACTGGCAGTAGTGCCTGGTGGAACGTTGACCTACACGGACGACACCGCCGTTCGCAACCAGGTGTACTACTATCGTGTGGCCTCTCGCAAAGGCACCGAAGTAGCGTTGACACCTAACAAGGTATTGGCGTACATGCCGTACACTGGACCGGGTCCTCAGTCACTGTTGCGGGGCGACTGGAACTTCGGTTACTTTGGCAAGATCCCGATGTCTGACTTGTTCAGCGCTCAAGAATGCAAGAACCTTGTCGGAACCATCACGGCGTCGTCTACCGAGAACACTGCGGCAGACCTGGGCTGGTTGAAGTTTGTGTATAAAGGGAAGATTCTCTTTATCGCAAGTCAGGCGTTGTACAACAACCTTACCTGGGAAACACTGTATCGCGCAGGTGTTATCTACGGTAACTTCCCGAGTGCTGACTGGGCTCCGTACGCGAAGACCACCTTCGGAACCATCCCGCAGGCCAAGGTGGTTAATAAAGGCGATCACCAGCTTATCATGCGTGTGCCAACCTCTCGTGCGGTAATGGCTAGCACAGGCGCAACAGCAGCTGATCAAACCGGTGGTGAGTACGATCTTGTTCTTCCGTACGCGTTCCAGGTTCGCACCTACCCTGATACGCTCGGGATCAGGACTTTGGACGACATCATCAACGGTGGCTGGATCACGTTCTCCACTGACCTGCAATCCAACATCTGCATTAACCGAGGCAGTGGTCAGAGCCCTGATGCGCTCAACGTCAGTTTGGGTACCAACGGTGTCCATTCTCAGCATGCTTGGCGTCCTCTCTTCGAACTCGTTCTGTAAGGAATCATCATGACAACAGTAACCCGTCAAACCCGTCTGATCCACGCTGAGTCCGGTACTTACCCACTCTTCATGGACGGTCTCGCTAAATACGCACCACACACGGCATTCGGTCCTACTACCGATGCTGAAACCCTGATCGAGTTCGGCATCGAAGTCGTCAAGGAAGTTCCGGCTCCGGTTAACGACGTTGTCTCCGAAGGTCCGCCCCAAGAGATCGACGGTGAGTGGACCCAGACCTGGATCTCGCGCAGCTATGGTGAGGTAGAGCTGGCTGAGCAATTGGCAGCTGCCAAAGCAATGCTTCAAGCACAGGCTGAGACCTTGCGCATTGAACAGTTCGAACGGGGTTTCCCGCACACCTTCGGTGAGAACGTTTACCACGTTCAAATCCGTAACGCTGACCGTTCTAACTTGCTGGGGCTGCGTACTGTCGCCAAGGAAGTGGTTCAGGCGGGTGGTCAGATGAACTTCTCCTTCCGCGTTTACGAAAACGTTGTGGTGAACATCACTGCCGAAGAGATGGTGGCCGTAGCGGACGCAGCGTTCGTAGCAGCTAACGTCGGGTACCAGAAGACCTGGGATGCCAAAGATGGTGCACGGGATGCAACCACCATCGAAGAAATCCCACCTCTACCAGCTGTGGAAGACTTCTTCACTGCGTAAGCAATAGCCTCCCTCTTCGGAGGGAGGTTTTACAAAGATTACGGGGCCTTAACAATGAGTACATTTACGCGTTTCAGCGCTGAAGAACAACTGCGTTATGATAAAACCGCCAGTGTGCTTAATAACAAGGATCTGTGGGATACCATTCCCGGGTTCCGTTATTACATCGGCGAGGAGAACTCCACTCGCTACGTAGATGTTGAAACCAATTTCAAAACTGATGGGGCAACAATTCCACGCTGGTTGTGGTGGCTACTTCCTCCAATCGGTGAGTACACCCAGTGCACCACGCTGCACGACAAACTCTGTACCACTTATTACATCATTCAAGTGGTCAACGGGAAACCTACTCAGGTGAAGGTAACTCGTAAACAAATCGACGCCATCCTGAAAGAATCCATGGACGTGCTCAACGTTACTCCGTGGAAGAAGAAAATTATCATGGCGGGCGTAAACCTGCATCGTCTTGTGAACAATCCAACCGAACCAAAGCCAATCGCACTGGCGGCGTAATGTAACACTAACCCTACCTTCCCCGCAAAGGGAAGGTAGGGTTATGCTCGCTTATTCAATCAACTCTAATACAGGACGCCATCCTCGGTATTGGTCACCGAGGTTACTGTTCACACCGTTCTGAAGGGAACTCCACCCTGTTCCATTGTTGGCTGCCTCACTCCCACCATTACGTTGAATGTACGTGCTGCTCAGACCTTCCTGGCAGATGATACAGCAACCGTTAGACGCCAGAGTGAGTCCCAGTTCTGCAAGTGTGTATGCTCCCAAAACAGGAGGTGTCTCACTGGGAGGATTTAACGCACAGAGCCGATAAATGAATCGGTTGTATTCACTGTCAGAACAACCAGCGGGATCATCACCCAACTGACCTGCCCAACCAGAACCAGTGCCCGTCATCAACCGCACCCGGTAGTTATGGCCACCCTTTGTCACGATCTTGTTATGCGCCACGGTACGAATACCCAGTGCCTCGATCATGTTCCAAGTGAGCCCTGTGCGGATAGACTTCTGTGGGATGAAGATAACTTGCCCATCTTTACTCAACTTAAACCACGGGGTGGTGTCGTTAATCAACGTACCCATGGCACCAGCACCTACCGCAGTGGCCAGTTCAGAACCTGTAAAGAAAGAATCAGATGGCACGCTACCAAACAAACCGTTAGCCGCATCACCGGCAGTGAGTGTACTGGGTCCTGGGCCACCTCCGCTGGCCGCCTTCTTTGTAAGGCTTAACAATAATTCGTTCATAACTAATCTCTTGGGTTGGTTGTCATACGATCTCAAACAAAAAAGAAACAGCTATATACCTACCTCACCCTTTGCGGGGTGAGGTAGGTATAACTGCTTAGAGGTTCAGTTCAGCTTCGAGCCCTTCGATAACTTCTTCGAAGGTGTCGCCCTCAATGTCATGTCTGCTGTCGTCAAAGGAACCGTACCACTTCTCCTCCACAGGATCATACTCCAGTGTAAGCCCTATCCCCTGCTTAGAGCACTCGCGAGTGATTTCATTGAGGCGTTCCTCTACCGTCATTTCTACTACTGGCATGCTTTGTCCCCTTACATAGCTGCTGGCGTTATTATTTCAAGCGTAAGATTGTGGTTACTGGTCTTTAGCCAGGATGTACACAATCGGGTGGGTCTGTAGAGACGCCATTACTTCTTTGTCGTGGATGTGGAAGAACATCAACGACCCGTCCAGACCAGGACGACGTTCCAGATCCACATGGAGAAACAGACCGTGCCAGCGACTGGTCAGGGTCGCTTTGAATTTACCTTCCTCATCCCCACTGAAGTAGTAGATGAAGAAACCGCTAACCAGGTTGTAGTAGTTGATCGCTGCTTCACGATCATCCATGACAAGTTCTTTGAACAACTGCTCAATAGCTTCCTCAGGCGTGTGAGAAGCCTTCTGAATGAGGTACATGGTACCGCCACGGTTTGGGGTGTCCGACACGATGTAAGAGGTCTGGTGCTCGTAAGAACACACTTTAAGTTGTTGACCATTGTCGAGACGCAGGGTAAACAGTTGGTGGTACTGGCGTTGTGCATTTGTCATTTCTTTTGCCTCTTAACTTATTTGCGCAGCAAGCCTACCAGCGGGTGATCCGCCAGGGGTACTGCAACGGGTTGGGAACCAGCAATAGTTACGCGAACAGCGCGCTTGCCAATCTCGGGTAACCATTCGAACAATACTTCTTTCTTGACACCACGCCACAAACCTTCAGTGGCACGACGAACCGGTTGATCTTCGATCTGATTGAAGTACCAGATGAAGAGGAAACTGATTCGGTTGTACAGCCCAATAGACGGAGCCCGTCCATCGAGTACTAGCGCTTCAAACAGATGCTCCCACGCTTCCTCAAAGGTAGCCGAGGAACCTTGAAGCACATACGTGTCACGACGACCCATGGCACTGAGCCAGTAGTAGCGGGTGTAGTGACCGTCACTCATGGCAATCAGATTACCGTGAGCTGTTTCCGTTACCGCGTAGAACTTGATCGGTTCACGAAAACCATGACGGACCAGGATAGTGCGTTGGCGTCGCTGCCAAGGAACTGAATGGGTAATGATTTCACCATTTTCACGCGACACCCTGAACTGAGCCTCTCCTGCATTGCGCAATGGAAAGTCGTCAGTAAAGCAAAGCCCTTTCTTAATCATCAGCTCCCCCTTTTGATTTGATACGGTTTACGGGGCTCCAACACCCTTGAGTCGTAAGCAATGAACCTGGTCATACCAGAAGGATCGAACTCATAGCCTTCTGGTAGCTCAGTGAGCAGCGCGTCAATGTGGATGTCGCTGTTACCGGTACCGTCCATATTGCGCACCTTGACACAAAGCTTATTCAGCTCAGAGCGACCCACAACCTTACACCCAAGATAGAAGGTGTAGCCTTCTGAAAGACCAGGAGGTGGTGGTGTCTTAGATTTACGCCACACCATTTCACCACCATGAGTGGAGATCAGTGCAATGACCTTGGAACGCAGACGACGATACTCAGCTGCGTCCTTGGCCACTTCGACCTGTCGCTCTTCATGCATATGTTTGTTGTACTTCCGCACATGCCGACGAACCTTAGCCGCGGTCTCACCATTACCGCTACTTTCGTAGTCGCCGATAATCGCCAGACGCATCAGATCGTCATACATCTCACGAGATACAACTACCTGATATTTATCTTTGTTCACTTTCATGTTCACACCATAAAGGTATTGGTAAAGACCCACTTGTAGCGAATCGTCGTTGGTCCCATGTCCTCTTTTGGATTCTTGGGGTCATTGAACGGATGGGCCTTCATGATAGGCGATGAGTTCGTGGTCATGATCTGTACTTCACCGACCAGCTTCATCATCACCGGATCGAGCACACGATACTCTTGAGTAGCATGCGCGTCCCACACCCATTTGTCTTTCACAAGAATATCGGGTGGTACAATGCGTTCACGACCCTCGAAGACAGGGCGATAAACAAAGAAGTTCATGTGAGGGAGTTTATCCCTTTCGAAGAACCTCGCTACATTGGGGTAGATACCGCGAAAGCAACGTTCGATATCAGGGCCCAACGAGATTGCCGTCATAGGCGGCTCAGGATACGCCCAGGAGCTGTCTTCGTGCTCTCCCGGTACATCTGAGCCTGCTTGTGTTCCCGGTGTCCACACGCCTTCTAGGTCGCCTTTAAAGCTGAGATGGCAAAGCACAAAACCAGCCAGCTTTTTAGCAGCAAAAGATTTAGGCTCTTTATTGGCCATCATTTATTTCCTTATAGTTCACGACTCACCAGTTGCGGATTATCGACGTTAGTGTGTCTTCGGATTCCCGATCATTTTGGTAATTGGTTGTGGAAATGACTTCCAGTAAGCGCCACAGGTTCTTTACCTGCTCTTCGTGGCTGAAACCCTCTGGCACAAACGTTTGGACAATTTCCAAAGAGACTTTGGCGCGGTCTTGCTTTTTATCCTCCACCGCTACGGCTTTAACCGCGTGGATCACGATGTCGTGATGAGTGTAAAACACGTCGGCCGTTTTACGGTCTTCGCTCCAGTCAATCGTAACCTCGTAGTTATCAACGCGATACTTCCGATAATTAGGAAGCGCACGAAGGATAGAAAATGTTAGTGCTAAGATCTGTTCGGAAATGATCATTCCGATTTCTCCTTAACAGTTTCACGCTCTGGATGCAGTCGTGCCATTGCGTACTCCTTTGGTAGCCCAAGCTTCTCACAGGCTTCCAGAATCGAAGGCTCACCACCGCACTCACCGTACGTGTCCAGAATGTAATTCCAGATCGTGGTACGTTGTGTACGTTGACGTTGCAGGGACAGTTCCAGGTGACGTGACAGCCAGCGGATACGTTCTTTACCACCGGTTACCGCGGCGATCTTCGAGTAGTACTGCTGACCGGACTGCATGGCCGCAATCGACAGGCGCATGTCAGTTTCTTTATCGATGTCGCCTTGCATGAAGACCAGGTTGGCCATCTCATCATCAGACAGCTTGCCCAAACACAGGCTTGCACGGTCCCGATTAACCAGCTCGGGGAACTCCTCCAGTTCGCCCTTAGCAAACCAGTTCGAAGATGGTGTGCTACCGATACCGGAGTTCAGTTCGGTAAGGCCAAGTTCTTTCATGAAGTTACCACGCGCATTACGCTTGGCAAATTCCATGGCCTTGACCATGTCTTCTTCGGTGTACTTCAGCTTGTGATTCACCGGAACCATGCTGCGACCTTTATTAGGGTTAGGCGGGTTGTTTGGATTCCGTTCGCCGCTCTTGTTACTCTGGCCCATGTTCTTTCCTTACATTTTCAAAAGGTTCAATGATCAAGCCCGAAGGCAGTGTTTTGGATTTCATTACCACTAACCCAACACCTTGCACTTTAGCAAAGCGATCGCCTGGGTTAGGGCCGTTCTCCTTGTACAAGGCGATGTTGTGTTCCATCTCTTCCTTAAGACGATTGTCCATTTGTACGTTTCCACCGTAGGTCAGCTAATTGATCTGGGGACAGTTGATCCATACCCAGGATTTTGAAAAGATCTTTGTCTTTCCAGTGAGTCATTTCAATGGCCCACTGAATCGACTTACGTGACGGGATAACCGTACGACGGTCACGCTCATACTCGTGCATGATCCGTATTGGGTTAACCTTTACCCCGGTCGGTCGGAGGAAGTCCTCAATCGCAGAGGTAACCTCAGGCGGCATTACCTTGCCTGAGATAGCACCTTTGTTCATCCGGGAAACGAGCATCTTCTTTATTTGCTCATATTCCTTTGAACGGCCCTCAGTCGGAGAGATCGAATCGCAGATCACTCCTTCTTCAGGTGGTTTCTTATCTTCGTAAATGCGCAGGTTATGAACAACCCGACCACCCACGTAGATCAGTCCTTCCCACCAGTAGATCCACTCAGGTTCGAATGCATTCACACGACGCGTAAGGTACGGCATGCCGGAGGGATAATTCTCCACCATGCTTTTGTACCCACGTTTGCCGGTGTATTGCAACATACGGCCGTGATCAACATGACCCACAGTCCCTACGTTTACATGCTTGATGCTTTTCATTTACAGAAGTCCTTATAAGCGACCATGGTTGTGTACTTCTCAGACGCGAACAAATACAGCTCGGCTGGCTTCATTGGCTGTGTGCCTTTGTCGCTGGTCCAGATGTTCATGCGCCACCATTTACCCTTAGGAGGCTTAGGAGCGGTTTCTACTTCCACCTCAGCAGCCTTCAGCACTCGATCAGCCATCGGCTCTCCGGGTACGTCAGACTCTTCGTTACGAGGCGATAGACCGAAGATGGAGAACTCTTGGCCGTTCGTGGTAACGATCGTGCTTTCACGCACAGTGCTTTCCAGTGTCATGTGCACACCGAACAACGACTTGTAGCCGTAGTCGTAGTAACGCATGCCCTGAATAACGCCGGGACCGAATGGAGCCGAGCAGGTCTTTGGAACAGTATAGCGACCGGTAACGACCTGGGTAGACAACCACTTACCCAGGAAGTAAACACCCGTGCCCACGATCACCCAGAACGTGATGACAAAAAGCCAGAAGTTACGACGCTTACGGCGCATGTCTTTCTTGACTTTCTTCAACGCATCGAGTGCCTTGAAAGCGGCATCACTTTCTTCGCCCTCAAGCGTCTCCAGAGCCCCTGCCAGCAGTTTCTCAGCATCATCCAGGGATGGATGAGCCTTGGCGTCTGCCAGCAGGTCACGGCGGTGCATACGCACCCGCTGCTCTTCGAGATTGTGCACGGCTACCAGGTGTTCGAGACCTTGTGGGTCTTTACCAGCCGCTTCGCGAAGAACGGCGTTAAGATCACCGTTCTGGCTGCACCATTGCTCGAAGGTCCCGCCGTACCCAGCTCTGACATCATCATGGAAATGGCTTTGCAGGATTTGCTCTTTGGAGCGTTGATCCTTGTGACGGTCATGACCTAACATACTGGAGCGCGGCAGAGTTCTGAAAAGATCCGCAAGGCCCGTTGTAGGTGGTGGAAGCGGTTCCCAGATTTCCCCAACCTTACCGCTTTCTATCCAGCCTGTCCCGTTAAATACATCCCAGAGAAAGACCGTGTTGTCCGCGATGTACGCTTCTCCTGCGTGGCCAACTTTAGGAGCATGTGCATCAGCGATCTCACGATTGACGAAATCACCGATGATGGTGGCTGTAAGTTCGTGGTCATCAACGTTGCGGAAAATTACAGGCCGGGGTGCAGGGGGAGGGTTATCTTCCAGGAAGCAGTACTGGATAGAACCTACGTCACTGATATCCCCGTAGTCTTTCCAAACGTTCTGGGAAGTTCTTGCCCAGAAGTGTTTTTCCCGTATCCAGCAATCGCCGACCTGCGCGTCTTCCTCAGGAAGCGGGCCATCGCTTTCCCAAAACCCTTTCATGGTGAAAGAGACAGGGGGAGTGAATTCAGGCGGGTTGTTACTACCCAACAATGAAGCCTTAGTCCCGATGTTCTCGTACAGCTCGCGTTCTTTTTTCCAGACAAAAACATAACCGTCCATGAGGTTGGGGGCTAGCTTGCTGGCATGGGGGTTTATTTTCAGCATCTCCTCTTCGGAGAAGGTTTTACCAACAGGCCCGGGCATGTAAGTGGCCTCT